>Ga0172377_10007585_pt1 | contig 11156 bp, 7 predicted proteins | sample Pumphouse3metaG_FD_119749 | JGI IMG/M metagenome (GOLD analysis project Ga0172377, IMG submission 119749) | Leachate microbial communities from a municipal landfill in Southern Ontario, Canada - Pumphouse #3 metaG | ecosystem: Engineered > Solid waste > Landfill > Unclassified | place: Canada... | reverse complement strand
CTAAAGAAAACATTATTCAAGTATATCAAAGAGCACTTCCAATTAAGAAATTTGGTAGATTAAGAGGAAATATGGCATATGTTGAAGATGCCTGAGATATACAAGTACAACCTTTGGCAATTAAATATGCTTACTTAAAGAATAATTTATTTACTCTGTCAGAAGCAAAACAAACTAAGATAAGAGATAAATATCTGAAAGTAAGAGTAAGATATGATGGAAAACAATATGCAATAATTAATGCAATAAAAACTTATTTTACAATATCATATGCATAAGATAAGAAAATATTATGGGGGAGGAGTTAATTCTTCCCCTAATCAACAAACAAATGCTCAATGAGCAAGTACATTAGGTCTTCCTTCTACTTTAAACACTATACAAAGTTCATCTATGTTCTTAAATAATACATTAAATAATGTAAATTCTAATGATTGGATGAAAAATATAGGTAATGTAAATAAAATGACAAAAGTTACATCACCTATTTTAGGTAAAATAACTTCTGATTTTAATCTTCCTATTGGAACTATGAGAAACATAGGTGACGTAGGAAAACTAATAGGAGGAGGATTTAATAAACTTTTAGGACAGAGTGGTACTAATATATTAGGAGGTTTAAAAGATTTTACAGGATTAAATCCAAGTGCTATTACAAGTATAGCGGGAGATGTAGCTGGAATGGGAATAGAAGCTTTAGGTGTTAAACAGATGAGTGGCAAAGCATCTAATACTTTTGACAAAGGCTTAGATATAGCTACTAAAGCTGTTGGATTTATTCCAGGAGCAGGTTGAGTTGCTAGTGCATCTTTACAAGGAGCCAATTTATTAAACAAATATGCTGGTCGATCTTCAGCGAAACAAGGATCTGCAGATATGGGACCAATATTAGGATATGGCGGACCTGATGTGAATCAAATGGCTGATCTTAAATTTGGATTTTCTGATACTGTGAAAGGATGATTTGGTAAAAGTGGAAGACAAAAAGCAAATACTACTTCTAAAGCATATGATAGATTAAATATCATGAAATCTATTCCAGGTTATGAACAACAAAGAAACCAATTAGCTGCTGATAATTCTATGTGAAATATATCTAATAGAATTCAACAACAGTTATTAGGAGGAGTAGATACTAGAATGCTTATGGCTAAAAGTGGAACTAAATTAAATCCTGCAAAACTACGAAATATCGTAAATAAAGTAGAAATTAAAAGGTTTAAACAAGGTGGGACAATGAATGTTATTCCTGAAGGAGCATTTCACTCTAGGAAACATTCATTACCAGAAGATATATCTGAACAAGTAACTAAAAAGGGAATTCCTGTAGTTACCGAGGAAGAAGGTGGTGTATTACAACAACATGCCGAAATAGAGAAGAATGAAATAATTTTTCACAAAAAAGCTACTGATAAAATTGAAGATTTATTTGAGAGATATAACAAGGCTGAAAGTAAAGAAGAAAAAGATAAATTAGCTTTAGAATGTGGAAAATATATAACTAAAGAAATTCTAGTTAACACAGATGATAGAACAGGTTTAATTGATAGCATAGAATAATATGGACTATTTAAAAGAAAAATTAGCCGACAATTATGTCAGAAAATATAAAAAAGGTAGTAAAATATATATAAAGCCGGCAAACAGAGGTAAATTTACAGAATATTGTGGAGGCACAGTAACTTCAGCTTGTATAGATAAAGGTAAAAGAAGTAGTGATCCTAAGGTAAGGAAAAGAGCTACTTTTGCTGCAAATGCTAGGAAATGGAAACATTTAGAAGGAGGAATATTACAGTGGATAAGTTAGAGATAGATAATAAAAATAATCCTTTTCTCTCTATATTTAAACCTAGTAGTACTAATAAAGAAGATTCTTCTGAACAAAATAATTTATCTAAACCTATTAGTTGAACAGATAGATTAAAAGCATATAGACATGATTTTGCAAAATCTCAAGTTGATAATACTAGAACAAGTATAACTCAAAATACTGTACAACAAAATCCTTTATCTGGAAAAATTACAGGTTCACAAGAATTTGAAAAATTATGAGATGAATATTTAGCGGAGAATCCAGAAGATACTGAATGAAGAGACTTTTTTACTAAAATAGCTAGAAAAGAATCTAATTTTAGAAATATTCAAAATACTGCAGGTGCTCCTGCGTATGGTTTTTATCAATTATGAGAAACTAATTTACAAGGACACACTCCACAAGAAGTGATTAATGATCCTAAATTACAAATTAAACTTGCTATAGATTTAGCTAAGGGAAATTTGAGTAACTTTACACAAGAAGATTGAAATACCGCAAAACAAAAAGGATTTAGTAAAAATGCTCTATTATGAGGAGCATGATTAGGTGGTCTTAAAGGAGTTCAAAATTATTTACATAGTAATAAAGATGTAAGTGATAGTAAATATTATGGAGGAAAAGGTGGCTCAACAGTAGGAACTTATATGCGGATAGGAAATTACAAAGAAGGTGGATCTTTAAAAGATGTAAATAAAGTTAAAGTAGGAGATAAAGAATATTATATAGAAATTGTTGAATCTGAAAAAGACAAAGCAATAGGTTTATCAGATAGAGATAATATAGCCAAAGATGAGGGTATGTTATTTATTATAAAGAATGAAGAAAAGGATAAAGACGGTTTAGTATGATTCACAATGCAAGATACTAAATTTCCTTTGGATATTATCTTTATAAGTGAAGACTTAGAAGTAACACAAGTCTCAAAAGGCAGACCTATGAGTTCAGAACCTATATATGGTGCTGGAGATTATGTTTTAGAATTAAATTCACGATCTGGTGTTAAAACTGGAGATGATTTAGAATTTATGTCTGATAAAGAAGTTAATAAAAAAATGATGGTATTAGATTCAGAAGGCAATCCACAAATGATGTTGGATGGAGGCGAAAGAATTATGAGTATAAATAATACAAAGACTTTAATTAAATTCGCTAAAAAAGCTTCTTCTACTAATAAGGATAATGATTATAAGGCGTTAGGAAAGAGAGTATTTAAATTTTTGGAGATGCAAAACAATGCAACTCCTGAATATGTAGATTAACAAAATGAATTATGAAAAGATCAAAAATAGTTTATCAATATGATTTAGATAAAAACTTTATTAGAAAATGGGATTCTATTATGGATGTTTACAGAGAGCTAGGATATGATCCTGGCGGTATCAGTAAAGCATGTAATGGGAAAATTGCATATTATGGTAAAAGAGAATGTGAAAAGTTTATTTGAAGTTACACAAAACTTCAATATGTTTAATTAATTAATTAATATTTTAAATGAAAGTTAAAAAATTTCAACAAGGTGGACCAATGCCTGCTGAAGGTGCTCCTGCAGGTGCACAGCCCGGAGCAGAACAACAAATGGCTCCAGAAGAACAGATTATGATGATGGCTCAAGAAATTATACAACAATTGGGTCCAGAAGGAGCAGCAATGTTAGCAGAAGCTATTATGGCTGTATTACAACAAAGCGCAGCTCCACAACAAGCTCCAGCTTATCAAAGAAAAGGTGGAAAATTAGTAAAGATTGGGTAGTTAACCTAAAAAGGAGACTATCCAGTCTCCTTTTATTTTTTAAATGTAAACAATAATGGCACTGATAAAAAAATATAATACTGGAGGTAGCTTTAAAGATTATGTAAATGAAAGACTCTTAAAAGGGGATTTACCTTTAACTAATAAATCCTACTCATATGTGCAAGATGCCCTACAAAAATTCGATCCTAATACAGTATCTAGTGACCAACCAGTAGGAGAATTAAAAAAGACTTGGGCAGGTCAGTTTAACCTGGATTCAACAAATACTAATGCTTATCTTGCCAATTTATACCAAGACTTTCAAAAAGCTGCTCCAAGTGAAGTATCAATAACCCCAGAAGGTGGATGAGGTCCTGTAGATAGATCTATTGGAACTCTTATAGATTATGTTTCTAAAACTAACTATAATGATAATCAAGATTATGCTATTCAGCAAATAGCTAAAATGACTGATAATAATCAAGTAAAGAAATATGTAGTACAAAACGCAAAAAATCTTTTGAATGATTATATAACAAAATCAGGAGAAAATCCTTCTGATAATTGACAAAATATAGACGAGATAAGGAATATACAAAATATAGTATCAGGTATTGATACAAACAAAGATATTTCTGATGAAGATTGAGAAAAAGTTTCATCCTTTACAGATAAACTAGGATGGCAATTAAATGATTTTTTAATTCCTGATAAAGTTTTTACAGAAAGAAAGAAACAAGAAGAAGCTAAAAAGGTAGAAGGAGAGAAAACTGATATATATAACTCTCTTAAAGATCTAGATATTTCAGATGAAAATATGCAAAACGAATTATATCAATATGGATATACAAATCCTGCTGATAAGTTAAATACTAATATTAAAAATTATTTAACACAAAAAGGGTATAATGTTTTAGCTAACAAAGCTGGTAATGATTATATGGTTTTAAAAGGAAATGAGTTAGTTACTGAAGGAGCTGGTTTATTGACTCAAGATCCTTTTTCAGAAGATTATGGAAAATCTTTTTCTGTACAAAATGGAAAATTAGTATTCTATGATAAAGGACAATTACCAGAAGGATTTACACCTACATTTGCCAAAGATGAGGGAAGTAAAGGTAAAGAAATAAAAATTGAAGATCCTCGGTTTAAAGATTTTACAGTAACTGGATTTGCAAGAGATGTCTACACTGGAGATACTTATAAAGATGTACTTGGAAGAGCTGATTATACTAAAAAACTGATCTTTACAAGCAGAACTACTGGTGGTAAATTTGCAGTATATAAAGGAGAAGACGGAAAATACTATAAACAAGATGGTACAGAATTTAAAGTACCTAAATTATCTGGATTTACAGGAGTAGATGTAAATATACCAAGAGATATTAATCAAGAATACTTTGAATTAGAAGGTTCTCCTGTATATGGAGTTAAAGCAAAAAATAATAATTTAACTATGCCTCAGATGGAATCTGAAATATTAAATATAGAAAATTCTATAAAAAGAGGAAAGTATGAACATAATAAAAAATCTTATTCAAAATTATTAGAAAATTTATCATACTTCTTAGAAAATTCTGATCCAAATAATCCAGAAAGAATGAAAAAGATAGACCAATTAATGATAAGATTACAAAAAATACGTACTACTAAAACAAATCCAATGGATCCAAATTCTCCTTCTGTAATTGCAATGAATAAACAAGGAGGAGTATTAAAAGCACAAAATGGAACATCTTTTGCATCTTTATCAAAACAATTAAGTGGAAAATCTGATGCTGAACAAAAGACTTCTAGTGAGCCTAACAAAATTATTAAAGTTAATGATGTAACAAATGCTTGGAAGAATGCCTCTGGTTGGCAAAGAGCGTCTGCTATAGCTTCTGGATTATCTTTTGCTCCTGCAATAGGTGTAGTTGGTGGTGCAGCTAGTACTGTGTTTGATGCAATAGAAGGAAGTGAAGATGGATGGCAGACTGAAGATACTATAAATCTTTTAACTAACGTTGGCTTTACTGCCTTATCTTTAGTTGGTTTAGGAAGTACAAAAGCTGTTAAATTACTTGGTAAAGCTGTTAAAGCAGGTAATGTAGTAGGAAAAGTAGATGATGTAGCACAACTAAAAAAGACTATTAAATTAGCTGATAAAGCTATTAAACAAGGTGAAAAATTATCAGGTAAAGGTTTTATAACAGCAAAATCTGAGAAAAATTTAGAAGCTGCTAGAAAAGTAGCTGATATTCTTGATAAAGAAAAATCTCTTTCTAAAATTACTCCAGAAGATTTAAATAAATTATCTGAATTAGCCAATATAAAAACTAAATGATTACCTGCAAAAACAGAAGGTCTTGTCGAAGGTGTAAAAGCTACAGGTAAATTTCTAGCTGAAAAAGCTCCAGTTGTAGGAAACACATTAAAATATGGAGCAATGGCAGGAACGGGAATTTCTGGAGTTTCAGGCGGAATAGAGTTAGGTAAAAATATAAAAGAGGAAGGTTTAGTTGAAGGCTTTAAGAATACCGATATTAATAGTATAAGAAATATATTACAATTAGGAGCTATTAGTCATGCTGGAATTAGAAATAGAAAATTTAGTAAAGCATTCGAAAAGAATGTAGTGGAGACTAAAGGAACTCCAGCTAGAACTATAGTTACTCTTGGTGATAAACAAATAAATGTTGAAGGCAATTTAGGAAAATTAGGTATAACTAATAAAAGCAAAAGAGAATTTTTAAACAAACTTTCTAACAACGAATCTGTAAAAAAGGAAGATAAAAACCTTATAGAAGAATTTTTAAAAGAGGATAAATTAGGTAAAGTAAGATCAGATTTTATAAAGAAGTCTTCAGAAGCAGTTGAATTAATAGAAAGACCTCTTTCTGATAGTTATAAAGATATAGAAGATTGAAAGAGAACTAAAAGAATGATTGAAAAAGGTTGAAGTAGTTATTCAAGTCCATATAGATTAAGGGGAAAAAAGTATAAAGCAGTATTAAATAAACCTACAGAAAAACATCAATTAGGAGGTATTTTAAAGTTGCAACAAAGTGGAATTATTCCTTCTTTATATACTTTATCTAATAATTCTTTAAAGTTGCCTAAATTTGAAACAAATATAGGTTATCAAAATCCACTTAGTACTACTCCTAAATATACATTACTAAATCAATATGCTGATATAAAGAAATATCCATTTGTAAATGGAATTATTTCAGGTAAACCTATACAACGGAGTACTGGTGCTAGTACAGGAACTACTTCTGATGGAATGATAAAAGCGTATCAAATTCAACCTTTTACTCCTGAAAAATATAAAAATTGATCTTTTTTAACTGAAACAGGTAAGTTATTAACATCTAGAATAGGAAATAGAAGAGCAACAGATTTAACAGCTCAAGCAGTTGCACAGGTTCCTCTTCTAACTACAGCATCTAGAACTTATCTACCTACTAATATGGGTACTTCGAATTTAGCATTCAAACAGGCTGAAGAAGCTACAAGAGCAGCGAGAGGAATAGGACGTAGTACATCTGATATTGATAAAAGTATTGCAGCTCAACTTGAGGGAACAAAACAAGCTTCTAACATTCAATTAGCAGGAATTACTGAAGATATTAGAAAGAATGAAGCAATCAGAGGACAACAATTAGAATCTGATGCTAGAGTAAATGAGTTGAATAGAAATATTATGAATCAACAAGCTCAAATGGGTGCAGAATCTAGAAGTAAGCTTTATCAAATATATGCAAATCTTGCAGCAATGAATAATACAGGTACACAAAATTATTTATCAACTTTAGGTAGAGAATTAAATTTAAAACCAGTAAGAGAAATGTATTGGAACTTTCAACAAGAATCTATGAATCCTAATATTACAGGTTTACAAAAACATGAAGCTTATTTAGCTACTACTGGAAAGGATATATATAAAAAAGCATATGAAGATTATTGGGCTGGTATAGATCCAACCTATGCAACTAAACCTAAATGAGAAAAGTCTGAACAATATGAAGCTTGGCAGAATAGATTAAAAGGGAATAGAGAATCTTTAGCAACTATAATGGCGAAATATAATACTTTAGGTAGAGCTGCTCAAGCTTCTATGCCAATGATACAAAAAGGAGGAAGAATTCCTCTATCAGAAAAAATAGCATTGGAAAATGTTAAATATAATCATAAAAAAGCACTAAAGAATGAAGAATTGTTTTATAAACAGTTAATGGAAAATAATAAACTAGTACAAAAAGCTTTAATAAAGGTATTTAAATAATGAAATATACTAGAAAACTACAATACGGAGGACTGGTTCCATATATGCCATCTCCTTCTAATACACCAGTAATGCCCACAGCTCCTTCGGGGGCTGTTGGTGCATCTACACAAAATACAGGGTCTTCTTGATTAGATGAAGACATAATAAAAGAACTTATAAATAAAGGAGGATTAACTAATGAAACTAACTTATTAATAGAACAATTATTAGCAATAGATAGTCAAAACACCAATCCTTTTTTACAACAAATTAATAGATCAAGTTCATTTAGTTTAATTGGACAAGTTAATGAATTAAAACAAAATAAAGCTTTGTGAGAACAAGCTTATAATATATCTAAGGCTTCTGGAGGACTTTCTGAATTAGCTATTGGTAACAGTGGGGAATTATTTGTAAGAAATAAAGAAAATAATATTCAAGCAATTACAGTTGGAGAGTATAAAAAGAACATGGATAAATATAGAGCTTTATCTGTATCAGAATTATTAGATGCAAGAAATTCAGATCCTAATTTAGCTGGTCAAAATGAAATTTTTTCCATTGCAAATAATTCAATTGGATTAGATAAAATAACAGACTATGCACAAAAAATAGTAACAACTTTAGGAAAAGAAATATCAAAAAGTCAAAATATTTATGATAGAGATGATTTATCAGCTAGATTAAGAAATTTAAGCACTGAAATACAAAGTACAGGAAGAACTCCTTCTTCTGAAGAATTAAAAGGATTTGAGATGTTAGATACTTTAAGAAATAGTCCATCAAGATATAATGAAGTTACTTCAGAATCATCCTCAGAAAGAAATAATGCTTTAAAAGCAGTAAAATATATATGAACTACATTAGGAGCTAATGCACAAAATAAATTAGCCGCACAAGCAGCAATTAATGGAATAAGTCCATCAGAAATGTTGTTAGATTTAGTAGTAATGGGTACAGATGAATCTAGCTCTACACAAGTAAATCCCATATCTGAAAGTAAAGCTAAATCTGGATCGGAAAAAGATATTAATGCTACAGTAGCAATAAGTCCTCAAGAATTATTTCATAATGATAGACTGTATAAACCTGGTTCAATGTACCAAATTAATTTAGGAGGATCTAAAATGAATGTTACAGCATCTGCAGTTGGACCTTTATTGAGTTTATCAAAAGAAGGAGAGGTATTAGGCGCAGGAATAGTTTCTAATGTTTTAACTAATGCTAATTATTCTCTGATTGTTGATCCTAGTAAAGCTTATATTGGTGATACTCCTGTAGATCAAACACAACTTTCTGAATTAGCCTTTACTGGAAAAGATGTAGGAAAAGTATTTTTACCTGTAAATTCTGACGAATCTCCTAATTTAGGGCAGATGGAAAGGTTTTCAGATGCCTACAAAGTATTTGAAATAAATAGAAATAATTGGTCAGTGCAAGAAATTAAAAATTATTTTGCTGAAAAAGGTTTTAATAATGTAAACATTCAAGAAATTCAGAATGAAAATGGTACGAGAGTTAAAGTTATAGAAGAAAGTAGTCAAGTAAAGCCTTTCTTAGCAATGCCTATAATTACTAACTCAGCTTCAGATTTAGCAGATATACCTTGAATGGTAGAATCTATGAAAGATACAAAAGCTGTAGATAAAGAAATATTAAAACAAGCTTTTACAACTATAGGAGGTACTTCTTCTAAACCTAAGCATATTAACAATATGCCTTCTAGTTTTTGATCTGCAGAAAAACCATATAAAGGAATGTTATTTATAGCTTATAGACCTGAATCAAATGCTTTATTATCTTCTTCTCAAGGAAATATTAAAGGAATTGCTTCAACAGAGACTGATATAGCTAGAAATCTAAATTACAGCAGTAATCAACCCAACAATATATATGGTTCCGCACAAGCTTTAGTTGAAAAAAAATAAAATATATGGAAATAAAAAAACCCAATGATATATTTGTTGCAACAATAAATAGTCCCAATGCAACAACTTACGATTTAATGTCTAATGGATTTAATGGAGAAAATACTTCTTTGTTTGATAAAGATGAGTATAAAAATACTTCTTTTGTACAAAAAACTTTCACAGATACATCTGGAAAGTTTGATGAGGCTGCATTTGATAATGCTTATAATATTGCACAGCAAAATTATTATAACCTTACAAATGAACAGTATTTAAAGGATTTAGATACTATTAAATATAGTCCTTTTGATATTACTCGTCCTAAAAATGCAAAAACATTTGAAGTAGACGCTACAATAGAGAAAGAGTATAATCCTTTTAAATTATTATATGGATGGACAGGAATAGGATCTATAAATGAAAATTCTCTTTCATTGAGAGAATTAGCCCAACAGAATAAAGTATTTGATCCTGAAACAAATACATGAACTGAAGAAACTGCACACCAATTATCCTTACTAGATAAATTATTTGGAGAAACTTTAGTATATGCTCAATGAGATGATGATGGAACTCATAATGATTCAGAAACAGGCAGGTTAATAGAACATAAAAAAGGTGATTGAAAATATGATGATGGGGGAAATCTTTATACAGAAAAATTAGCAGGAAGAGAGGTTTATGGAAAACAAGTTGTTAATCCTATGGATATATTAACTGTTGAGGGCACTACTCTTGATAAGTTTAATTTTTTAGATTCAGACGATAGAGAAAAATCTATGGTTGGAACTGTATTTAAAACTGCTTTTGAGATAGCACCTTATTTTATTCCTTCTTTTGGTGTAATGAAAGGAGCATTAGCTGTAAGATCCTTATATGGGGGATTAAATGCAGGAATAGGGTTAGCTGCTACATTACCAACTTTTTACAAAGCCATTGAAGGTTTCTTATTAGGAGACGAAAATACTTTATTAACTAAAGGAGCAACTAATTTAGAGGGATGGATGTCTAAATTTGCAACATCAAGTACATCTGATAGAGGACAATCTTCTGCTTTTTCTTTTGAACAAGTTGCTTCTATGGTAGGGAGCATATTTTCTCAAATTCATGAGCAAAGAGCGATGGCTAGTTTATCTAAATATTTTGTCCGAGCTGATGAACAATATTTGAAAAAAGGAACTGAATTAGGAAATAAAATTAATCAAGAACTTTTAGAGAATGCTTTAGAAGGAAAAATTAATATTAATGATATAGGTGATTTATCCAAAGCCGCTATGAGTAAAATTCCAGAATTACAAAGTATGATAAAGTCACAAAGTCAACTATCAAAAGCATTAAGTTTAGGATATATGGCTTTGACTTCTACTGGAGAAATTTATGGAGAAGCTATAGAGGGAGGATATGATAGAAGGACTGCAGGTTTTGCTGCATTAGCGGCAGCTACAGG
>Ga0172377_10007582_pt1 | contig 11157 bp, 9 predicted proteins | sample Pumphouse3metaG_FD_119749 | JGI IMG/M metagenome (GOLD analysis project Ga0172377, IMG submission 119749) | Leachate microbial communities from a municipal landfill in Southern Ontario, Canada - Pumphouse #3 metaG | ecosystem: Engineered > Solid waste > Landfill > Unclassified | place: Canada... | reverse complement strand
TATTACCGTAATACCGCTGCATGATTTTGTATTTCTTTCTTTTGTTTGTGTGCAAAGAAAAGTAAATTATATATAGATTGTTTCGGATCTACTCAGCTACTGTTGGAGGTGTATAAACACGAGAAGCAAGTTCTTGGTTGAGCATGTACAGTCCATTTCCTTCCTTACCAATCATCTCAGCTTTCTTGATCAACATACCTGCGGATGTCTCTTCTTCATTCTGCTCTTTAATGAACCAATCTAAGAATTGAGTTGTACGGAAATCTTTAGCTTCCAAAGCTGTAGCATAGATGTTGTTGATTGAAGCAGTGATGTACTTTTCATGAGCAAGACCTGCTTTTAGAACATCCAATGCACTATCCCAAGAGCTAGCTGGTTTTTTGATTGCTTCATATTCAACATGTTCATCATTGTTCTGCAAGTATCCAACTATCATCATTGCATGGTCTCTTTCTTCTTGAGCCTGAACTTGATACCAATTAGCAAATCCGTCCAATCCCTGATCTTCGCACCAATTGGCGAAGCTTAAATACAAATAAGCTGAAAAAAATTCTTTGTTTATTTGTTCGTTTAGTGAACTTGTGACTTTTTTATCCATTGTAATCTCCTTATTACCATTAAAAGTATGAACTATGAGTTTTTAACTCATGTATACTTTAATGTTAACACTAAGTTACAAATAAAGCAAATATTACAGTAAAGAATAAGTGCATTTATTTGTGATAAGATGGATTAAATCTCACATAATGATTACAATTGATGTCTCCTGGTGATTGATAAAAAAGATGAATAACATTTTGTAATCTATCAGTTTTGAAAGCAAATCAAAACTCGGGGAAGGATTGAAATCTAAATACTTAAAAAGTTTTCAGACAAAGAAATAATTCAATTGGTCAATAAGAAAGTCAATAAAAATAGATTTGATGAAAAATGAATTAAATTGTCATAAGTCAAAGTGTCGGTATCTGTGTGGTTTTGATATCTAATTGTTGAAGTTGAATTTATTGAAGAATTTCCAACATTTAAAAATCTTAAATCTTCAGTGAGTATCATAAAATATTTAGAAGTTAGGTCTTATTAACATTAATTATTTTACATTGTTTGCAGTATTTCGTTAAATAATATGGATTTGAAAAATGAGAGAGAATCTCAATTAAAGTAATATTGAATGTTTCTTTAAAAATTTAATGAGAAATGAGAGTAAGAGTTAAAGAATATATGTTTTTATGATTGTTGTGCATAGTTTTTTGAACTGCTTTGAACATAATTTCTTTCATAGATAGTTCTTCGTTCAGAGTCTGAAATAAAGAATTGTAAGATATTGATGTCTGAAATCAGCAACTTCATCATAAAATAAATTGGAACATCATCCAAGCTAATTTGACATCATGATTATCTTATTGCATAGCACATAACTGTTTGCAAGTAAGAACTGAACAAAAATTTGAAGTTAAATCTTATATGGCAAGCTGAGTTTGTAGCCATTTTAATCAAGAAAATTCATTCAAAATTTCTCATCAAATTTAAGAGCTTTGACTCAATAATTTGGTGCTTTTTGCATGATATCTTTGGCTATATTTTATGCGGTTTTTTTGTCTTATTTTAACTTATGAAAACATCAGTTTTATGAAAGAATATTCTCTATTTTTATAATGGTTATGTTACTAATATTTTGCACTTATTTTCTTGAGAAATTTGATCTAATCTGTTCAATTAATTTACATTTGCATCATAAAAAAAAGCCAATAAAAAAAAGAAAAATCTTGATGTTTCATTACATGAAAAACTTTTAAATTCTGTTGAATTTATACTTTTTTTCAGTATATTTTCTTTCTGTGGAAGAAATAAATGATATGAAAATTTTAGGATATTTTTTAGATTTACTGACAATGTTTTTTTTTTCGTGAGTGTACTTGACATAAAAGTCTATTTGAATATATGCTCAAAATATGAAAGGCAATGGAGCTTGTTCAATGAACAGTTCCATGTCTTTTTTTTTATAAAAACAAATAATTTTTTTACGGAGCAAGGGCGCTTTATACACAAAGTGCCCTTGCTCGTTTTTTTTTACAAACTTAATTGCAAAGGAACATAAAAATCATGGATACAGCAAACACTGAAACTGAAATATTGATGAGTGACATAGGTATGAAATTTAATAGTGGACCTGATGAAGTAACAGCTCTAACTAGCGTGTCTCTTGATATAAAAAAAGGTGAATTTGTCTCATTGGTAGGACCTTCTGGATGTGGAAAAACAACTCTTCTCAGAATCATTGCAGACCTTTTGAACCCTACCTCTGGTACCATCAACATTGGTGGAGAGAGCACCAAGCAAGCAAGATTGGATGGCAAGTATGGAATGGTTTTTCAAAGTCCTGTTCTGTACGAATGGAGAAATGTTGTGAAGAACATTGAACTTCCTTTGGAAATAATGGGTGTCCCTAAAAATGAGAGACTTGAGAGGGCAGAAGAGATGCTGGAGATGGTTGGACTTAAAGATTTCGGTAACAGCTATCCCGGACAGCTATCTGGTGGTATGCAGCAGCGAGTTGGAATTGCAAGAGCTCTTGTCATCCAGCCAGAGATACTTCTTATGGATGAACCATTCTCTGCATTGGATGAATTTACTAGAGAGCGTCTTCATGAGGATCTTTTAAATATTTGGAGAAGAACCAACAAGACAATTGTTTTTGTAACACACAACATATCAGAGTCAGTATTTCTATCTGACAAAATATGTGTTCTATCTCCTCATCCTGGACGTCTATCAGCTGTTGTAGATGTAGATTTTGAAAGACCAAGACTAATGGATATAAAAAGCACACCTGAATATACATCAAAAGTATTTGAAGTACGTTCTTCTTTTGAAGGAGTCTAGTATATGGCACAGATTAAAAAGAAGAAAAATTCAAGCACCATGGTCACTTTGTTATGGACATTGGCGTTTTTCCTGATTTGGGAATTGATTGCATTCTGGGTTGAATCCTCTGCTAGCATAAGATCCCCTGAAAAGGTTCTTCCTCATTTTTGGAAGATTGTAGCCGTGGCATTTGACGGAAAGACAATAAATGGTACAGATACCGCAATTCAACTTGTATGGTTGAATGCAAAGGTAACACTGATTCGTTCTGCTCAAGGTTTTGTTATTGGAGCAAGCATTGGATTCTTACTTGCAATTCTTATGAGTCTCTCACAGATCATAAAAAAAATTGCTTTCCCATATCTGATGATCATCCAGATGATTCCAATCCTTGGTATGGCACCTATACTTCTTTCATTCACAGGAGATATTGATAGCAGTCGAATAATTATAGCTGCAATTCTTACATTCTACCCAGTGGCAACAAATACTCTTGCTGGAATGGAAGCAGTTGAAAAAGAAAAACATGAGCTCATGTACTCATATGCAGCAAACAAGTGGCAGCTGTATACGAAAACACTCATACCTGCAAGCATTCCTTATTTCTTTACTGGATTGAAAGTATCAGCACCATTGGCAATAACTGCCTCTATTTTGGTAGATACTCTGCAAGGTGGAATTGGTCTTGGTTGTTTGCTATCGCAGTCTTTGAAAGGTGCAATGACTCGATATGTATTCTGGTTGATTGTTGTGATAAGTGCAGCAATAGGAATCTTGAGCTATTTACTCATGGGACTTCTAGAAGATGCAATCTCCAGTCATAAAAAAGCTGAAAGAGCGTGCAAGAGGTAAATGAATTGAATAAAAAACAGAAAAATATGAGTTGGCAATCACTGTCATCAATTATATATCCAGCAATCTTTGGAATAGTGGTATTTGTGATGTGGCAAGGTGGATTGCTCAATATATTGCTTCATACAGACACAAATACATTGCCATCCCCAAGTCGTATAAATTCAATAATAATGGACAATCAAGCAAAAATATTTTTGAACTTGAAAGCTACTGTAATTGTTGCACTTGTTGGATTGCTTTTTGGATCTTTAATAGGATATGGCATTGCTATTGTAGCTGCTCAATATAGGAAATGGGGAGCAGGTGGAATCACACTGGCATCAGCATTCAATGCTGTTCCAATTGTAGCTTTAGCTCCTGTTATGAACAATTTAACAAAGCATATCTCATCCAGTGTCGACTTTCGTTCGATGCTAGCAAAGACTCTTGTGGTCATGATTGTTTGCATAGCTGGTATGTCTGTTAATGCTTACAGAGGTCTTACAGAGCTCAAACCATTCTCTGAAGATCTTATGAAAACATATGCTGCAGGTAATTTCACTGTTTTTAAAAAACTGTTGCTCCCAAACAGCATTCCATATGTATTCACTGCATTGAGAATAAGTCTTCCAGGAAGCATCATCTCTGCTTTGGTAACTGAGTATTTTTCTGAAAAGGTCATCGGAATTGGCCGTCAGATTCGTGAAAATATTGTAACTGCACAGTTTGCAACTGCATGGGCATACATAATTATTTCCTGTCTGCTTGGAATTGTCTTATATGTACTGCTTCTTCTTGTTGAAAGTGTCGTTATGAAAAATAGAAATAGAAAATAGGGTGGTCGTACCTAGACGATCAAAATTGAATTACATGGAGAGGTAATGAAAATGGAAATAAAGAACATCAAAAAGGCTACATTTATGGTACTTGTAGCAACTGCAATGCTCAGTTTTAGTGCTTGTAATAAAGATTCAGGTACAACTGAAACAGCTGCTGAAGAAGTAAAGGCAACTGCCGCAACTTCTGTAGTTAAAACTGATAAAGACCGCATTTTAGAGGCATCCGCTGCCGGTAAAATTGGTAACTGGGGTCTTGGAAATGAATACGAAATTCTTGCTCTGCTTGCGAAATATGATCAACCTCTTGAATTCTTGAGTCAGGATTTCACAATGGATGGATTTGATGATGATTCAATCGCTCTGGCATCAGCTATGACTTACAATGAACTTGGTCTTGTAAAGAATGACTATGATGGAGCTTATGGTTATGGTGATGAAGTTGGAACCATCGATATGAATGACGAAGGCGTTGCAATGCTGGAAGACAATCTATTTACAACAGCAGAATTTGCAAAGGCAAATCCAAATACTGTGAAAGCTTTTGTATATGCAACACTGAAAGGTTGGGAAGATGCAACTGCAGATCCTGAAGCTGCTGCTGAAGTTGTATATAAATATGGTTCTTCAGTTTCTTCAGAACACCAGTTGTATATGGCATCAGAAGTTAAAAAACTTGTTGAAACTGATACAGAAGGCAATCCTGTTTCTAATTATGGTTACATGGATGAAGAAGCAATGCAGCAGACTCTTGATTTAGCAAAGACATATATAAAACTTGATGATAGCCAAGCAGCTTCCAAACTTGCAAGTTTGACTCTTGATGATGTTCGCGATACATCCTATTGGGAGGCAGCAACTGCATCAGAAGATGGAAGTGATTTAGGTACTCCAGAAACAACTGATGTAAAAGTTCAACTTAAATGGTTGCCTCAGAGTCAATTCATGGGTTATTACATGGCACTTGATAAAGGCTATTACTCCGACCTTGGTCTAAATGTTACAATCGTACCAGGTGGTGGTGACATCGCAGAAACAACAGCTGTTTACAATGGTACAGTGGACTTTGGTGTTACATGGGTTTCAAACATGATCTCTGCTAATGCAGCAGGAATGGGACTTTTAGAAGTTGCACAGATCTATCAACGTTCAGGATTGCTTCTTGTATATAAGAAATAATCACTAAGAATTTCAGGCACAAATATGGAAGACTTAAAATCTTCCATATTTGTAATATTAAAAAAATAAGGACTGGTACAGTATGGATTTAATTATTAAAAACGGACTGTTGGTGACCCCATCAGAGACTTATAAAGCTGATATAGCTGTTAGTGATGGGAAAATTGTAGATATTGGATATGATCTTGGCACTGATGCATCTGAAGTTGTTGATGCTGATTCAAAATATGTTCTTCCTGGTGCAATAGATGCACACACACATCTGGCAATGCCTTTTGGAGGAACAATCTCCTCCGATGATTATTTTGCTGGAACAAGAGCTGCAGCTTGTGGTGGTACCACAACTGTTTTCGATTTTGCACTTCAAGATTTTGATGAGCCAATGCTTGATGTCATAAAACGTCGTGATGCAATTGCAGCTCCTCAAGCAGCAGTAGATTATGCATTTCACATAGGAGTCAAGGACATTCATGGAGAGCTCTTGGATTCCATGAAAGATGCTGTTGATTATGGTGTTCCATCATTCAAAGTATTCATGGTTTATGATTTTGGAGTTTCAGATGGAGTTTTTTATCAGGTACTTCAAAAATCGAAAGAAATTGGAGCTATGATTTCTGTACATGCAGAGAACAATGAGATGGTGAATTACAATGTGAAGAAGTTTCTCTCTGAAGGAAAGACAAGCCCATGGTATCATTATCTATCTCGACCTGAATTTGTTGAGGCTGAGGCAGATATGAGAGCCATTCAATGGGCAAAAGCAACTGGTGCAAAACTTTATATTGTGCATCTTGCAAATAAAGAAGGTGTTGCTGCAGTTACAAAAGCAAAAGAAGAGGGTTACCCAATATATGCAGAGACATGCCCTCAGTATTTGAACTTCACAAGTGATGTTTACAAGCGTGAAGATGGTCGCAACTTTGTCTGCTCCCCACCTATAAAAGGACAGGAGAGTCAAGATGCACTTTGGGCTTCATTGAAACGTGGTGATATTGATGTTGTAGCAACAGATCACTGTCCTTTCATGCAAAGTGAGAAGGACTGGGGAATCGATGATTTCTCAAAGATTCCAAATGGTTGTGCTGGTGTTGAAAATATGTATCCATACATGCTAGCTAAGGCCAACAAAGGTGAGATTACATTCAACAAGGCAGTTGAGGTATGTTCTGCAAATCCAGCTAAAATCTTCGGATGTGGTCAGAAAGGAAGCCTTGCTGTTGGAAAAGATGCAGATATTGTCATCTATGATCCAGTAAAAGATTTCACAGTTACATGTGATGCAATGCATTCAAATTATGATCAGACCATATGGGAAGGAACAGAGTTTCATGGATATCCTGAAATGACATTCTCTCGTGGAAATCTAGTTTATAAAGATGGTAAGTTTTTAGGTAAAGCTGGAAACGGAAAGTTTGTAAAACGCAAGCTTGATTGAGATACAAAATATTTGTAAAGGATTAAAAATATGGACACTTCAATTTTTCAAAATAAATTACCTGCAAATGAAGCAAATCGTTGTTTGCTATGCATTGATGCGCCATGCACCAAAGCATGTGATAGGTCCAATGATCCCGCAGCAATGCTATTTTCTTTGAGATTTAAAAATCAAAAGGTCAAAGATTCTTTTGATCCAATAAACTGCAAAAGTTGTGATGCAAAATGTGAAGATTCATGTGTGCATTATGACTTTCCAATCAGGATAAAGAAAACAGCATCTGCAATTGAAAAATGGAAATTAGAACCAAAGAAGGCCAATTTAGAGTGTGATTTCATGGGAGTCAGATGTGAAAATCCATTCTTCCTTTCTTCTTCAGTTGTAGCCAGCAATTATGAAATGTGTAAGAATGCTTTGGAAATGGGATGGGGAGGAATAGTCTTCAAAACTATTGGATTCTTCACTCCCGAAGAAGTATCTCCAAGATTTTCTGCAATGAAAAAGGAATCAACTCCTTTTGTTGGGTTCAGAAATCTGGAGCAGATTGCAGAACATGGACTGAGCCAAAATCTAAAATATATTTCAGATTTGAAGAGAGATTTTCCAAACAAGGTGATTGTCTCTTCAATTATGGGACAGACCGATGAAGAATGGACAGATCTAGCACGACTTTCACAGGAAGCTGGAGCAGATATTATTGAATGTAATTTCTCATGTCCACACATGAGTGGTGATGGACTTGGTTCTGATGTTGGTCAGAATCCAGAACTTGTCAGACACTATACAGAATGTACGAGGAAAGGAACAACTTTACCAATATTGGCAAAGATGACTCCAAATGTTGGAAACATGGAGATTCCAGCTGCAGCTGCTGTAGAAGGTGGAGCAAATGGAATTGCAGCAATCAATACCATAAAGAGTCTATCTGGTCTTGATATGGAGACAATGACATCACAACCAAATATTGTTGGAAAGTCATCTGTTTCAGGATATTCAGGTAAAGCTGTAAAGCCAATAGCACTTAGATTTATAAATGATCTTGCCAACTGCGAGCAGCTTGAGAACATTCCAATAAGTGGAATGGGTGGTATTGAAAACTGGCGAGATGCATTGGACTTCATAGCTCTTGGATGTGGAAACATTCAAATAACAACATCTGTTATGCAGTATGGATATAGAATAATAGATGACCTCAAAGAAGGAATGTCTGCTTTCATGAATGAAAGCAACATTGAAAGTGTATCTGATATGATATCGATGGCAAATAATAATATTGTATCTTCAGACGAACTCAATAGATCTACAATAGTTTATCCTAAGTTTCAGTTAGATAGATGCATTGGTTGTGGTCGTTGCTACATATCATGCAAGGATGCAGGCCATCAAGCAATAGAATTTCACTTTTCTAACAGAGCACCAAAGCTTCTTGGAAACAAATGTGTTGGATGTCATCTATGCAAACTTGTCTGTCCGGTTGATGCAATCGGATCTGCCAAACGTATTTCTAAACCAAAAGCAACTCTTGAACAGGAGGGGATTGTATGATCGATAGATTTGAGAAAGCTAAGAAAATAAAGCTTTCAAGTTTGATGCCCACGGAGAACTTTCGTACTGTGGATATTGAACTTCGTGATTTGCCATGTGGAATAACAGAAGTTCCAGTTACAATTGAATTCAATAAGAAGTACAGGCCTCCTTATAAGGAGCTTCTTGTCGGAGGTTGCTTCATACATGGGTTTTTACGTATGAATGAAGAAATGGCCAAACTCAATGGCTCACGATATCGCAGAAATGGTGACAGTGATGTAATCAAGCGAGTCTATCTCACCGATTGGGATGGAGCATTTTTGCTGTCTGTTCCATTGAACAGTGGTGAAGAATATGTGTATGCAGTCACAAAAGAAGAAGTGGATGAACTTGTTATGAATTGCATGCATCCTTACAAAAAAAAATTAAAAAAGTAAATTAAAATTATTTATCCAATGGAGGATATGTTTATGTATAAATGCAGTCTAGAACGTATGTCAGACAAAATTAAGACCTTTTCTACCTATGGAGATGCAGGTCATGGTGGAATAACTCGTTATTCACTATCTCCTGAAGCTATTTTGGCAAGAAATGAATTTATCAAAAGAATGGAAGCTATTGGAGCAACTATCGAAGTAGATGATGTTGCAAACCTTTATGCAACTATTGAAGGTAGCGATCCTGATACCAAACGTATTGTTATGGCATCACATATAGATTCTGTAAAAAATGGTGGTAACTTCGATGGTATTTTGGGAGTTATAAGTGCCATGGAAGCACTTGAAACCATTGTAGACAAGAAAATTCCACATACACATCCAATAACAGCAATGGTTTGGACAAATGAAGAGGGATCTCTTTATCCACCTGCAATGATGTGCTCTGGTATTGTTTGCTATGATTATTTACCTGCAAGTATAAAAGAAAAATTCCGCAAAGAGGATATGCTCTCAACAAAAGATGTACTCACAGGAAAGACAACTTTTGAAGAGGCACTTGATAAATCAGGATTCAAAGGTGATGAAAAAAATAGATTGAGTCCAGAAAAATATATGTACATGTTTGAAACTCATATTGAGCAGGGACCAATTCTAGAAGATGCAGGCAATGATGTAGGTGTTGTTGATTGTGTTCTGGGTATGTTCAATTATCGTGTTAAATTCTATGGCCAGACAACTCATGCTGGTACATTTCCAATGCCAAAAAGAAAAGATGCATTTTTTGCAGCTGCACAGGCAATACTGTATCTGCACACTGAAATTGATAAGCTTGGATATCCTGAACTTGTTTATACAACAGGTGAGGTTGACTGTCATCCTTGCATTCATACATGTGTTCCAGATTATTTTGACTTCTGTATTGATGTACGTCATGAAGATCCAGAAGTTCTTGCTAAAGTATTGGCAATTGTAAAGAGCTGTGCAGATAAAGACTGGAGTGGTTGCAGCTGTACTGTTGAAAAAGCATGGAATCGTGACACAGTTTATTGGGATGAAAAACTTGTTTCATACGTCAAAGAAGCAGCGGAAGAATCTGGTGTTTCTCATCAGATGATTCATTCAGGAGCAGGTCATGATGCACAGTTTGCATCTTACATGATGCCAACAACTATGATCTTTGTTCAATCAAAAGATGGACTCAGTCATTGTGAACCAGAATACTCATCAATGGAGCAATGTACATCAGGTGCAACTGTCATGATGAATGCAGTACTCAAAGCAGATAAAGACTAAAGGATATAATAATGACTGGAAAAGAAATTACAGAAAAGCAGAAAAAATACAGTCTGCAATCTTGGAGCAAGCAACGAAACATAAATCCTATTGCAATTGAAAAAGCTGAAGGAATCTATATGTGGGACTATGAAGGAAAGCGATATACTGATATGTCCTCTGAATTGGTGAACCTCAATGTTGGTTTTGCAAATAAAGCTATTGGTGATGCCATAAAAGAAAAAGTTGATCAGTATTGCTATGTTGGACCAGGTTATGCAGATATCTCAAGAGCTACATTGGCTGAAAAAGTAATATCACTGCTTCCTGAAAATTTTGGTAAGATATTCTTCACAAATGGTGGATCCGATGCAAATGAGAATGCAATCAAAATTGCTCGTATGTATACAGGTCGTCACAAGATAATGAGTCGCTATAGAAGCTATCATGGATCAACTTTTGGAGCTGGTAATCTTACAGGTGAGCCTCGAAGATTTGCTTTGGAGCCAGGTGTACCGGGATTTGTAAAATTCTTTGACCCCTATTTATATAGAGAGAAAATTCCATTTGCAAGTGAAGAAGAAGCTACAGAATACTATGTTGAAAAATTGGAAGAGCAGATCAGATATGAAGGTCGTGATTCAATTGCAGCAATAGTGATGGAGACTGTTACAGGATCAAATGGTGTCATCATACCTCCTAAAGGTTACATGAAGGGTGTCCGCTCTGTATGTGACAAATATGGAATCTTGATGATTGTAGATGAGGTAAT
>Ga0172377_10007580_pt1 | contig 11157 bp, 13 predicted proteins | sample Pumphouse3metaG_FD_119749 | JGI IMG/M metagenome (GOLD analysis project Ga0172377, IMG submission 119749) | Leachate microbial communities from a municipal landfill in Southern Ontario, Canada - Pumphouse #3 metaG | ecosystem: Engineered > Solid waste > Landfill > Unclassified | place: Canada... | reverse complement strand
TCTCTAATGAAAATTAGAGTGGTAGCAATACCAGAGATGTAGTAGCGATACATTTCAAACATAAAAGCGATTATGACGGTAAGTAGCGTTGCCCCATATACCAGTGATGGTGTATGCGTAATTCCTCAAATTGCTGGAAACTCCTAAGAGCCCGATAACCACAACATAATCTTAATCGATAGGTGTGATGGTGTCGAAAGACGGAAAAAAGAATCGGGATGGTTTATGTGGAAACACTAAAAACAGTGACAATGGACAATCAGCCGCGAAGCGTTTATAGATATATATTACATCTATAGATGTGTGCTCATCGAGTAGACGGGGAATTTCTTGTTTTAAATGTTTTTATAATAAAAACAAGAATAAGGTGTACTCAGTCTGCTATCGAAAGATAGACAGGTTAAACAATGGACGCCATGCATGTTCACTTCATTAAAGAGATGGGAGAAGTTCCTAAGTTTATGGCTATACATCCCTCAACGGTTTTGTTAGGTGGTAGGATCGGCATATCGTCCGATGTATGTATCACAAATCAGGCTGTTATGGGATTGAATGGTTGGCTCAATAGTAAATCACAATTCATCAGTTAAAGGATACACTATGGTTGATACGAATTCCATCAAAATTCCGACAGACAGTCGCAGTATCGATATTTCTGATTTTATGACTCAGGCTATTATGGATCAAATACTACTCTGTGAGGATGGTAAGGTTTCCATCATGACAGATAGGAGTATGTTTAATCCTAATGCTGATATGGAGAAAGAATATGGTTTTACGAATATTGATAAGTATATCGTAATAGCTAAGACCGAATCTGCATACAAGATCAACTCAGTTAGTGAAGATGACATCGAAGCCGCTACGACTTGTCAGGATCTAATTGATATTGTTCTGTGTAATAACATACAAGCTAAACCAGCAGATCTTGTAGATGCGCAAGATCCCAAGAAGATACTTAGTGAGCGTGAAGACGCTAGTTCTTCAGATATTGATACGTCCATGCAACAAGACCGTGGTGAAATGTCAAGTGTACAGTTGATGGATGGGATTGCTTGCTATAAAGTACCAATAGAAGAGGAGCAGTCTAGTAAGGAGAGTGAGTAATGCTTGTATCTCCTATGGAACAGCTTAATTCAACGCCGTCGTTAGGAGATCTTGTTAACACTGTCAGTAGTGCGCCAATTATTGACAAGTTCAATAAGCAATGGGGCGGTAGTGGTGTCTTGTTTGGACAGACTGGCGATCCATTCAAGAACAACTACAGTAATATGCAGACTTTGTTAAACACAATGATCATACCAACGCATAACCAGTTTGTGGCATTAGAAGAAGAAGCATCTAGACCTGTGTATAAAGCTATAACCGATGAAGAATCTCTCCGTGATGTGGACGACAATATGAAATTACCTATTCTATTGTATGAGCCAGTTCGTGAGTTATTCGAAAATGATAAGATCTACGGGTATGGCTTTACGAAAGAGTATTTTCCACGGGACGACATTTATGATCGGATTATCAAGAACTTCTCTGCTGAGTATAGTAAAGATAATGTACCAGAATGGATTACAGCAGAACGTTCAACCATAGATCCAGATCTAACAGATGATGATGTTACGGCTATAGCAGAGACAAGGGCATTCCTTGGCACTTGGTTGCAACAGCAACTAGCAGTCGGTGGCCGTAGAACAGATCCAACGGATATCGACAACACGATAAAAAAATAAGGTATAACACTATAACTATGAACTCCTAAAAAGGGTTCATAGTTATTTTTTTACACCAGTACAAACAGGAGTATATATGAGCGAAGCAAATGGTAACTTTAGAATAGGCTTAGAAGTCTTAAGTAATTTAGGACAAAATAAGAAACAGATGTTGCGAAAGAAGAATCCACTAGCACATGTATATCGAGAAGATGAAGGTGCTCTTAGATTCAAAGCTATAGTGCATGAAGATGTTGAGGGTATTGAGAGTACACGTAGGTCGTTTAAAGCCGTTATTACTATTGTTCCATTAGAAACGGTTAATACCAGTCTATCTATTGGAATATGGCTTCCTTGGATTCTGAGCACGATTATTCTTATTGCATTGAACACATTGTATGTAAAAAACCTAGTTGTAGTTGCAGTATCATGTAGTATACAACTAGCCTTAATGTACATAAGTTTAAAGAAATCTATAGCCAAGGAAAAACAAAATGCCAGGAGTAATACCAGCACTATTTATCAACCAGATGGAGCTTAATACTCCTCAGGATGTAGCAGCATATCTTATTAGATTTCTTATAACTAACCCGGGCTGGACATCTAGTCAGATAGAATCTTCATTACTTTCTATGCGAAAGTTTGTAGCTAAAACCGCAGAGGATATTGCTAGACTACCACACCTAATACAGGAAACACTGCAAGAAGCAATGTCAAGTTATTATCCAGGATATGGCGCTACGGTAAAAGCTACTCGTATTACAAAGACAACATATAACCTACATATAACAATGTTAGATAGACTAGGAGCACCAATACTTACAGTTGATGACTTTGTAATCGACAATGGTGAGTTTAAATTGAAGTCAGAAGTAAGATCATTAAACCAGCAGCTTATAGAAGGTAACTAATGTCTAATCTATCTTACAGTGATTCCTTTATAAACTTTGGTAAGCTCCTAGAGAACGACCCAGAAGAACTCAGTAGGTTAAATAGAGTACTAGATGCTTCTATAGCAACAAGAAACACCATCACATTGAGTGAGTTTAAACGATATGAGCTAATATTCAAATTAGACGGTAGAGATATTCTTGGTAATGATAACTATGATTCACTATGTCGAGAATACTTCCGTAGAGTTACACCATATCATCCAGTATATATTGTAAACAATGATGATGAAGTTGTTCTTACTCTACCCGCAGTATTTAATTCTGTTTCATGTGTGTCTGATGTAGGCGAGGCTGGGTGTAATGCTATTGTCGCATTCACAAATGCCAATGAAGCAACAGACGAGTTTAACATAAAGAAGAAAACCTATACAGAGTATTTATCCCGAATATTTGATGCTGCACAAGATCCAGAGGCACTACAGAAGAAGCGAGAAGATGCAGCTAAACACGTGGAAAACTTTAAGGCACTACAACTCAGGCCTGTAGAAGAGGGAGAAGTAGTGTCGTATAAACCAGAAGAGATTTCGAACCTAGACCAAGGACTATCGGATGAAGTCGAATATCTGTAAAATAGCACTTCTTACTGATTTGCATATGGGTAAACCAAGAGTTAGTCCGATTGATGTACGGGCTCATCTTGAAAAGCTACTATACCCAAGAATACAGGAATTAGATCTAATTGTATTTGGTGGGGATTTCTTTGATTCAGCTCTTACGATGAACTCGGATGCTGGTGTATATGCTGCTATGATAATAGATGAAGTCTTAAGTCTAGCAGTAAAATATAAGGTGTTCGTTCGTGTGGTTACTGGTACGTTCTTTCATGATAGGTATCAGAATAGATTCTTTGAGATAAAAAGTGTCACTTGTGGCGATATATCTGGAGTACCATTGTTACGAGTGTTTGACTCTATTGAACTAGAGTATATTAAACCACTACAGCTAACTATGGTGTACTGTCCTGATAATCAACCAGATGATCCAACTGATCGAATTCTTGACATGATGAAGACCCATCGGTTAGATAAGATAGACTTCTTATGTAGCCACGGATACTTCGAATATTTGCTCCCCAAGGGTATCCCCCACGTACCCCCAAATATGCTAGACTACAACCGCATAAGTCCTCATATTTCAGGGTATATTTTGAACGGACATGTGCATATCCCGCTTGTGAGGAAAAAGCTGATTTCAGGTGGTAGCTTTGAAAGACTGGCTCATGGCGAGGAACATGATAAGGGATACTTCATCATAGATTACAATGTCGTTACCCATAAGGCATCACACGAATTCATTATCAATAAACTAACTACACAGTTTATTACAATATCAGTATCTGGGTATCCTGACATGGATGCGTGTATTAAAGATATTGAAAATAGACTGGCTAGCATACATGGTACTCATGGTCCGAATGCAACTGTTTATATTAGACTAGATGGTTTATCAAGTCTAGACACATTCATCATTAATTATCTAGAAGAAAAGCATCCGAATGTAGTGGCTACTATAAAGTCTAAAGCACAACAAGATGCTACATGTGAACTAGACACAGTTATTAATACTCTACCTACTATAACAGAAGATAATCTACCACAACTCATTTATGATAATGTCAAAGATAAAGACATTACATTAGAGGAGATAAAGGAGCTATTATAAATGAACTTAGATAGAACAGATATGACCCCAGAATACTCTATGGGTACTGCACCTATTTATAGAACATTACGAGATATCTATTCTAGTACTGCTCCAGTGTATGATACAATCATGATCAATATAGGAACCATCTTGCGTAATTGTTCATCTAACAAATCCGTAACAGATGCAAAGAGAGAAGATAAGTTACTTGGTAGGAAATCCAATACACCAGCACATATTCTTATTAAAGAAGCAAAGGCCGAGATCCTTAAGTTTATAGCAGCTGTATGTTCTCTTATAGGAAACAATGATGCAGTATTATTTCCATCTGTACTTATCTACTTCGTAGATTATAAGAAATGTATTCCCGCTCACGCATATAAACCGTTCACAGACTCTGAACGCGAAATGGCGTTAGCTGAAACCATGTTGCAAGGCATTGTACATGGTGTCAAAAAAGATGGCAAGGTTGATCGTGTAAACTTTGTTGAACTTCCGATAACCAATAAACAGTGTCCTCACCGTGTATTGATGAAAGAACTTGCTGCAATAAAAAGTAATCATCATGTGCTTATGATCAGCAACCATAAGCTAGATTACCATATCCACCGATATTGTTCTAGGTTCTGTTTGGTGGATAGTTTTACTGGAAAGATTATAGAGCCGCGGGACTTATCTGAAAAGGTGTTCAGTAACAAAGAACTTCCTTTTATACCAGAGTTACATGCGTTGCTTGGGGATAATACCGATATAAAGGCTGCTATATCTGGGAAGGAGAAGAAGAACCTTATTGAGGTAGCTACGACCAATCGTTGGTCAATACATACTTCCGAGTATGTCATAGCTGCACTAAAATCGTTACGGGTATCTATCCCTTTTGAAATTTAACAGACAATGGATATGATATACCGAAGTACCAAATTACCCATATGAAAGGAATAGTATTATGAGCGAACTAACATTTTCACCATTCAGACTAAAGGCTTCTAGTGGCGATGTATCTCTATCTGTAAGAGTCTTTCAAGGAACACCAAGGTTTAGTATTAATGATAATACAACAAATAAGCTAGCATTTGATCGACCACTTAGTGGTGATAAATGGACGCTTGTAGTTCGTACACTATCCAAAGCTCCTACGCTTACTCCTGGCAATAAGTCGGATCTTGTGTTTTCCGTGTATAATACGACAACTAAAAAGATCGAACATGATTGGAACTTCTCTATTATAAAGGACGAACGGCAATGTTATTCTATTGCCATCGCCTGGGCAGGTTCCAGACACATCTTCCCTATGCGTGGCGTTAACAATGTATCAGTTGGTTCAGACCCTATGTCTGAGGCTGATCGTTCAGCACTATCGCTAGAGACTCTTATCAATTTTATCAAAACTGTTGTACCAATACAGTCGGTGCTATCCAATAGCAAAGAATATTGGAAGAACATGCGTAATTCCCAAGGTGGTCAAAGTGGTGGTGCTCGTGGTGGCAATAGTTCATACCAGCGGCCTGCTCCCCCACCAATGGATGATACATCCAGTAGCGCTAATGCAGATGAGAACTATTTCTAGATCACATCGAACTGTGTATTGACATATAACACACATAGATAGAGCGATAACTCTATCTATGTGTGTATTTTCATTTAACCTAAATATGATATGTCATAGGAGGTAATTTATGTTATTATTTTTAGAAGATTTCAATACACATGCTGGTGCTATTCATGTAAGCACTGCTAATCAGTCGTTTATCAAAATGTCCATGGTCTTATCAAGAATGGGCATAAAGAATAATAAGTTTTTTTTGTATGTATCACAACCAGACTTAATGAAATATGATCCACATAATTTGACAGATACTTCTGTAGAGCTACGGCAGAGAATAGCTTATGAGTGTAAGGTTAACCCATGGTATTACTTTAGAGAAGTTATACGTATTCCAGTAGCAGGTTCGGATGCTATATCGTATAAACTAACCCGTGCCAATCTAGCACTTATATGGATGTTCTATAATAACGTAGACTTATATTTGGTTATGCCTCGACAGTTAGGTAAAACTGTTAGTGTTCTCAGTATGTTAAGTTGGTGTATCTTCATAGGTGCTGTTAACTCAACATATGGACTATTCACAAAAGACTATAGTCTAGTGCTAGAGAACGTGTCTAAGCTTAAAGATATAAGAAAAGCACTTCCATCCTATCTAATAAAAGAGTCTAAGACAGACACAGATAATAAAGAGGCTATGAGTTATGACGTATTGAATAATGAATATAAGACATTCGTTAATCAAGCAGATCCTGTTACAGCAGGACGACAGGGTCGTGGTGAAACTCTAGTTGCTCAGCAATGGGATGAGTTTCCTTACTATAAGAACAACCATCTATCATATCCGTCAGCGACATCAGCATCAGATGCCGCATCTAGACAGGCCAGAAGTAATGGTCTCCCAGCTGCTAATACTATAACAACTACTGCTGGTTATCTAGATACTAAGTCTGGAGCATATGCCTATCGTATTAAATCTGGGTGTATGAGATTCAATGAACTGTTGTATGATGTAAATAATAATACAACTCTACAAGATCTAGTTAGGGCTAATTCGGCTAACCGTATGGTTTATATGGAGTTTTCATATAGACAGTTGGGTGAGACTGAGGAGTGGTTTAAAACTGTAACTCGTAATAAGACCGAAGTAGAAATAGCCACAGACTATCTAAATGAGTGGGTACTAGGTACCAGTGCTCCTATTGTAAGCCCAGAGGTTCTTGAGCGTATTAAGAATAGTATAATAGACCCAACACACTATACTACATATAAGTCTCTTATGGTTAAGTGGTATGTATCTGAAGAGCTACTAAATAGTAGTGAATATAAGGATACTCCATTTATTATAGGGTGTGATACATCTAATAACATTGGTAACGACTTCACCACTATAGTTGTTACAGAACCAAAAACACTAGCAGTTGTCGGTGTGTGTAAATGTAATATTTCTAACTTGGTGTTTGTTGCATCGTGTCTTCTTAGCATACTAGAGACATTTCCACACGCTATCTTTATTCCTGAACGTAACGCCAATGGTGCGATCATTATTGATATTGTTATAGAGTTTCTTATGAAAAGAGACATTAGTCCTTTTAAACGAATATATAATTTGTTTATACAAGACTATATAGATAATGTAGTAGATCTTAATACTATTGATCTACGTGATGGTCATAATAGAAAGAAGTTTGGATTCGCAACAACCAACTCAAAGAAGAGTCGTGAATTCCTATATTCAACAGTACTTATGACCATGTTAAACTACATGGCTGATCATATACACGATTCTGATATCGCAGACGAGCTACGAGGCTTGACTGTTAAAAATGGTAGAATTGATCACAGTGCTGGCGGACATGATGACTTATGTTTTGCGCTGCTTCTAACTGGCTACTTTACACTGTTTGGTAAGAATCTACACATGTATGGATTGGACTCTAGAAACTTCTTTAGTGGAGAAGTTGTAGATGGTAAGATAATAGATCCGTTATATAGAGAAAGACAAGAAAAGATATATAAACGCATATGTACATTGAAAGGCATGTTGACTACAACTAACTCTGGGATTATAAAGAGTGCATATGAACGAGAGTTAAAATATCTAGAGTCGCAGGTTGATATGAGCGTGTTGGATTCTAATATTGCCACAGCTGATCAGGTTAAGTTTATAACACCTACAATAGACGAACCCATTGGAAGCTATACTCTTAATTTCCGTAGGTTGAACAACTTACTCTGACATCTTATGACCATTTTACACAATATATACAGGAGTAGACTATGTCCGCAACGGCGATGTTAGATTACCTCATGAGCAATGGTGGCTTTATATCACCAACACCTTTACAAGTAGATCAATATATTAGGCATTGTGCGCTATATGAAGTGCGTGATGATAATCCACAGGCATTAAACACAGCATATCTAGGAGTAAATAAAGCCTACTTTCTTCCTAAGGATGCTCAGGCACTATTTGATATATTCGCATTGGATAGCAACCTTATCAATATGGCTCTTAAGAAATCTACTGAGATACATGATAAGACTCATGTCATACGTAACGATTTTAATATGGGTACAATTTGGGTTATGTATTGTGTTAATCAGACAAAATCAATTCCTGTACTGAAGAAAAAGGCATGTCTATTAGCACTACTAAAGATGTTAAACTATAAGTTCTTTACAGGCAAGACAAATCATCTATTTCCCTATGGTGTTGACGAAGGTGTTATGGAAGCAACAATTGATAGCCTATCTTTCAAGTGTGATATTAAGAATCCTGAAACACCAACCTGGAAAGCCGTTATAGAAGCACATTGTGAGAACGTCTTAAGCCCGGCTAGCATACATAAGAACACCCTGCTTACATTTAAACCAGATGGTAAAGTTGGGTATGTTCTATCGGATCTACAGACTAGACTAGGTTCTAAGTTAGTTAATATAGCTTCGGCTTATTATGAGAACCATAAGAATAAGACAAAGATAGGTGAAACTACTTTCACTACAACAGATCCAGAAGGTGAAAAGGTATTAAAAGAACTTAAAGCATCTTTGGATTCTGCTATATCTAGGATAGTAACAGATGTCTTAAATGTAAATACCTTTATCAACTATGAAGATGTTAAACTTGTATGTAAGCTTGTGCCAGCTGTTCGTCCAGATATGTTACGAGCTGTACTTAGTATTTTTTCTAACATGGCTTATACACAGTATAAGAATAAGCAGGCAGAAGAAGTATTAGAAGATAGTAAACATAACAGGTTATACAGCGGATATAGAACATTAATTACTGAACTTATACAGAAGACATATAGACACTGTGTAATGTCAGGTGTTAGAACAGACTCCCATCTACAGGTATTGAATAAAACACGAGATACATATAGGGCCTCGCGTATGGCCAACCAAGATGTCATTACAGTAAAGAATAGTGTCGATTATTTTGTTGTAAAGAACACAAAGTATACGCGAGAGGCAACGTTAATATCTATTCGTACAGCATTTATACTCTATATCATCATAATGTCCTTTAAATAGACAGGTACCACACACTAGCCATTGCCGGCTAGTGTGTGGGCTAAATTCATTTAGCTTTTGTGTATATATAACTTATATGGTATTACATATGCCTATTATTATCTTTTTATCACGCATCATTTTACGAACTAACCGTTTATCATAAAGGAGACAAACATGCCATCATTCAGTTCGGTACTTAGAAAAGAAGATTGTAGAACAACCTGGGAACGTATACGAGATTCACTACTAGCGTTACAAGTCTCTGAGTTATCATTTATGGAGGTACGTACATGTATTAGTAAAACAACAGGACTAGACTTTCAACCAGGAACATCCTTTACGGATATTCTTAAAAGGATGGAGAAGCATAAGTATATTTCAGTAGATTTCGAATCTGAACGTATCCATATTAACGGAGAAAAATAAAAATGTATATGTACTTAGCTGCAGTTATCATGTTTGGCCTGTTTACAGCATTGGCATTGGTGTTTACTGGTATTGTTGCATACGACTGGATGAGAGGAGATCCTGAAGGTGCAGGTGCCATGACTATGGTTATTCTAGTAGCAAGTATTGTGTTTATGGTGATATTTATTCAAACATATAACATATATACAAGGGCCGCTATAGAACTTAAAATTCACAATGCAATAAGTGGAGAACATGTAACAGGCTCAGAATGGATGTCTTCTAGGAGACGCCTGGATATCAATTTTGCTACACGTATTGTAACTGGATATAATTGGACTGCTATTATGGATCAATATGTAACAACCATCCGAGATATTGACCAGCGAGATGTGCTGGTAATTAGATCTATTGATGGGAATAAAGATATTAACTATTATTTGATGCATAATAATACTTTACCCCTTTCTGAAGTAATCAACGGCCTACCGCCGATATCTATGCGTACCGGTCTTAGTGAGGTTGAATCTCAAGCAAAATAAAATTGTTTTAAGAAGAAAGAACACCTATGTTTATTAGACAGTTTATTCAGCACAATTTCGTTGATATCTATAACGATTATTTTGGAGACACTCCACCTAAGAAAGTTGTTGTTACAGATAAAGATAAACTACTAAAAATAGCCACACGCTATTTCAAAGACGAATATGTTGGTATGCGGGACATATCCGAATGTGAACTTAACAACATGCTGATTGATCTAAATAGAAAAATGCAGCATTGTATTATTGGTATCCCTTGGACTGAATTGCACGCAAAACCTGGATCGCGACGAGATGATAATGACACTGTAAACATGCTTACTAATCCTAGTTCGGCATTTTACTCTATTAGCCATGCGAGTATAGGTTATGTAAAGTGGTATCTGCAGAGTGGTGTAGATATGTGGAATGTTCAACGTAAGGATCTATATGAGTCACAAGTGGCAGCTGTAGTATCTGACTATTTTGAAGAATGTATAGCAGTTATAGATATATATATTAATGCCAAAAGAAATAGTAAGAACAAAGATATAACGCAAGAAACTAATATGCTTACCGCGGTTGGTAATACAATAGAAGGTATATCTCACCGCTTTAAGGATATGGCTAGAAGTATTCGATCCTGCATGGGTGTGCGTAAACCATTAGACAAAAAATACGAATCTATTCATAGACTTGTAAAATATCATGTCAGGGGTATTTATGAATACTATAGGGCGTATTGTCCAGTCTTGCATAATAAACGCATACATTCTCCTGCCGATGGGGTTTCTCTTATATTAAAACCTGTTGAGCCCCTCACGCTTAGTACTCATGGGAGTATGGTAGTATCTGGTGCTGAT
>Ga0172377_10007579_pt1 | contig 11157 bp, 8 predicted proteins | sample Pumphouse3metaG_FD_119749 | JGI IMG/M metagenome (GOLD analysis project Ga0172377, IMG submission 119749) | Leachate microbial communities from a municipal landfill in Southern Ontario, Canada - Pumphouse #3 metaG | ecosystem: Engineered > Solid waste > Landfill > Unclassified | place: Canada... | reverse complement strand
ATCTGAAATCGGCAAAAGAACTTCAGCAGCATCTAATCCCAATGATGAATATATTAGAAGCTAACTTAGTAAATTTGCCAGGCAATATTACTATCAATAGCCTTGCGTCACATGGTGATTTTGCCAACAGGAAGCTAAATACCACAAATAGTCTGATCGTTCAAAGCCCAGCGTTTAGAGAGAAGTTAGGCATTGTTTACGAAGCATATGATAAGGACATAACTACAGCTTATCAAAACCATGTATCCGATCGGCCTTACCCCCTCAGGTTTTTTCCTCGGCACCCATCAGCATTAATAAAGAAGTTGGAGAGCTTCCTTTTTCTTACTCACCCGAGATGGTGGCAAAGAAATGCAATCTCTAATATTATCGAATTAGTCAACCGAGTTAAGGAACATATGCTATGGTAAACATCTGCCATCTCAGCACCGTACATCAGCGCAGAGACGTCCGTATCGTCTATAAGGAATGTTTTAGTTTGCTTTCTGCAGGATACAAGGTTCATCTTGTTATCGCCGATGGGAAACCTGATGAAATCTTTCAAGGGCTATGTATCCACGGATCGCACAAATACCACAACCGCTTTATCCGCATATTATTCAGCCCTCTTTCCATTTTTTTTAAAGCTCTCAGTTTGCGAGCAGAGCTATATCACTTTCACGATATGGAGTTGTTACCTGTAGCTGCTATGCTTAAGATTTTAGGTTTTAAAGTAATCTACGATGTCCACGATAATCTCCCCAAACAAATCTTGGGCAAGCACTATATTGCCAAGCCTTTAAGAAGAATGCTTTCTGGAATAGTTGCCCTTACTGAAGCGAGTCTAAGTCCCTTAATGAGTGCGATTATTACTGCTGACAAAAACAAAGAGAACCGCTTCAAAAGCTATCATACTATCGTTCGGAGCGTACATAATTATCCCATATTATCCGAGTTAACGCTAATCCGCTCTGATCTTAGAAGCCCTGGATACATATGCTACATTGGTGGGATTACTTTAATCAGGGGTATTATACAGCTTCTGGATGCCATTCTCCCGCTTGATGTTACCTTAATTTTAGCTGGTCTATTTGAGCCACCTGGCTTGGAAGAGATTTGCCGCAAACATCCTGCCTGGGCTAAGGTAGATTATCGTGGTTTTCTGGATCGAAAAGCTATTGCTGAGGTTCTTTCCATCTCCAGCATTGGGATGGTAAACCTCCTCCCCAACGAGAACTATCTCGATTCTCTACCTATTAAAATGTTTGAATATATGAGCTCCGCCATGCCTGTAATAATTAGTGATTTCCCGGATTGGAGAGCAATTGTGGATCAATATAATTGCGGGATATGCATCAACCCTCTTGAGCCCAAAGAAATAACACAAGCTATCGAAACCATGCTAAACAATCCTGAACTATGCAAACAGATGGGCGAACGAGGGAAAGCTGCCATTCTTGAGCACCTGAATTGGGATAGCCAAGAAAAAGTGCTATTACAACTGTACAAAGAGGTTTTAAGTAAATGAAGATACTCTATATAAGCCAATACTTTCATCCTGAAGTGGGTGCTACCACAAACCGCACTGCTGCTATTATCAAAGAAATGCACCACAGAGGACATGAGGTTTGTGTATTAAGCGAAATGCCTAATCACCCGCATGGCATTATCTTTCCGGCTTACAAAGGAAAGTTCATTGTAAAAGAACATTTCTCCGGTATTCCTGTTTATCATTTACCGGTTTTTGCCTCACCCAAGAAGAGCTTTATTTCGCGTATCTTGATGTATCTCAGCTTCTCCATCTCTGCCTTGCTTTATATCCTTATCCGACGTCCCAAATATGACATCCTGTATGTTACCTCTCCCCCATTGTTTTCTGCTTTTTGTGTTCTATTGTCCAAAGTGCTTTTCCCTAAACGTCGCATTATTTTCGAAGTTAGAGACCTCTGGCCTGATTCTGCAACAGAGTTGGGAGAATTAACTAATCCCTGGTTAATAAAGGCCAGCCTGATCCTGGAAAAAAGTGCTTACCATAAATCTAACCTAATTGTCGCAGCCACAAACTACATCGGAAAAATAATTGCAAAAAAGGGCATCCAGAGCGATAAAATCTTTGTTAATCGCAATGGGGTTGACGACATTATACTTGATTCCTACAAAAGTATTTTGCCAAAACAGAAGGAGCATTTGTTTACCGCTATTTTTGCAGGAAATATGGGCTTGGCTTATAATTTAGAACCGGTGATCTATTGCGCCCAGTTATTAAAAGATGAACCGGTGAAATTCATCTTCGTGGGAGGCGGCCCATGCAAAGCCAACCTGGAAAATCTCAGTAAACGATTGAAATTACATAACGTAGTGTTTATGGAGCAAATCCCTAAATCTGAAATGGGGAATCTCTTAGCGATGGCAGATTGCGGATTGATTTGTCTGAAAGATCTGCCGGTATTAAGCGGAGCATTACCCGTTAAGATATTTGATTACATGGCTTTCAAGCTACCCATTGTGGGAGGCATAAGAGGTGAAGCTGCTGATGTCATCACCGAAGCCAAAGCTGGGATTGTTGTCCCTCCAGGTGATTCTAAAGCTATGGCTGACGCAATACGGAAGCTTATGCAAGAGCCTTTATTGGTAGAGGAAATGGGACAAAGTGCCAGGCATTATGTTTTACAGCACTTTCCCAGGAAGCATCTGGCAAGCCAATTAGTCTCTGAAATAGAATCTCGTTTCGTCAGATTATAATGTCAGGGAAAATTATGCTGGACAGTTCTGCATCATTCACAATGGTTGAACTTCATAACAGTTTTGTCTTGTTAAGTTTTGATGACCTAATGAGTTGATTAAGGAGTAATAAATGAAAAAAGTACGTCTTGGAATCATCGGTTGTGGTAGGATTTCCAAAAACCACCTTGATGCAGTTTCTCAAATCCCGGAAGCAGATTTTGTAGCTGCCGCTGACATATTGCCAGAAAAGCTGCAAGTTGTTTCCGAGCAATATGGCATTAAGAGCCTTTACACGGATTATATGGAAATGCTGGAGAAAGAGAATCTGGATCTGGTATCTATTTGCACACCCAGCGGTATGCACCCTCAGATGGGCATCGATGTTGCCAAACACAAGATTAATGTGCTTACAGAAAAACCAATGGCAATCAATATCGAAAGTGCCGACAAGCTTATCAATGCCTGTGATGCCAATAAAGTTAAACTATTTGTAGTTAAGCAAAACCGCCTCAATGCCACCATGCAGATGCTGAAACGTGCCATAGATAAAGATCGCTTCGGCAAAATCTTCATCGCTCAGTCCAACGTATTCTGGCAACGCCCCCAAGCCTACTACGAAGCCGAGAAATGGCGTGGCACCTGGGAATTTGATGGCGGCGCATTTATGAACCAAGCCAGCCACTATGTGGATGCCATGCACTGGCTTCTAGGCAACGTGGATAGCGTGATGGCATACACTGCCACCCAAGCCAGACATATTGAAGCAGAGGATACCGGCTGCGCCATTCTGCACTTCCGCAGTGGCATTATCGCCTCCATGAATGTTACCATGCTCACCTATCCCAAGAATTTTGAAGGCTCCATCACCATTATGGGCGAAAAAGGCACCGTGAAAATAGGCGGCGTTGCCGTGAACAAGATAGAGAAGTGGGAATTTGAAGATTACGACGACGACGACCGTATTGTTTTAGAAAGTAACTACACGCCACCCACCGTATATGGCTTTGGTCACAATCCCTATTACCGCAACGTGGTTGATGTCCTGCTGAATAAGGGTGTCCCCGCAACTGACGGACGCGATGGACGTAAGTCTGTAGAGATTATCCAGGCTATATACCGCTCTGCAAAGACGGGTAAAAGAGTATCCCTACCGTTATAATAACAAGTTAAGATAAATACTTTTCTTATACAGGAACACCGCTTATGCTGGTGTTCCTTTTCCTTTATAATGAACAATTACCAGCTCTTCAAATCATTTATGGCTCAAGTTCATTTATGGTGGGTAAGATAAACTCGGTTCGAGATTCCATTATAGTCCCCTGCTTCATTCCTTACTTGTATCGCTCTATCAATGCCCTATCATTGCCCTTATTATGGGCAATGGGTGGGCAATGATAGGACAATTCAACGATTCAGACAAGAAGTGACAACCTACCTAGTTTGAAAGAGCCAAAATCAAATCCATGCCAAGAGTCATTAACGCAATAGCAGATAACTCTTGTTGACCAAAATCATCAATTATCTTAACCCAACACTTAGATATGTGAAGATTTCGCTTGACATATCCTAAATATTGTTTATGTTGTCCTTAATATTATCAAGGAGGCTTAGATGAATTTATCGTCTTGCCCAATTTGCAAGCATGAATTGAAAGTTAAGGAAGTTGCCTGTGAGCGCTGTGGCATAAGCTATAAAGGTAATTTTGAAACCACTTGGCTGGCAGCGTTTGATGAGAGCCAGTTAGAGTTCATCAAGTTATTCCTGTTAGTACAGGGAAACCTGAAAGAAACCCAGCAACAGCTTGGAATTTCGTATCCCACAGTGAAAAGTCGTTTGGCGGATATCATCCGTCTCATCACCAAGAAAGAACCCAATAAAGACAAAGTTGGCGATGTTTTAGCCGATTTGGAAGAGGGGTTTATCAGCGTGGAAGAAGCAATTAACATGATAAATACAAGGAGAACAAAATGAGCACAATGAAACTACAACAGATTCTGGATTACAAGGGCATCACCAGAATTAATATCGAGAATAACCTGGCACCGCTTACAGTGGAAGCCTCACCGCACGGAAAAGTGGAACTGCTTGGCGAGCTTGATCTTGAGCAGCCATATGAAGAGTTTTCTTGGGAAGATTGCATCAGCACTTCTTTCAAGGATGGGGTTTTGAGCATTGAAATGGACGAAGTGGATGGTTTGGAATCACGCTTTTTCTCTAATAACCGCTCTTTCATAAAGATCCTGGTTCCCGCTGAGGCGGAGCTAAAAGTAGAAATGGAAAATCTGCCGGTAACCTTTATTGGGCTTGCAAACACCTTGGTTGTAAGCAGTGAGAATGCGCCTATCCGTATTCAAGATTGCCATGGCAACAAGCGTTTGATTAATGAAAATGGCCCTATTAGCATTAAAAACTGTGAAGGCGATTTAAATATAGAGCTGGAAAACGGGCCACTATCAGCAGAGGCTATAAGCGGTGCTTCCCTTATTATAGATTCCGAAAACGGGCCTTTAAAGATTCGTGAAGCTTGCTTTACAAATGTTAAAATCACTAACGAAAATGGTGTGATTGCCTACGAAACACTGTTTGTGGAAGATGCCAGCATAATCCTTAGCACCGAGAATGGCGTTATCCACTTTGTGCTGCCGGAAGATATGGATTATGAGCTGCGTGCACAGACTGAGCAAGGGAAGATTAAATCCAGATTAGAACAGCCATTTACCCAAGAAAATGGGGTGTATGTGCTGAAAAATGGCGAAGGTAAAACCAAGATAAATATCAGCTCCGAAAACGGACTCATCAAAATAGGCGAAGGCGAGCGGATTAATCTGGAGTTTCTGAAGGCTAAAATCGAGCAGTTGAAGGAAAGCATCAGCACTGTGTCGAACAGCGATGACATGGAGAAGGTTAAGCAGCAATTCGCCAATGTAAGTAACTATATCAGTTCCCGTGTTGCCAATCTCAAAGAAGAAAATGTTAAGGGAACCATCGTTTTAAATCTTGCCAAGCTGAAGGCTGTTATTGACGATTTTGACTTCAATGAGGCAAAAGATAAGACAATCGCAGAAGTTAGCGAACATACTTCCAAGATTTATGAAGAACTGCAGAAAGTTCACGAAGAACTGCTGAAAAACTTTGAGAAATTCGGTACTAAGTTCACGGAGACACTCCACTCTGCTAAACACAAACATGGCTTCAAGATAGATGGCTTGGGCGAGTATATCAACAAAGTTATCAATTCCTCGCTGATTAAGCCTTATCTTGGCGGCGAGATGAAAAATAAAGAAAAGGAAGAAGTTTCAGATCGCAGTCGCCTGAAGATATTAGATATGCTGGAGGCTGGAAAAATTACCGCAGAAGAAGCAGAACGTTTACTAACAGCCATTAACCAAGAATAATCTTGACAGAAACACCTCAAAAGGAAGTTTGACGTTTCATGCGGTCGGGATGTAGCGCAGTCCGGTAGCGCGCTCGGTTCGGGACCGAGAGGCCGGAAGTTCAAATCTTCTCATCCCGACCAGTTCTTTAGCAAACAACTCCAGAGGTGTTAAAACGTGGAAGAGCCAAAACAAAAGACATCATATTACCTAAAGCTCCTTTTCCCATTCATAAAGAAGGACTTGGGATTGCTGTTTTTTGGTTTATTTGCCATGTTGGTGACATCTGGTCTCAGGCTACTCCACCCCCTTATCCTTGCCCGCATCATTGACCGCAGTATTCCCGATAAAAACATGCCCGAGATGTATAAATACGGCATGTTTTTTATAGTGGTGGTGCTGCTTTCGGGGCTTTTGTCCTACCTGCAGATTGTACTGCTTTCCAGGCTAGGAATAAAGATCATCACCAAGTTTAAGGGTGATGTATTTCGCCACCTATTAAAGCTCCCTATTCCCTGGTTCAACAAACAGCCCGTCGGCGAGCTAATTGCCCGTGTGGAAAGCGATAGTGAACGTGTGAAAGCTTTGTTTTCAGACCTGTCAATTACCATAATCGGTAATGTGATGTTCTTTGTGGGAGTGTTCACAGTCCTCTTTATTAGGGACTGGCAGATTACTATCTACATTATGCCGGCAGTTATTGTATCCATTATTGGGTATAGCTTTTTGATTAAATACCTCTCTAAGTTCTATCGCCAGATTAGAGAACGCTATGCCAGTATTACCGCCAAGATAACAGATTTTGTGCAGGGAATGCAGATCATCCAGGCTTTGAACAAGCAAGATAAAGTGATTGAAGAATTAGCAGCGGCTTCGGCAGCTAAGAAAGCACTGGAAACGCGCACGTCTTTCATAGAATATGGCTTTCAGAGCGTGTTTATGTTTGTTTCAAATGTGCTGTTTGTGATTATTATCATCTATATCTCCGCTCCGAAGATCATCGCAGGTGTGGTTACCATCGGGACATTGATTGTCTTTATCCAGTATATATACCAGATGATTTGGCCTCTGATGCACATATCCGAGAATGTGACGCAGATTCAGCGTTCCTTTGTATCACTAAAGCGTATTCTGGAACTTACTTCCCTTCCCACCGAAGAAGATGAGTTTACTGGTACTACCATGCCTGTGTTCGAAAAGGAAATATGCTTTGAGCATGTGTGGTTTGCCTACAAAGATGATGACTGGGTGCTTAAAGACGTTAGCTTTACCATCCCCAAGGGAAAAAAGATCGCCTTAGTGGGTGCTTCAGGCAGCGGGAAAACTACCTCTGTAAGCTTACTTTGTGGCTTTTACCCGGTGCAAAAAGGCAAGATAACCGTGGATGGCATCCCGCTTACCGAACTGGCGTTTAGAGCCTGGCGAGCCAAGATAGGGCTAATCTTGCAGGATATCTTTCTCTTTCCAGGAAGCATACTGGAAAATGTGCGTGTCTATAACGACAATGTAAGCGCTAAGCAAGTTCAAGAAGCCGTGTCCATTGTGCAGTTAAACGATTTTATCGAGTCCCTGCCTATGGGGATAGACTCCGAACTTTCCGAGCGTGGACAGAATATCTCACAAGGCGAAAAACAGCTTATCAGCTTTGCCCGAGCACTGGCGTTTAATGCCGAAATAATCGTTATGGACGAAGCAACCGCCTCTATCGACCCACAAACTGAAGCCAAGATACAACGTACGATGCACAATGTATTTGCCAATAAAACTGCCGTGGTGGTTGCTCATCGCTTAACCTCTGTGCTAGATGCCGATGAAATACTATTCTTCAACGCCGGAGAAATCGCAGCCAGAGGAACCCATCGCGAATTGATGAAAAGCTCAGATGATTACTGCAAACTTGTAAAGTTGCAGCTCTTGCAACAGGACGAAGCATGAACCATAACGTGAAATGGATTATCGAGCAATGGAAGAAGCAGAAGCTCTTTATCGTTATAATGGTAGTGTTTACGCTCGCTTCATCGGCAGTTTCCATCGCCTATCCTTGGGCGTTTAAACTGATGATAGACCTGTTAAAGGACATCGTGCTAAGCCCCGATAAATACCCCACCCCCATGAAGGAAGTAAACCGGATTATCATGCTTTTCCTGGCGATTGGTATAGCGCAGCTTGTATCAGGCTTCTATCCTGCCATCCGAGGTTGGGTGAATATCCGTTTTGAGCACAGCTTACGTGTCTTTTATTTCAAGCACATCACCAATAAGGACTTCCGTTTCTTCCAGAAATACAGAACTGGCGATATTGTTACCCGCCTTACCGATGACCTTTCGGATTTCCCCAAGATTAGCTGGTTCTTATGCTCCGGTATCTTCCGTGCTTTCAATTCCTTCTCGATGATCGTCTTTTCGCTAATCGTGATGTTTAGCCTAAACCCCAGGCTCACCTTGCTATCCATCGCCCCCCTGCCTTTAATGATGGTGGTATTTTACTTCACGTCAGACAAGCTGTATGCCAATTTCAACCGCAATCAACAAGCTATTTCGGCGATTAATAACCAGCTTGAAATGAGCTTTTCAGGCATTAGAATCGTTAAGAGCTTTGTGAGCGAAGAGAAGTATAACCGCTTCTTTGATACTGCCTTGGCTCTGCGTTTCAAGACCGAAATGAGCATGGTGAAGCTGAATGCCATCCTCTCCCTTATTTGGCAGTATATAGATTACTTCGCCCAAATTGGTGTGATTATCTTCGGCGGATACATGGCAGTAAAAGGGCAGATAACAGTAGGCACCTTCTTCTTGTTTTACACCTACTTATCTATGATGATCTATCCGCTGATAGACTTGCCCCAGCTCTTCCTTTCTGGTAAACAGGCGTTCGTCAATATAGACCGTCTGGAAGAGATGAAGAACTACCCCACCTTCAATGATAGGCTCGAAAAAGGTGTGGAAGTAACTGACTTTTCCTCGCTAAGCTTCGAGAAAGTAAGCTGCCAATATCATGATAAACCCTCTCCAGTATTGAACGACTGCTCTTTTACCTTAAACAAAGGCGAGCGCATGCTTATCCTCGGCACCACCGGAAGCGGAAAAACCTCTGTGGCAAACCTAGTATTGGGACTGCTACAACCCAAGCACGGTGCTATTAAAGTGAATGGCATGGATATCACCAAGCTGGATATAGAATCGCTGCGAGAAGTTATCGCTTACGTGCCTCAAGAGCCCTTGCTTTTTGGTGGAACGATAAAGGACAACATCCTCTTTGCCGTTGGTGAAGCTCCAGATGATGAATATCACTTCGCCGTCCAGACTTCACAACTGGAAAGCGAAATAGCCAACTTTCCCGATAAGCACGAAACCATGGTAGGCAACCGCGGTTTAGGTGTATCAGGTGGACAAAAGCAGCGCATCACCATTGCCCGCGCTCTGATTAAAAGACCTCAACTCCTGATTTTGGACGACATTACCGCCAGCTTGGATGCAGAGAACGAAGAGAAGCTATGGCAGAGTATTGATGCCAACTATCCCGGTATCGCGGCGATGGTTATTTCACACAGGCTTTCCACCCTCCGTTATGTGAACACGGTATTGTATATCGATTCACGGGGCAATTGCCATAAAGGCACGCATGATGAACTGGTGTTCAGCAACCCCGAATATCATGACTTCCTGCACGAGCATCTGAAGCAGAGTTAAGCTAATTTAGATAAAACCACCTAAGATCGACATGCAGCGAAAGCGGTGCAGGATACGCACCATAGATGGCACTTGAGAGTGCATTCTGCAAACCCACACGTAATTCGAAATAGCGGTCTATATTAAACCCGCCCCATATATCTAAAGCCGTAGAAGCTTCAATTAAAACAGGGCTAAGGGCATCTGCTGAATAATAACCGGAATGCCCACTTACCCCGAATCCCGCTACGAGTGAATTGTTATAAGGTAAATGATAGAGCAGGTTTTGGTTGCTTTGAAAGCGGAATTCCGGGCTTTCGCACATATTATCTTCCACATTCGTCCACACCCAAGACGGCTTAGCTTGCAGCTCCCAATTGCGCCAGTTTGAAGCAACATCCATCGCCAATCTCACAAAGAGCTGTTCATCCTTCTTATTCAAGTTTGGGCTAACGGAGCGTTGCTTAACAGCTTTAGTACCAAGTGCCAAGAGCGTGGAAACCCCGCGCCATTCATAGCGCCCATAAGCTGCTGCCTCGTGGGGAGTAGATTGATCTAACAAATCCAATTCTGCATTGTTATTATAGATATCCTCTGCCTTTAAAGACGTGTTATCTGCACCGAGCAGAGCTTTAGCATACATCCCCAAAAAGGAATCCCAAACGGGTGCACTAAAATCTGCCAATAGCCTGCCTCTTTCCCAATCCAGGTAATCTGCTTTGAGGCTAATTCCCAATTTTACATAGCTATCCCAAGAGAAAGTAAGCTTATCCTTGTAGTTTTCTTGATCGAAGCTGCCGGTGGCAAGGTAATTACTCTTTTGCCATGCGTGTTCATAGCCAGCGCAGTAACGCCAAATCCCCACGTTTCTACGGTGTGCAATGCTTAGCTGAGTGGTGTTATTTTCCAGACGTTTAGCAAAGCTGTTATAGCTAGCTTGTTCATTGCTGTTCAGCATCTTAACTTCGGCAAGCGGGTGGATAATAGCCGCATACATTTGCTTCATATTGTAAGATATTTTAAAGTTCGTAGGCTGCCAATATACGGGCAGTAATTCGTTCATGGCGATGTCTTTAGCCCAGGAAGCATATTCGGCTTGCACCGTAAACAGACCGCTTTGGGCAGTAATAAAATGCTTCATGGAAGTCTCAGCAACATTTATATCTGTCCATGAACCATTTTGCACCAACAAATCACCCTGATAACCTGCACCCGGAAATCCCATCAAATTCCCTTTTCGGAAATTGACCCGAGCAAAGCGATGATTATAATCCCCAATCCCGCCATGTATGGAGGATAAAGTCGCGGCGTAGGGATAGTCCACCACCCCATAATTGATATTCCCAGTCACATCAAGAGGAGCATAAAAACTGCTGTACATACTGTGATAGAGTGAGCCGGAAAATGCACTT
>Ga0172377_10007577_pt1 | contig 11161 bp, 10 predicted proteins | sample Pumphouse3metaG_FD_119749 | JGI IMG/M metagenome (GOLD analysis project Ga0172377, IMG submission 119749) | Leachate microbial communities from a municipal landfill in Southern Ontario, Canada - Pumphouse #3 metaG | ecosystem: Engineered > Solid waste > Landfill > Unclassified | place: Canada... | reverse complement strand
GGGAGCATCAATAATGAAGTATTCCTGTTCCGGTCCTTCAAAAGTATTGACCCGCTTTGTTTTATTATCACCGAAAATCCTTAAGACGGCTACGGCCTGATCAGAAAGATAATCCATGGAACGAAGGAGAGGAGTCTTTTCATCCAAGGCTTCACCGGTATAGGAGCAGAAAGCGGTTGGTATATATAAGACAGCACCATATTCATCATGAATCACGAAAGCCGGGCTGGTGCAGTCCCAGGCGGTATAGCCACGGGCCTCAAAAGTGGCCCGTAAACCACCGGAAGGGAAGGAAGAAGCATCTGGTTCACCCTTGATTAGTTCTTTACCGGAGAATTCCATCAGGACCCTGCCGTGCTTATCAGGTACAGAAATAAAGGAATCATGCTTTTCAGCGGTGAGACCGGTAAGTGGTTGGAACCAGTGGGTGTAATGAGTAGCACCTTTTGAAATGGCCCAGTCCTTCATCCCTTTAGCGATGACATCAGCTAATTTCTGATTCAGAGGCTTATTCCCTTTAATAGTGGCTTCTAATTCCTTATAGACAGCAGGAGTAAGGTAGGTTTTCATTTCCTTCTCACCAAAGACATCGATTCCGAACTGCGACACAATATTGAAGTTCTTGTCTGGCATGTTTGCTCTCCTCTGGTTTAAAAACACAATAAGAAAAAGATATACCAAAATGAATCAATAGTAAATCACTTTTTAGTTTGTCTTATTGAAAGCGGGTAAAAACCAATCCAAAAAAGAAAGAAATCACTTTCTGATAATTACAAAAGCGTTTACTTGAAATAAAAAAAGGGGTGAGAAACTCTCACCCCGTTATCAAAGTCTATAAGTCGTTAGCAGTCTTAATTTTATGAGCACGGATACGGTCATTGATTTCAATATCCTCATAAAGAGCAGAAGTGTTTCTAGTCTCGTTGACACGGACTAAATGCTGCTTCTCGGTTGAATTGAACTTATTGTTATTGGCACCATAAAGATCAGGATGTTTGACTCTCCAGTTGACATCATCCTCGATCATCTGGGTTAAGTCTCTCGTTGGCTTCCAGCCTAAGACCGCCATAGCCTTCTTATTGGAGGCAACAATGGCATCGGGATCTCCGGCTCTTCGAGGGCCGAACTCCCAGTTGACTTTCTTGCCAGTGACTTTAGAAACGGTTTCGATGATTTCCTTGTTGGTGTAGCCAGTCTCGCTGCCTAAGTTGATGACAGTCGATTCACCGCCATCTAAGAGGTGCTTCATGCCAAGGACATGGGCATCGGCTAAGTCGAGGACATGGATGTAGTCACGTAAATTGGTGCCATCACGGGTAGCATAGTCGTTTCCGAAGATGGTCATCTTCTTACCGGATTCAGCGGCATTGACCGTAACCGGAATCAAATGAGATTCGACCGGATGGGCCTCTCCGATTGTGCCATCCTCACTAGCACCGGCCACATTGAAATAACGGAAGATGCAATGCTTGATGCCATAGGCTTTTTCACAGTCGCAGATCAGATGCTCAGCAGCCAATTTAGAGAAACCATATGGAGACTGGGGATTCAACGGAGCATCCTCAGTGATAGCCGGCTCTTTGCTAGAACCATAAACAGCGGCTGTTGAAGAGAAGACAATGTTCTTGCAGTTATGAAGTCTCATAGCTCTTAAAACACATAAAACAGCAGAGAAGTTGTCATCAAAGTAAGCTAATGGATGAGAAACGGATTCCGGAACAATGATCTTGCCAGCAAATTGCATGACACCGATAATCTTGTTCTTAGTAAAGATAGCATCCAGCAGTCCTAAGTTTCTGACATCGCCGTAGACAAATTCAGCTTTAGGATCAACCGCATCGACATGTCCGGTTGATAAATTGTCGACAACGACAACCTGGAAACCGGCTCTGACTAACTGTCTTACCGCATGGCTGCCGATGTAACCGGCTCCGCCAGTGACTAAAATTTTGCCATCTTCCATTCTATTAAGTCCCCCTTTTAGAACCTATTTAAGACTTCAACGATCTTCTCGCTGGTGTTAGTGGCACTAGCCAAGAGAAAACTTTCTTTTCCGACATGACTAGTAACGGCTGGGATGATATCATTGCCAGTAACCGAGGCATAAGCCTGACCGGCTTTATCAATATAACCGGTAAGTTCTCTGATTTCCGGATATAAGTCATAGCCACCTAACTGACTGGTTTCTTCTAAGGTTTTGCCCGTTAAGCCGATTGTAGTGAAGGACCCTTGAACAAAGACGGAGCAATAGCTGTCAGTCAAAGAACTGTCTAAGGCAATAGCGGCAGTGGAACTGATATTACTGGCACTGAGCAAGGAATCAACGGCTTTGATTTTGAATCTGCCGCTTTCCATGATGGATGTAGCAGTCCCCGTAAGTGATTCCAGTTTATCGCTAGCGCTGATGCCATCGACAGTGAAGGTATTATCCTCATTCAGATGATACTGACTGTTATATAAGACTGCATCGTAATAATTATCAGGCAAAGTCGTACCGCAGCTGACTACGGATATGACAGTATAGGGAGAAGCAGAATTGTTCCGTAAGGTTATCCTCTTTCTTTGACCGTCTTTATTTGGTAAGGAATAAATTGTTTCTTTGATGGTCTCAGAAGAATAAATCGAATAAGGGTAAGTATCTGCTATGCCATTGCTTTTAGAAGTGGAAGAAAAAGGATAAATCAGATAATCCCCTTCCGGGCAGAGACTTAAGTCAATGGTATAGATGTCATTTGCAAAATCAGTAGTTAAAGCCGAATAACTGGTGTTGCTGGATAACTGCCACAAGGAGATATCAGTATAGTTGCTTCCGGCAATCAGGTAAGCATTGCTTTTTGATAGCAGGGAAGGAGTGATTTTACTTTCACTGACTAATAATTTAGTTCCAATCAAGGCATAATCCCGAATCTTGTTCTTGTTGGATAAAGAGGTGTCCTTGGTTCCGAATTGGCTATAGGCTAATTGGCTTTTAGAGAAGTCGGAATCAGTTAAAAGAATATAGGAGTCGTCATTGTTCTTGGAATAAATCTGCTCATGGATAGCACCATAGATAGCATAGATGGAAGTTCCTAAGAGAGCTAAGACGACCACAGCGGAGACGATTTTCAAAGCGATTGAAAAACCTGACTCCTTTTTAGGAGCAGCCTTTTCACCGGTGTTGACGACGATGTTGATCGGGGGCGGAGTGGGGTTAGAGTTGGTCTTATTGGCCGGATCATCAGGATTACTGGACTGTTTTTCCGGATTATCCTTATGATGAAAGAACATTAATAAAGCATATCCTTATAGCAGCGAGGATAAGGAAGAGTATCTCTAATATTCTGCATACCAGTGACTAACATGACTAATCTTTCAAATCCGAGACCGAATCCGGAATGCGGGATGGAACCGTTCTTTCTTAAATCCAAATACCACTGATAAGCCGGAATATTCATCTTCAGCTCATTCATACGGTTAAGCAGTTTATCATAGTCAACTTCACGTTCTGAGCCACCACAAAGTTCACCGATAGTGGGAACCAGTAAGTCAACTGCAGCTACGGTCTTGTTATCCGGATTAGCCTTCATATAGAAAGCCTTGATTTCCTTAGGATAATCAGTCAGGAAGATAGGTCCCTTGAAGACCTGTTCCGTCAGATATCTTTCATGTTCGGAGCCTAAATCAAGTCCAAACTTGATGTCACTGACATCGAAATGATGTCCGTTCTTAACGGCATCCTGAAGGATCTTGATAGCATCCTCATACTTGACTCTAGTGAATGGCTTAGAAACGAATTCATCTAAACGGGCAGGCAGGTCCTTATCGATTCTTTCAGCAAAGAACTGCATATCCTGGGCACACTCTTCACGGGTATGCTTGACGACATATTTCAAAAAGTCCTCCATTAGGTCTTCATCATCGACCATATGGGCCCAGCTGATTTCCGGTTCAACCATCCAGAATTCGGCGGCATGACGGGTCGTATTGGACTTTTCAGCTCTGAATGTCGGCCCGAAAGTATAAACCTTGCCATAAGTAAGGGCAAAAGGCTCAACGTGCAACTGACCAGAGACGGTTAAATGGACATTGTCCTTGTTGAAGAATTCAGTAGGGTGTTTTTCATCGGCGTAGACATTGAAAGTCTGTCCTTCGCCTTCGCAGTCATTGGCAGTCAGAATCGGAGTATGAATCCATAAAAAGCCATTATCGTGGAAGTACTGGTGAATGTAATAAGCCAATGTGCTTCTGACACGGAAAACGGCGTTGAAGGTATTGGTCTTCATTCGCCACTGCGGAATAGTTCTCAGATAATCGAAGGAAGTCTTCTTTTTCTGAAGGGGATAGTTATCACCGACTGAGCCAATCAGCTCAATCTTGGTGGCATCGATCTCAAAAGGCTGAGGAGCATCAGGAGTCAACTTAAAGACACCTTCCACTCGTACTGAGGATCCTAAGCGGATACCTAAAGTATCCTTATCGGTATTCTTATAAACGACCTGGATGTTGTCAAAGCAGGTACCGTCATTGACGGAGAGAAAACCGACTTGACCTAAGCAGCGGTTGTTTCTGACAAAGCCACCGATTTCCAGATTCTGGTTATCTAAAGTTTTCAACTCTTCCGGCTTTTTCAGATACAGATCCTTCACATCGACTTTTTCATGTAATTCCATAAGCTATTATCCTTTATATTATTGGTTTTCTTCGACTAAGGAACGGTTAGGTTCAGTAGAGACAGAGAGAGGACTTAAACGGTTTTCGCTGATCATATGATGAGCGACTTTAGCAATCATAGCAGCATTGTCAGTGGTACACCAAAGCGGAGGAATGACGACTCGGATGTCAGGATAGTTAGCGAAACGTTTGCTGACTTCGCTTCTTAAATAAGAGTTAGCGGAGACTCCTCCTCCGACGACTACTTCTTTGACATGAGTGTCATTGACAGCTAATTCCAGTTTATCTAAGAGCTGATTGACGAAATTAACTTCGGTTGAACGGGCATAGCTCTTGATGACTTCTTCAGGTAAGGTGCCATCAGGATTGCGGGGCTCTTTTTCAATCATTCGGACAATATGGCTCTTTAATCCGGAATAGGAGAGATTGCAGCCATCGACTTTCGGAGTAGGCAGTTTGAAGGTCTTGATATTAGGATCCTGAGATACTTTATCGATCATGACTCCGCCAGGATAAGGCAATCCTAAAGCTCTGGCGACTTTATCGAAAGCCTCTCCGATAGCGTCATCCTCAGTCTCGCCTAAGATCTTAAAACTGAGTTCCTTTTCCAGTAAGACAATCTCACTGTTGCCACCGCTTGCTACTAAAGCAATCAATGGATAAGTAAAGGGAGCGGCATACTCATTGGCATAGATATGTCCGGCTAAATGATGAACGGAAATCAGAGGAACATTCAGATACTGAGCAATTGTCTTAGCAGCCATGTTGCCAATCTGTAAAGCTCCGGGAAGTCCTGGACCTCCAGTGACAGCCACATGAGTAATGGTGTGATAATCGAATCCTTTCAGGGATAAAGCATAAGAGACGACTTTGGAGATATTCTTTAAATGAAGACGGCTGGCAAGTTCGGGATAGACGCCTCCAAAGCGCTGGTGATCCTTGATCTGTGTATTGACGGTATTGGCTAAAAGCTCGTCACCGTTTTTCAAGATGGCGATAGCTGTTTCATCACAGCTGCTTTCAATAGCCAGAATTACTTCATCTTTCATCGTTGAGCTCCTTTTTGTAGCAGTAAGCGGAGACAGTGACATAATAGTTTTTCCTGCTACGGTATTTTATAAAGCCTAATTTTTCATAAAGGGAGATGGCTTTCAGGTTGTTCTCTCTGACATCCAGATAGACGGTCGTAAACTGCTTGGACTTTAGTAAACTGAGACCAGAAGACAATAGCATAGTTCCATAGCCCTTGTTCTCTTCATCAGTAGCAATAGCTAATTCATCGATTTCAGCTTCCTTACCTTCAATCCGGAAAGAAAGATAACCAATGACTTGTGTCTCTTTCTTAAGGACAAGGACGAGGAAGTCAGGATTGTTGATAAAATACTTTATTTCCTCTAAGGTGGTTTTACTATCCAGTATGCGGGCAGCTGATAAAGAGAAGATTGTTTCAGTGTCCTTACTAGTCGCTTCTCCAACACTGATCATATCTTCAAAGCGTATTCCGGAAGATAGTCTTCTTCTTGAGAGGAGAAGTCTTTAAAAACAGTAGGATGATTCATCATCAGAGAGAGAACATTCAGATCAATAATCTGATGGTCTTTCAGTTCCTCATGAGCTAAGGTATCTTCTTTCTCGACATAAATATGAGGATAGTCTTTAAGTTTGGTGTCAATATCTGCTTTAGTGACCTTCTCATAGGAGTACTGGCTGTTTACTTTCTTACCGACAAAGAGATTTCCCCCACGATCGGATAAGACACTGACACCGTCTTTGACTTCACACAACACCAATTCCATGGTGGGAACACCAAAGACATGAATCTTCGGATTAATGCCATAGATGGTTCTTGGAATTGCTAAGCCTAAGCGGATTCCGGTATTGGATCCAGGTCCTAAAAGGCAAAAGAAATTATCTACATCGGCTAAAGCAAAGCCGACTCGATCCATCAGGTATTCAATTCCTAAATGGGTTCTTTCCAAAGCTTTCTTGGGATCAGCCATATCCACAGTGAGATAAGTCTCACCTTTGATAGCACCGACAGCCAAAGCCTTAGTCGCCGTATCAATGAATAAAGAGACTGTTTGATTATCTTTCATCCGTGATTACCAGCTTTCTTTTTTCTTCATCCAGATAAGTGAGATCAACTTTGATGATGGGATGATAATTGAGAAGATATTCGTTTCCGAACATCGGCCATTCAATGTAGGTGATGATATTCTTGTCGCCTAAGATTTCATCCAAGCCTAAGTCTTTTCTTTCTTCATCGGCTTTTTCAAGACGATAGCAGTCAACATGGTAGAGCTGGAACTTAGTTCCCTGGTAGATCTTGATGAGGTTGAAAGTCGGGGAATTGATGATTCCTTTTACGCCTAAGGCTTTTCCTAATCCTTGGCAGAAAGCGGTCTTGCCAGCTCCTAAAGGACCGGTAGCCAAAATGACTTCTCCGCCTTTAAGTGACAGGGCAAGCTTTGTTGCGATGTCTTTGGTCTCATTGGCGCTATTGGTGATATATTCTGTGGTTTTCATATTTTTAAGCTTCTATTTTATCCTTTTTAGAATCGACATAATCAGCATAGGCAAACATCTGATGGACAGAGGTCTTGAACTCATCGAAGGTTCCGACATGCGGACTAGTCTTTAAAGGCAAGGACATGATGTCGTCGCTTAAGGTTAAGGCTAATTTGCTGCCATAGGAGTTGATGGAGATGAAAGCTGACTGGACTGTCATTGAAACGGTGATGCTGTTAAGAATCTTTACACCTTCCTCATCGAAGAATTTGGCAGCTTCTGTTGGATTGACGCAGTAGACGACAATATTAGTTCTTAATCCTGGCACATGGACAGCTTCAAAGCCAGTCAGGAAATCAGGAAGAACCGTGAACTGCTTATCACCCATGTAGGAAATGATGAAGGCTTCTTCGGAACTGACACACATTTTCCAGCTGAAGATACGACCAAACAAACCAGTGGATGTCTTATGAGGGGCGGCATTCTTCTGAGCAGCCTTTTCTTTATCCTTCTGACGTTTCTTGGCTTCTTTGTCATTGCCATTGACTTCGCCGTTGAGGTCTAAGTCAATCATGGTCATATCCTTATCAGGAAGTTCCTGAGTTGAAGTGACAGTGGCACCAGGAACTGGAGAAGGAACATAAGCTGTGTCATCCAAATTGACTAATTCAGTCGGCTTAGCGTTGACTTCATCGAAATCCTTAGGAGGAATGACAACTGCTACTTCAGCAACTTGGAACTCCAAGTCTTTTCTCTTGCCTTCAACTAAAGCTCTTGACTGAATGGAATTGATAGTACGGAAATAATGAGCTTGGATGATTTCCTCATCGCTGATTTTAGCATTTGAGCATAAAACAGGATCGGTGACATCGAGTCCGGTTAAGGTGTAGCCGTTAACCATATCTTCATAGACGCCTAAGTATTCCTCAGCGACTTTGGAATTCTTCTTGTTGAAGACGGAAGCCAAGACAAAAGAACCGATAATGACAGCTACTGCAATACCAATGACCGTCCAGATGACCCAGTTGAGGCTTTCATCCTTGATAGTGAAGGAAACGATAATTACTGCCACGAAAGAGACAACCATCAAAACAATGCTGACAATATCCCAAGTCTTGGATTTACCAATCTTGGCCATATAAGTTTTACGAGTAAGTTCAATATCTTCATCGATGGTTCTAGTGGAATCGTTGACATACTTGATAGGCTTGAAATACGACTGGTCAATGGTGTCATTAGCACCTTTCTTGCCATTGTATTCGCCGCCGATACTATCCGGTTTGTTGTCTTCATGGTCAGCAGGAGTATCAACTAAAGGAGTTTCTTCCTCAGCTTTTTTCTCTTCTCCGGTTTTAGCTTCTGAAGTTGTATTCTCTTCAGTAGTTTCAGTAGCTTGATTTGTAGTTTTTTCTATGGTGTTATCAGCAGTAGAGTTATCAGTCTGATCTACCGTCTTTTTTTCATTTTCTTCATTTTCATTCATGGGGTTTGGCCTCTTTCTATAGCAACGCTTTAATTATAGCAAAAAAGATAGAACCTAAGGAAAGAATTAAATATATATATATATATAAATAAACTTCGTTTTTTATTACCTTATTGTTTTCTTTAGGTGTTTTATCAAAAAAAGACTTGAAAAAGAAACGCCAAAAAGAAGGTTTTCATTTATTTTTGCCGGGTGCCTGATTTTGTAGGTTATTCAGACATAAGAGCTTTTTGTTTCATCATTGATTGGCTTTTACTGATTATTCTCATTTTGAGAAAGCACATGGCTTCACTACTCTAGAATAAAGTTGGTAAGCTTTCTAAATAACTCAGGCATTAAAAAACTCCTGCGTTTGGCAGGAGTTGATTTTGAATTTAGCCTAATGAGGGAATTGCAATGCCGAAGTAGAGAAGAGTGATGACTTCCATGGCGATAGCTCCAAAGGAGACAAGGTTCCAAGTAGTATGCATACCGGCTTTCTTCTTAGAAGTAGCTAAGAAGATTAAAGCAATATCCATAACAATCGGAGCAATGATAACTAATCTCATACCATTCTTGCTGACACAGTAATCCTTAGCCATGATGGCATAGAAGCAAACCATGATCCATAAAGGCAAGGCAATGAAGGCATAATTGAATCCGGTTACTAAGCCGGCTTTCTTGGACTTGAAGTTCAGGACAATTCCTACAACGGCAGCAACCCAGATGATGGCTGTAATTAAATAACCAACATAAGTGAGGATTCCGCCATAGACGTTGTTGAAGGAACTGACATTGCCAGGACGTAAGCAGATCAAGGAGTAGCCTGTGACAATTGAAGCAATCATGACATACCATAAGGAAGACATGATGGCTTTCTCAGTCTTGTGTTCTTTCTTCATAGCGAAGTTAGTAGTGTAGAAATAAGAATAGACACATAAGGCAATAATAGCTAATGCAATCAGGATGATACTAGCAATACCGCCGGCAGAATAACCATCGTTACTGGCCGGGAAATTGTTTTTATCAGTCAAAGTGTAATAGAGACCAGTCACTAAGAAAGTGATTCCGGAGAAGATTCCGATGATGTGGATAATAAGTGAGAAAATGCTCTCAGCTTTACCCATTTTCGGGAATTCCCGATACGAGACATCTTCGTCTTTGGTGTCTGCATAAAGATAGCTGTAATCGATGCCATTGAACTCCGAGTTTTGTTGTTTGGATTTGTTGTCCGACATGGTTAATGAACCTCCATAGAAAAAACATCTAATAGATTATAGTAGATTATCTTCAAAAAACAAACTCTAAAATACTACTCTTTGTCTTTTTTTAAGGAATGGGGTTTAAAATAGCAGGCATTTTCCATCCAAGGGATCTTTGGAGTGAAGGCTCCCTCCTCGGTATTGTCGAAAGCCTGACGGATAATTTCCATCTTGGCATCAAGATCATCTAAAGCATGAAGGACATAGGCTTCCGGAGTTGCCGGGACCTTAGGTGAACCGAAATCCGGTTCTCCATGGTGAGCTAAAACCATATGAGTGATGACATCAAGTTTTTCTTTATCGATGTTCAGTTCCATGCCTTTTTGATAGACAATCATGGCGCCTAAAGAAATGTGACCTAAAAGATTGCCCTCATCAGTATAGGAAGCCGCTTTAGGACCGGATAATTCACGGGTTTTACCAATATCATGAAGCAGTGATCCAGCTACTAGGTAATCAAGTGAAAGATAAGGATAATGCTCCTGCACCTTGATAGCTAAGGAACAGATGGATAAGGAATGATAGAGCAGTCCTCCTAAATAGGCATGATGAACTGTCACTGCCGCTGGATAAGTGGTGTACGCTTCGTAATTCTCTTGGATGATAGTTTCAGTCAGCTTCTTTAAGTCAGCATCCTGAATCAGATTCATATCATCCTTGAGTTCTTTCTCCATGTCCTCAAGAGGACGGGGAGCCACAGGAATGTACTTTCTCATATCAACTGAAGATATATCGACTTCGCTGATTTCATTGATCTTGAGCTGTGGGTGACCTTTGTAGGTTCCGACTAACCCATTTACATGAATCAGATTGCCGGGAGCGGCAATCTCCAAATCCGAATCTTCAATCTGCCACATCTTGGCATCAATGGTGCCAGAGACGTCCTGAAGAGTCATAGATAAATAAGGAGAACCGTTATTGGAGACGGCTCTAGTCGACTGCTTGACCATAAAAACCATATCAACCGGACCTTCATAGTTGAGTATTTCTTTAATCATCGAACGTATAACCTTTGCTTTCTAGCCAATTTTTGATTTCCTGGCTTTGGAATCCTTTCTCAAAGAGATGGGCAAAGAAGTGTTTTGAGAATTGATAACGATCAGGATAACGTTTGGCAAAAGAATTATAACATTTTTCAGCTTCCTTCTTCAGTAAAGTTGCTCGCTGCTTCTGATCAAGATCTTTTTCTTCATTGGTTCTGCTTTCATAGAAGGTCTGAATGGCTTCTTTGCTTTCTTCATCAGAATAGCCTCTTCTCAGTAAAAGAGCGTAGATGCTT
>Ga0172377_10007574_pt1 | contig 11166 bp, 15 predicted proteins | sample Pumphouse3metaG_FD_119749 | JGI IMG/M metagenome (GOLD analysis project Ga0172377, IMG submission 119749) | Leachate microbial communities from a municipal landfill in Southern Ontario, Canada - Pumphouse #3 metaG | ecosystem: Engineered > Solid waste > Landfill > Unclassified | place: Canada... | reverse complement strand
GGAGTTCACGGGAAAGAAGGCCGAGCTCGTGGAGGAAGGAGAACATGACTGACGAAGACGGTCGCCACGATTACTATGACTTGGTGGGCGTTCCGAAAGGACGCCCCAGGAAGCAGCTCAACAAGTACGGCGTGAAGATGGTGACCAAGCTCGCCAAGATCGGGATGAACGTCAAAGAGATATGCAATTACATGGAAATGGACGACAAAACCATTTATTCTTCGCATAATCGCAAGCTTTTCTCCGATGCTTATCAAAAAGGACGCTCCGAACTCAATCATGGCCTCCGTGCGGCGATGGTGAAAAAGGCCGTCATGGACGGGAATCCGACGATGCAGATATTCCTTGCCAAGAACCTCCTCGGCATGGCAGACAACCCGATGCAAATTTCGGAGGAGGTCTCCCCGATGGATGAGTTCGCTAAGACGTTCGCTCAGACGGAACGCAGGCTCAGGAAGCAGGCTGAGGTCGATGACAACGATACTCCCTCCGACTAATCTGGACGCATGCCGCAAGGTGCGCGAGGGCATGGAATCCCATGCTTTCCTCAACGTCTGGGAGGGTGCGGTCAGGTCCGGAAAGACGGTCTTCGCGCTGATGGCATTCGCCAATTATGTCATCAGCTCCAAGGAGCGTTCGTTCCTCCTCTCGGGGAGGACGGTCAAGACCATCGAGAAGAACGCCATCCTCGACGACTACGGCCTCCTCAGCCTGATCCCTGGGGCCAGATATCGCAAGGTCGGAGAGGCCCGGGCCATCACGCTCCGTGCCAACGGCATCGACAAGATCATCAATGTGGTCGGAGCCTCGGACATCCGCGCATACATGCAGATCCGTGGAAACACTTACGCCGGATGGTTCGCTGACGAGATCAATATGCACGACCCGGAGTTCGTCTCCGAGGCCCTGCGTCGTACAGCCATGTCCCACGACAGGAGGCACTTCTGGACCCTGAACCCGGACAACCCCTATCATTGGGTGTATGTGGATTATCTGGACAGGTATTCCGAGATGACACAGAGCGAGCTCGACAAGCTCGGGGGATATCGTTGGTGGCATTTCACGCCGAAGGACAACCCCGCGATGACCCCTGCGATGATCCAGTCCCTTGGGATGCAGTACCCCAAGGGAACGCACCTGTACGACAGGTACATCCTCGGACTCAGGTGCATGGCAGAAGGTCTGATCTATCCGAAGGTCAATGCATCCTTCTTCAGGGACTTCGATATCTCGAAGGTGGATATCCGCTATTGCGCTATCGACTTCGGAACCGATCACCCGACCGTGATGGCCTTCGGAGGCATGTTCAACGGCAACAAGCAGGACTGGCGCATGGTCGCCGAGTATTTCGATGAGAAGAGCGATAAGACGACCTACGACCACTATGTCGGATTCCTGGACATGTGCAGGAAGCTCGGTGCGGACCCGAACAGGATCACTATTGCCATCGACCCCGCCGCCAAGGTGCTGAGGCAGGAGTTCATTCAGCATGGCCTACATGCGGTCAGGGCTGTTAACGACGTGCTCCCCGGGATCGACTTCACCCGTAGGGCCATTTACGAGGGGCGCTTGATCTTTCACGAGTCCATGAAAAAGACCCTAAAGGAGTTCGGGACCTATTCCTGGGACCCGAAGGCCAGTGAGCGCGGCGAGGACAAACCTATTAAAATATACGACGATTGCATGGACACAGTGAGATACTTCGGCTACACATTCATCAGGCCGATGGTCAAATGGTGATTCGATGATTTCAGATCTATATCAATATATCATCCCCGACACATCGGGGATTCCCCTCGCGCCACGTATCAGAACACAGAGCAAGATCACTCCCGAGAGCATCCGCATGGCAATGAACCGCTGGGTGTCCTACGACATGCGCTTCCGTCAGCTCTATTATGCCTATGTCGGGCTGAAGCCCGCAGACCTGGCCCTGATAGCCACGGGCGGAACCAGGAAAAAGGACGAGGCAGTGATGTCGAATTTTTGCCGGTACATCGTTGAATCGTTGAAGGGATACATCGTCGGCAACCCGCCCGAATACGAATGCGACGATGAGGACATGTTCGGGAAGGCCATCCTCGACCTGTTCCGTAAGCAGAACAAGCAGCAGGTCGATGCGGACCTCATCCAGGACATGAGCACATACGGTCGTGCCTTCGAACTGGTCTATCTCGGCGATGACGGCACGCCCAAATCCACCGTGGTATCACCGAGGGACGCATTCGTCGCATACTCAGGGGATGTGGAGCAGGACAGCATATTCGGGGCCGTCAGATACGCAGAACCGCATGACAACGGCACCACTACCTACCGCCTGTACCTCTATACCTCCAGTGACATTCAGCAGTGGACGTCGGGGTCCGCCGAGGGCCCGTGGAACCTGGGATCCTCCGAACCTCATCCGTTCGGCCGTGTCCCGCTCATCGAGTACGCGAATAACAAGGAGTACATGGGCGATTTTGAGAGCATCATTGCCCTCCAGAATCTGTACAACCGTACCCTATTGAACCGTGTCGCGGACAAGGACGCATTCGTCAAGTCGATCCTCATGGTCTCGGGCTCCGTCCTGGGCATGACGCCCGATGAGGTCAAGCAGTCCCTCGGCGTGGTCAAGGACAACCGCGTCCTCCAGTTCGACAACGACGGCTCGACCGCAAGCTATCTGGAGAAGAGCATGGACGAAACGGGCGTGCAGGTCCTCCAGGACCAGATAAAGAACGACATACACAAGTTCAGCATGGTCCCCGACCTCAGCGACGAGCAATTCGCTAACAATGCCTCCGGGATCGCGATGGAGTATAAGATGTTCGGAACTAATCAGATGGTCGCGAACAAGGCCATCCAATTCCAAAAGGGATTTACCCGCCGTTGCAAGCTTTACGATTCTGCATTGAACCTGATGGGAGACGGTGAGGCATCCGCCGACATCGCGTCCATGCACATTATCTTCCGTATCAACACTCCGCAGGACCTCGCAATACTCGCCACCCCGCTCACCCAGCTTGTCCAGGCAGGGATTGTGTCCAAGGACACCGCCAGGCGTGCTGTCGCGCTGGTCAGGGATGCGGATACAGAGGGTGAGGTCGTGGATAAGGAGGCCGATGCCCAGGCGGAGAGGGACCGCGCCGCATTCGAGGACGATTATTCAACGACACCGCAGACCATGGACAACGATCCGTCGCTCTGACGGAGGGACGACGAAGAGGACACCATATGAGCCTGGAAGACGACATGGAGGCGAAATCCGCCAGCTATCAGGCGCGCAGGCCCGAGCTCCAGAAGATCATGCTCAGGGCCATCAAGCGCGGGGTCAGAACGTCCGAAGCCAGGATGAAGAGCATCCTTCGGAACATGCAATACCAAGGCGGATTCCGGACGAAAGCGCAGGCGAAGGCATGGTTGAATGCGCCCGTGCCCTCGGACCTGGTGCACATGCTCATGTCTGACGCGGAGGCATTGGAGGAACCTTATAGGACACAGGCCCTGAAGACGATAAATCGTAAGGCCTACGCATACCGGTATAATCGGGAAAAGGTCCTGAAGGATGCGTTGAAGATCCAGGAGAGACGCATATCCGCCGAGATCGTCGCTAAGGCCACACCCACCCTGACAGGTGTCGCAGCGGAGGCCTACGGGCGTTCGATGTTCGGTCTTCAGAAGCAGCTCAAGGTCGGATTCACATTGTCGGAGATCCCGGAGACGTTGGTCAAGCAGGCCGTCACGTCGCAGCTGTCGTTCACACGTTCGCTGGACTTCATCAGCAGCGTGACCGTTCCGATGCGCGAGGCATTGATCGAGGGCATCCTCACAGGGAAGAACACCGACGACATCGCACGCGACGTCAGGACCGTTTCGGGCAAGGCGCAGTGGGTCTCCAAGGCATTCGCCCGGACCGCGCTGACCGAGGTGTCGAATGAGGCAGAGAAGAAGACGCTGGAAGAATCGGGCCTCAAGCGTTATCGTTATCTCGCGACGCTGGACGAGAGGACATGCCCCGTGTGTGGTCGTCTCGATGGGAGGGTCTTCAACCTGGACGATGCTCAAAAGGGCGTGAACTTCCCGCCGATGCACCGCAACTGCCGTTGTGTCCACACCGCCGTACTGACCGAGGAGCTCCGCGACAAGTACAAGCGCAGGGCCCGCGATTCCGAGGGCAGGAGCATCTTGGTCCCCCAGTCCATGACCTATGACCAGTGGCGCGAGAAGTTCCTTAAAACGGACGGAAAGGGCCATTAAACGGGAATTGTTTTTATACTGTCGAGTCAATCGTCCATCACTCACCAGGAGGTAAAACCGTGACAGACGATGAAATGAAAAAGGACCAGACAAGCGAAGAGGAGACCCAGGAACAGGAGACAAAGGCCGAGCCGAAGGAAAAGACCTTCAGCCAGGCCGAGGTCGAGAAGATGATCCAGGACCGCCTCAATCGCGAGAAGAAGGCCGCCGAGAAGCAGAAGGAGATCGACAGTTTAGAGGGCGAAGCGAAGCTGAAGGCACAGTTCGATTCCCAAATAGAGCAGATGCGCTCCGAGAGGGATGAGGTGCAAAAGGCCCTTCGCATTGCCAATGCAGGCGTCGAACTTTCGAAGCTGGGATTCAGTCCCGACTTCGCACCGATGATGATCGGAGAAGATGAAGAGGCGACCAAGGCGAACATCAACAACCTGGCGGAGATGGTCAACAAACAGGTCCAGGAGATCGTTGCATCGAAGATGAAGAAGGGAGCACCTCCCGTCCCCGAGGACGCTCCGACAGAGGGCCAGGCGCTCAGGGACAAGATGAGGGCAGCCGCAGGGCTCGCTCCCAAGAAGTGATAGAAATGGCACAGAGTAATTCTAACGGACAGGCGAACAGCTTCGCCGATGTGAGCCTCGCGCTCACCGACCTCCTCGATGAGGTATATCAACAGGAATCCAAAACCGCGATGTGGACACCCAATCCCGCCCTCGTGAGGGGATTCCAGAAAAGCAAGACCGGGCAGATCGCCACCATCGCGACATCCGGACTCGGAAACTACGACCCGAACAAAGGTTATCCCCTTGGCAACGCATCACTGACCTTCGAAGATTACACTCTCAGGAACGACAGGGGCGTGCAGTACCTCGTCGATCAGGTCGATGTGATGCAGTCAGCCAATCTCCCCACGGCTTCCGCGGTCCTCGCGGAGTTCTCCAGGAGCCAGCTCGTCCCCGAGCTTGATGCGGCGCGCATTTCCGCTGTGGTCGCAAGGGCCCAGACCGATGCGACCAACCGGGTCAAGGCAGATTACACTCCCGACAAAGCGACCATGCTGAGTACCATCATGGATGCGCTGGAAGTGATCGGCAACGACACAGGCGTTGACTCCGGGATCGACATCCTGGTCAACAGGAAATACGCAGCACTGCTCAAAGGTTCCACCGAGGTAACAAGGACAAAGAACATCGAGAGCAACGCAGCGGTCATCAACAACAAGGTCACGGACATCAACGACAACCTTGTGCATTACGTCCCTTCAGCGAGGATGTACTCAGCCTTTAACTTCAAGGCGGGAACCACAGGGCCTACGGACAGCGGGTTCGAGAAGAAGGAGGATGCTGTCGAGGTCGTCGCACTGCTCACCGCACCCGGCACCGCACAGGGAATCGTGGCCCATCAGGTCACGAAGATCATCCCGCCCGACCTCGTGCAGGGCGCAGACGGTTCGCTCATCAACTTCCGTGTGTACCATGACTGCCTTGTCCCGACGAACAAGATCCCTGGAATCTACGCGATCCTTGCACCCGCAGAAGCACGAGGTACCGAGGCGGTCCAAACCGCATCCGTGATGACAAGCGGGACCGAAGGGTCGACCGCCTCGACATCAACGTGCACGACCAAGTCCAAAACCACTTCCTGAAGTCGGGGATCTATTCCCCGACAACCTTTTATATTTCCTTTTTAACATGGCCTCCACGCCACCGTTATATATTCATCATGCGATTGTCAACCATGACCGATAATGACACAGAACGTCGTCTGGCACGTCTTAGGCTCCGTCCGACACTCACAGAGAAGAGCGATGATTTCCTGGTGATGTGCCTGGAGGACTCGCTCGCATTCTTCATGGACTACACGCATAGGATCAACGACCCCGGGCAGAGGGTGGATTCGCTTATCTGCGAGCTCGCGGTCCTGCGCATCAACGCAGAGGGCGTGGAGAACGTCAGGGTTGCCAAGGAGGGCGAGGTCGAGAGGGAATGGTACGAGGCCATCCCGCCGATGATCCTTCCGAGGCTGAACGCATACAGGCTCATGGTGGGTGTCAATGCAGAGCATGGCGTATGATGTACGCAGCCTGTACCGGTACAGCCCCGACGGCCTGAGGGAGCCCAACAGAGGCGGGGCGGTCCAGAAGTGGAAGCGCGGGCGCATGTACCGCGTGAGCATGTATCCTCGGGAGAGCGTCCGCATGATCAACGAGTATGGGATCTCAGAGGACGTCCTGTGGCTGGCCATCGTCAATAACACGACGGATTTCAAGTTGGGGGACCGTCTCGGGGATGCCAAAGACATACAGTATGAGGTCATGAAGATCCGTACCTACCCCACAAGTCAACAGATGGAGGTCCGCGAGATATGGACGGAGAAATAACTATAGATATAAGCGAACTGGAGGACCTGGAGAAGGTCCTGGACCATGCTGCGGAGGGCGTGAAGGACCACCTTATGACCGACACGGGCGCACTTATCCGCGAGCTTCTGTCCACGCAGGCGAAGAACCAGGCCCCTGTCCGCACAGGAACCTTGAGGCAGATGATCCAGACCGCTGCGGACGGCAATGCTGTACGCGAGGGCGAGGAGGTCAAGAACTGCATCAAGTCGGGAGCGAACTATTCGATATTCGTCGAGTACGGAACGGGCTACATGGGAGACCCTGCCATCCCGCACACGACAAAGCGCGTATGGTTCCAGCCCAATCCGAACTACGAGCCGGGCAGAGGATCGGGAGGACCGCCGTTCATAATGAGGTTCCCTCAGAGGCCACAACCCTTCATGCGCCCGGCACTGACCGACAGTGTGGATGAGATCAAGGACATCATCGCAGGCGATGTAGAAAAGGTGTTCGAACTATGATAGACATAATCGATGATATGGTTAAGAAAGCGGGCAGATTGCTGGCATTCGGAGGGTGCGTGTATCGCGCATTCCCCCAGCTACTTGACCGCATGCCCGCGTTCGCGGTCGTGAACCCTGCGGGAAGGCAGCCGATACTGACAGATGACGATGGTTCGGAGATCCTGGTGTCCCTGACCTACACGGTCTCGATATTCGATGAGACTCCCGAGGCAGTGGATGACAGATTCCGCGAGTTGACAAGTTTATATAACGTCGCGCATATACAAAACATAGGATACAGTCCCGCATATCAGACGACCAACAACATGTACACGGCCCAGGCCACATACACGGCAAAGGTCGATAAGCGGGGACAGATCTACACGAGGTAAAGTCATGACAAGAGCAGTAACAGCACAGGGGGACAGACTGGAGGTCGAGGATGTCGTCAACTCCGGCGTCTGGAAGAAGATCGGAGAGATAAAGAGCATTCCCGAGATCGGGGAGACCGCAGTTAAATTGGACTCATCCAATCTGGAAAGCGAGATGCGCGAATACATCAAAGGCCTGAGCGATCAGAACGACCTTGAGTTTACATTCAACGCGATCCCCACAGGTATTGAGGGGTCCAATATCGACCTTATGCGCGGACTGTCCAGGAACGGAGAGTATCGTTTTAGATGGATCAGCCCCAGGCTGGGAATCCAGGTCATCTGGAGGGGGGAGTTCGCATATCGCTTCGGGGCCGGAGAGGTGGACACCGTTCGTGACCTGATCGTCACGGTCATTCCCAAGACCAGGCCCATCGAATCGCTTATCTCCTCACAATACACCGTAACCTACAACGCCAACGGTGGAAGCGGAGAGATGACCGATAAGTCCAGCCCCTACGAGAACGCGGCCATCGTCACAGTCGAGGCCAATATATTCACAGCCCCTGAGGGTAAGAAGTTCGTATTCTTCAATACGAAGACCGATGCCAGCGGGGACAGTTACGACGAGGGCGACACATTCCCGATCTACAAAGATACCACACTGTACGCGATCTGGAGCGAATGAGCATGGAGTTCACAACTTCAAAGGGCATCATTAAGACCTTCGAACTTGACATCGACAAGATCCTGGAGATGGAGGCCAAAGATCCAGATTATTCGCTCATGGATGACCTGTCCGGCCTGGATTCGGATAAGATGAGATTCTCGGCCTTCGACCGCATGGCCCGTGTGCTGGGAAGCGACCTCAAGCAGATGACCAAGGACGGGGTGACCATCGAGGACCTGATGAACATCTTTATCGAATGCCTGAAAGAGGCGGGGTTTATTTCGGAGGAGCCCGCATCAGCGAGCTCTTCCGTTCGGGACGTGTGACGGACGGACTGACAATGGCGGGGCTGGCAGAGGGGATCCCTTCCGAGACCCCGCCCCAAACGATCTGGCGCATTCTGCGTTATGATCGCGCCAGAGAGCTGGAAGACAAACGGGACACGGCACAGACGCTTACGAGATTAGCGATCGTCTTCGGGAAGGGCGGAACATTCATGGATGTCGCAGAACATCTATATCCGCCGGAGTTCCGCATCCAGCAGGAGCGGAAGACCGAGGAAGCGGAGGCCATGAATCAGAGTGTCGCCATCCTCAACCGTTTCAGGGCCGTCGCCGACAAATGGGATGATTGAAATGGTAGAAGAAACCGTCACAATTGCAATTAAAGCGAATGTCGAAGCCTTCAAGAAGGCCATGAACGAGGCCAAACAGTCCGTTAGCAAGACGGGCAAGTCCATCAAGGACAAGGCCGGCGAAATGTCCGACAGCATAAAGAAGACCGGAGAGGGTGCCAAGAAAAAGACAAGATTCTCGGGCTTCGCTGAATCTATCAAAGGCATATCTCCGGTTACGGACAAGGCCATAGGCGCAGTTGACGATATGAAGGAACGCTTCTCCAAAGCGGGGAAGGCGGGAAAGGCCGCGATGGGTTTGGCAGCCGTCGCAGTCGCAGGACTGGCCATTAAGATCGCCGTGAAACTCGGACAGGCCATCCTCAACACCACAGGAAAGCTTGCGAAGATGGCGGATCCCGTCCGTTTCGAAAAGGCCAGTTCCAAGATGCAGGAGAGTACCAAGAAGCTCAAAACATCGATAGGAGCGCTGGCCTCGCCTATATTCGAATGGATGGCCAACGCAATCTCAGCCATCGCCGACGCGCTGACATGGGTTGTCGAGAAGGTGATGCAGTTCGTCGGCATTCTTCAAGGTCTTTTCGGAATCTCATCGAAGAACAACCAATCCCTTGGGGATATGGCCGACAATATGGAAGAAGCAGGCGCGGCCGCCGATGCAGGATTGGCATCGTTCGATAAGCTGAATGCTCTCGATGTCGGCGAAATGGGCGATATGGAGCAAGCCGAGAAGACGGCCAAGCTCATGGAGGAGGCCCGCAAGAGCGGAGCCGACCTCAACAAGAAGATCTCGAACGTGTTTAAGCCAGTGACGGATTTCTTTGACAAACTGAAGAATCTGGACCTGAAGAAGATATGGGAGGACTTCAAGGCAGGGGCCATCGAAGCATGGGATGGCATCGTCGAGTATTTCGGAGGTATCTGGGAATCCATAAAGACAACTGTCCTCGGATTATGGGACAGCTTCACTGAAAAGGTCACGGAAGCGTGGGATTGGGTCCTTGCCAAGGCCACCGGGATCTGGGAGTCCGTAAAGGGATTCGTTCTCGGTCTGTGGGATTCCTTTAAGGAGAAGGTCTCTGAGGCATGGGAAGCGTGCTTGAACCGTGCCAAGGAAAATTGGAACAAAATCAAGACATTCGTCTTTGGCATTTGGGATAAGATCAAGGAGTATTTCCTCGGAAAGTTCGACGAGGCCATCGGGAATCTCAAGGCGCTCTTCAACGGGCTATGGAGAGGAGTCAAGGCCGCCTGGGATAAGGTGTATGCCCCCATCAAGTCCGCTGTGGACTGGCTGATGGGTGAGGTCAAATGGCTCTTAGATAAGATAGACTCCGTCAAGAATGCCGTCGGCGGTGTCGCCAATAAGGTCGGAGGTTTCTTCGGCGGTGTCGCCGATAAGGTCGGAGGGGTCCTCGGATTCGCCAACGGCGGGGTGTTTCAGCCGAACGATCCTAAGCTGGTCATGGTCGGAGACAACCGCAGCGAGAAGGAGGTCATATCTCCGCTGTCCACAATGAAACAAGCATTCAGGGAGACAGTATCCGAGATGGGCGGGGGGAGTCGCGGGACGACCGAGATAACCCTGACGATGGATGGGAAGGTACTGGCGAGGGCGATCTATGACGACATACAGGCCGAAGGAAACCGTAGGGGGACCGTGACATGAGGGTTCTGGCGATATCCAAGGGTGGAGCATACATCGAACTTCCCCAGCCGTCATTCGGCGGTTATACAACGCAGACACAAGAGATCGTCAAGGCGAGCAGGAACGCATTAGGCAATCTTTACAAATTTCGCATCAACACGAAGAAGACGATCGAGGTGCAGTGGAGCGGATTCACGGCGGAGGAGAAGAATCTCATTTGGTCGCTCACGTCCGACAACTCGTTCAACGTCCGCTACCTTGACGTGGAGGACGACCAGGTGAAGTACGGGAAGTTCTATCGCGGGAACGACTCCAAGGTGTCCCCGATGCTGACATTGAGGGGGCAGAGGTTCGACCTCTACGAGATAAAGATGACGCTGGTAGAGTTATGACACACACAATGCCTGAGGGATACGCGGACGTATTGGCATCGACGGACATCCGCGTAGAACCGCTGGTGTCCATCGGGACCAACATCGACATGACCGCCGCCGATGATATGATCGCAGTGGAGGGAACGTTTCTTCCCATGTCCAACCCAGCGCAGGTGTTCGATGCCAACTATCAGATAACAGAATGGATGACGACATTCGAGGGAGACGGCATCAGGACGGCGGCAGGGTTCGGGATGCTGGCCCCGCCGATATCCGCCGTAAGATATCCTCCGGAGGTCGGATTGTGGTCAGACGTCATCAGCGGGGCGGACGGGAGCATCGACTGGACGATCACGATAAGACTATCTAAGGTCCACAGCTCCGCGTTC
>Ga0172377_10007571_pt1 | contig 11167 bp, 8 predicted proteins | sample Pumphouse3metaG_FD_119749 | JGI IMG/M metagenome (GOLD analysis project Ga0172377, IMG submission 119749) | Leachate microbial communities from a municipal landfill in Southern Ontario, Canada - Pumphouse #3 metaG | ecosystem: Engineered > Solid waste > Landfill > Unclassified | place: Canada... | reverse complement strand
TAATCCCGCATAAAAGTCGGTATTATGTGGCATAGAGAGTAGATTAACAAAATGGTAATTCCAGTTTCCATAGATATCAAACCAGTTACCATAATCATAGAATGAAGTAGATAATCCACCACCTACAGTGGAATTCTCAGTCAAACCATAATCCAATCCCATATAAATGGGTAAATGAGTATTGAAAAGACCTGCTCCAATATCCAACTGTTTCTGATGTTTAGCAACTGGGACTGCCATTAAAAATGATGTTAATATCAACAGGGTCATCAACAATGTTATCTTTTTCATTAGAATCTCCTTTATCTGAGATTTTATTATTAATTAAGTATTATAAAAGAATAATAATTGTCAAGAAAAAAACTCAGGAAGTTGAGTTATAATTATAAAGTATCACCGAAAATTGTAAATCGTCTCACCGAAAATTACAAGCCTCCAAAATGTGGCATTTCTCGCATGCTCTGATCGGGAAGTTTGTATTATTGAAAATTGCAAGCGTATTACTGAAAATTGTAAGGAAGTATCACCGATAATTGCAAGAAAGTATAATCGAAAATCGCATAAACAATCCATCCTGATTCGTGATAAAAAATGTGGGAAACACTGGGCGGCGTTACCACGTATCGGAGGGCATTCTATGTAGTGTCTGTAGGCTGCCTGCAATGTCTTTTTAAGCATGATTTCTGTCAATCAAAGAATCTTGCTTTTTCTTATCATATTGAGCGGAAAGGAACTGACTGACTTTATCGGTCTGGTTATGTAGATCTCAATATTACACAGTCGGTTAACCGATAAAGGAGATCAAGATGACCAAGCAAAACAAGAATCGCAAAGGTTTGGCAACGCTGGAGGAGATGGTTCAATCAGGCAGTCAGCTTATTCTGATGCAAGATGATGAGACAGAGCAGCCAATTGAAGAGATAGCCCAAGCAATCAGACTCATTGAAGTTAGGAACTACCATGAAGGTGATCGAGATGGATAAAAGTGGCTTTGATTTTAATAATGAGTCTATTGAGCCCGATCCCTACGCTGATGAATACCACTACAAGAGTTAGTGGAACAAGTTCCGTGGCCCCTGGCTGCAGTCTGAGAATATGACCGATGATGAGATCAAAACCCGAGCCGATGATGCCTGAGAATTCGGAGACTACAAGGAGATGATCAACTTGATTGCTGAGCTGATCTGCCGCCTAAAAAAGAAGAGATAATCTTTATCTAACCTACTCATTAACCCGGTTCTGCCGGGTTTTTATCTTTAGCATCATTTAGCGAGGACAAGGAGCTTATAGAAAGGATCGGTAGCAGTATATACTTGGCTGATCCCAATCAGAATTGTAACCCTGTTCCCATCGAGTTTAATCTCAGATATGTAGATAAAGACATTACACTGGTTAGTGAGGATGATGTGGGGGCAACTCCTGATACTCCTTATCCAGGACGTGAATGATGATCTTGTCTTCGCTTATTATGTCGGGGCTGCTTTGGTTGTTGTCGCCTACTCCCTTATATTGGTCCTGAATCTCGCATTGCAGCTTGGTGAGTGATAATAGCCCATTCTTCAGGTGCTCGGCGCGAATGGCTTCATTAGCAATCTTGCTTCCCGTCAATACAAGTGAGTGAATCATCTCAAGAATCAGTCCTTGGTGCTCTTTGAAGATACCATTTTTAGCCATTTCCTTGAGCAGGTTGATGATGGCGAGTAGGACATCCGTCTCTACCGGGATGGGAATAACTGGCCCTTCCTCATAGGCTCAGATAGATCAATAGCTCTCATTTCCACTTGCTTTGCCCAACTGGAAGCAAGCATATTATTGGCAGCTCGTTCCCAGTCTCCAGTAGCAATGAATGCTAATGTATTGTAGAATTCAGGCAGTACACCAATACCCAAGTTGAAACACATATTCAGCAATACCGATTTACGGACTTCATCTAAGCCATTGTATATCGCAGAAATTTATCCAGAAGCTGTTTCTCGCCGTTCTGGATATCATTCTCCAAGAGCAAATAAGCTTCGGTCTGGGAGATACCACAGTCATCGAGATTGCGGCCAACTCCGATGGTCAATTTACCTGCCGTACAACAATTGGGCTTTAACTTCAGACCTTCGTGTCTGACTAATTGTTCTTGGATGCGTTCCAGCAGCGTTGCTTACATCGTATCTTCTTGCGGGTAGTCTTGGATACTCTATATGGTGCAAGGAAGCCACTACCCTGTATTTACACAAATACGGATGCATAACGATGCGAAAGAAAATTGGTATTCTAAAATTTTATTTGCTTTTTGTAAGCCGTCGACTATTTTAATAATATAGGTATAGTTATAACAATATGGTTGAAAAGTATGATCAAGAACATAGAGTGATGCCTGCTGAAGCTGGATTTTATCATACTTAATGATATGGAAGTTACACCCAGAAGAATTTTAGATGATCAACCGTTTTGAGTGGTAAAAGGAAATATCTGACAAGATAAGAATCAAACTAGGAGGAATTATGATTTCGAACAGATTTGCTTTAACTTTCTTTTTGATAATTATGCCCATCTATGTTATGCATGCCATAAATGACATGCCGCTGATAGCACAACTAGAGGGGGAGCATAACGGATCTTTTTTTGGTTACAGCATAGTAAATTTAGACTTTAACCACGATGGTATTGATGATTTAATAGTGTTTTCTATGGCATATGGTTATCAGTATCAGCAAAGTCCGTCTCGAGGTAAGGTTTACGTCTATTATGGTGGCTCCGATTTTAGCTCCGCATCAGAGCCCGCCATGACCTTGGAGGGAGATTATCCTGAAGGAATGCAGAGGAGGATTGGCTCAATAAGAAATGTTGGCGATGTTAGTGGGGATGGCTATCAAGACCTAATGATAACTGACGGGGTTCCTGATGTTTCAGGAAGTGCCAGATACATGTTCTTTTATGGAGGAACAAGCAATTTATCAATCCCCGATAGGGTTGAAACCCCACAACTGAATGAGGTAATTTACACGATTGATATGCTCTATGATGTTGATGGTGATGGGTTTGATGATTTGGGAATTTCTTATACTCTGAATAACATTTTGCAGTTCGATATTTTATGGGGAGGGACATTTCAACGCCAAGTGATCCTGTCTGGAGTGGGATTGTATAACGATACTAAGGCAATCATCGGGATAGGCGATATCAATAACGATGGATATCATGACTTTTCCATTGGATATCTTGAAGAAGAACAGGAATTCGAACAAAATTCTACCGTCAGAGTGTATTATGGAAACAGTAGTAGAATATTCTCTAATTTTATGTTATTGATTCAAACTCCAAACCCAATCACACGTATATGTAGACCTCTTGGGGATCTAAATAATGATGGATTCGACGATTTTCTGGGCTATATAGACAATTCCGGAATGTTGGTTTGGTATGGAACAGGTACCAATCTTCCTCTAAGTCCCAACGTTATTTTATCTCCTATTTTTTATGGTAATGCATTTGTTCTTGGAGTGAATTGTGGCGACTTCAATGGAGATGGTATCAGTGACGTAGTTGGGGCTAGTTATTTACATAGAAGATTTGCCGTCTGGCTCGGTAGCATTTATATGGATGGACAAGCGGATTGGCAAAAACCTGATACTCATGAAAATTATGGTTATAATGTTGCAGTTGGGGACTTTAATGACGATGGGTTTGATGACATAGCAGTCTCTGCACCTATGGAGGAAGGTATTTGGCCATATCATGATTTCCCTGGTTATGTGTTTATCTATGCCGGTAATCCTGGAATGGTTGCCAATGATGATCCCACTAATCAACAACTATCAGATCAATTACAAATGAGATTGAGTCCCAACCCCGTACTAACAAACGCTGAAATCATAATTTCAATATCTGGAGTCGACATAAACAGAGGAGTGCCTCTAATAGTTGAAATCTTTAACCTCAAAGGCCAAGTTATCCATCGATCCCAAAAAAATTGCATGTCATCATATGAATTGGTCAGCACTGTTAATCTCACCAACACTGCGTCAGGAGTATACATATGCAGGATAAGGATTGACAACATGTCGACCAGTAAGAAATTTACCATTATTAAATAAGGAGATTATCATGAAAAAGTACTATACCCTTTGTATGTGTTTTTTATTGGGTGTAAGTGTGTGGGCAGTAGATGCCAATGAATTTCTTATAGGAGCATATTCTCAGTATCAGATAAGATATGCTGGTAATAACTATGCTGCAAACTTCGATTCACTTGGGGTGTATCTTAACAATGCTGGATATAATGCCACTGTTTACGGCTTGACTTCAGGGTACTCAGATCGATTATCAACTATTTTTCAAAAGCTTCATGAATCAGACATCAAAAGTATGCTTTTTGACAATACGTGGTCACCTACAGCTAACAAAGTTGGAATTAGTAGCTTAACATTCGGTAACAGACTACAAATTGAAGCCGAATATCAGTTGTTAACATCTACAAGTGGAAGCTTTGTCATTGATGATTTGAGCACAGAAAATGAGTCGGTCTGTATGGAGTCTTTTGATTATGTGACACAGCATGAGACAGGAGATTGCATTGCTAATAATCCGTCAGATAACATATCATACTCAAACAGTTATGCATGGATTTGTGACTCATCTCAAGGACATATGGCAGGAAAAGCTATGTTTAATCCAAGAAGAAGATGGAAACCCTCTGGGGTGGAATGGCCGAGCGGGTTAAGTAAAGATATAGTGTTACTAAATTTTATAGAAACACCTATCATAAATGATAATAAGTTATATCTGACCGTTGCTTTGAGATTCGAAAACATACCCAATGGCACACCAGTTGCTGATATCAGCTTGAAGCTATACAACCCACCCAATTCTGCTACATATTCCGAATATGAAAATTATGTACTCACTGATTCATCGAATTATGTAAATGTAACCCTAACACCAGTAGACTCACTTTATGGTACCAGTATTATAGCACAAACATATCCATCCGCAATGAAGGATTCCTATGGCAACTACATTTTTGAATACTTCGTAAATTTGTCTACCCTCACATCGTATATGAAGGGTTCTACGTATTCTTTCACCCGTGAGTTCTATCATATAAATCCAGAAGTCTATTGGTACGGGAACGGTAAAATCATAATTGATTATATAACCATAGAAGACGACTTCAATAGGTCAGTGAGAACAAATTCAAACTCTCCATATGTTTCTCAAATTGACTCACAGATAAACTATATCACTACTAACGACACCAGTAACAATCTGCTCTATCTCATGAGCATGGATGAGCCACGTGCTGGGCAGCTTCAGATATATAAGCATATGCAGAATCATTTGAATAGCATTAATCCTACCCGTAAAATGGTTACAGCAACGAATTTAAAAGACTACGGGCTAATAAAACATGACAGTACTCCGTATAATTATCCCAAACGTTTTTTATACGAGGCAACTCCTGATAGGATTATGGTTGATGTCTTTCCTTTAAAGGGAAATATAGTATGGAACGGCAGTAGCCAAACAGTGCAGTCGAAAATCGATAGCAAGATACACTACTATTATTACAGCCTTGTGAAGGATGTGCAACAATCGAATAATCCAGACACCGAAATATTTTATATCCCACAAACATTTGGCATTGTTCTCCAGAACTCAGATAACTGGTCATATAATATGCCTCCCTTGAGTATGTTAAAGGTGCTTAAATATTTACCTCTATGCTACGCAGCTGATGGTATGGTAGATTTCTGTGTTGCTTCAAATCCAACGCAGCTACTTGAAAATGGTTATTGGGTAACTCCGTTATCCCAAGATCAAGATGGAGGTAATTTTACCGATCAGTATAACAATTTGAGAATTACTGACAATGTTTCAGCATACAAAATGTTAGCTGAAGCTAACAGTAAAATTGCTCAGTATGGTCCGAAAATCAGACAATTGAACTGGCTTAACGCTAATAAACTCATGACAACCGGTGTTGAACCTACTCCTGCATTAAATAACGCTGATCAGATCAACCTAAATAGCGTCCTTCTCGATAATCTAGTGGTTGAAGCAGAGGAAGATAATACTGGTTATACCGGGTTTGTTCAATGTGGTTATTATAATGATAACCAAGGGATCCCGTATTTCATGCTTGTAAACCGAAGGGCTGTCTATAAAAGGACTGGAAATGATGTCCCAGCAAATGGTACACCGGTTAGATATGTTGATTATTTTTTCAGAGATGCTTCATCTCAAACCGTTTGCTTTGAGCCGAACAATTCCAGCCATAATATATTCGGAACTCATGTTGCTCTTTATGACGCATATGATAACTCAGTTTTCCAAACAGATTCAGGAGTGATCAACGTAGAAATTGGGCCTGGTGACGGACGACTTCTTCAGATGTGTTCAAGTTTGCCCTCGACAGTGACCAGCAATTCAGTTGTTAAGAATGTTGCATACTTGTCGGGATCGATAACCATCGGTACTGGTACTAGCGTAACGATACAGGCTGGCACAAGAACAACCATTTTCCCATACACAACTATACATGTAAATAGTGGCGCTACATTAAACATCTCCGGCGAGTTAACAATTGCCGACAATGTGTCATTTATAGTTGAAGAGGGTGGTCAGATTAGCTTTGACGATGCAATCTGTACTTGGGGTCAAGGATCATTTATCGAAGTCAATGGAGGCTCACTGACTATTAACGGTGGATCAATGGACAAAACAGACGATTCAACAACCTGGGCAGGGATTAGAGTTACTGGATCTGATTGGGTGTATATTAGCGATGCCATCATCTCAAATGCTCATTACCATCAAGTGTCTAATTCTAACCTACTTATCTCCAATAGTAGCTTCAATATGCCAGCGAATTCATGGGGATTATTGCTCCAGAATAGTATTACGGGATATCAGACTGAAATCATCAATACTGAACCTAACTGTGGATTTTACGGAGATTCGAATTTAACTTCATATGGAATTAAGCTGGGTCAAATGAAAAATCCAGTCTACATAAGCAATGTTGATTTTAAGAATCTTCTTTACGGGATACGCAAATCGGTAATTCCTTGCGCAACCGACTCGGTTTCAGAATGTCACTTTGTCAATTGCTATAATGGTATAGAACTGTTTGACAATGAAAATGCCACAAATATCCAGCAGTGTATATTTTCCAACCATCAAACCGGTAAACAAGGTACCGGAATTTATCTTGTTGCCTCATCTCCAACTATTTCTGCGTGCAACTTCTCTAACCTAAATCGAGGTATACTAACTGAGTTTACACTCGTCAGTAACTCTAATTCCAGTGTAAACGAATCAAACTTCCACAATTGTGAAATGGGAATGGAGAGTAGAGGCTCTAATCATCGGCTGAAGGAAAACTACTTCAATCGCAATAACTCAGGCATTGTTAATCATGCGGGCTCAAATTTGAACCTCAGTTTCGATGCTAATAACGTCATGATGAATCATAATGCCAATATCGTATTTTACGATACTGAGCCCTATGAATCTACGATTCAGCTCTTCAAGGGACACAATGACTTCTATCATCTAACAGATAATTCAACGGGTTTAAGTGCCATAGATTTCAGCTTTGATACAAACTATTATAACTTCCCAGTCACTATAGATTTCAAAATCAATGCCAGTAAAAACTGGTTCCAAGCCAACCAAGTGACTTTTAATGATCCGGCTTACAGTGACTATGTATATGTGAACTTGTATGATCCCTCACCTTCCATGCCTGCTCCGCCTCCGGAACCTCCGGAAAATGAAAGGCTTTTCTTGGCACTCAGCTATGAGTCCCAGGAATTGTATGAACTGGCCGGAACTACTTATAAAGCTATAATAGATGATCAATTAGAGGAAGAGCAATCATACGTAACAAGCGCTATCGATGGTTTGTATCGTTGCACTATGATGATTCCGAATCCAGCTTGGGAACTGACTGACTATTTCGATACGAAGGCTCTTCAATATGCTATTGATTATCCACCCCTCAGTGCTATCCTCAAGGATTACCTGGCTAAAGTGTTCGTGCTCAATAAGGACTTCCAAGCTGCAGTCGATCTCATTCAACTTCGCATCGACAACCCAATCAGTGAAATCGATTCACTAAGAGCTGTCCTGGATCTAGAGATCGTGCTTCAACTGGCAGCAATGGAAGAAGATAAGCGTCCTATTACGACCAAATATGTTCAGTATCAGTATCCTGATATCCAGGTTTTTAATGTAATGCATAGCAACAATTGGGATAAATACAACCGGGTTCTACACCAGAATGATCCGGAAAACATGTTCGTAGTTGCGCCGATACCTCAAATTCAAAGTAATTATCCCAATCCCTTCAACGCTTCAACCACGATAGCATTCAGTATCCCGGAGACCGGGCAAGTCCGAGTATCTGTCTACAATATCAAAGGACAGAAAGTAAAGGAATTAATTAATACTGAAATGGCCAGTGGAATTCATAGGCTGGTTTGGAATGGCAAAGACACAAATAGTCGCGACGTGGGTTCCGGTATCTACTTTTTCAAGCTTGAATCAGGAGGTAATACCTCAATTCGCAAGGCAATGCTTATGAAATAATAACTAACGACCAATTGAAAAAGCCCGGGGCAACCCGGGCTTTTCTATTGGATAACACTTCCTATGATTTGATCTATTTGAGCCTGAAGATCGATATTTATAGCAAGAGCAGTAAACATACGGCAGTAATGGATGGGATCGGCTAGGATCTTGTTCTTATGCTCTTTGATGTATTTATGCAGTACCTGATAGCCTCCGATGTGATAGTTCCAAAGCTTAGGAGTGATACCCTCAAAATGCTTATCTAGGTTGATCTGCACGGTGCCCTGATCCTCATGATACTTGATGTATTCCACCACGTCGTTTGAACCGCTACCCTAATTGACCCTGTCCCATTTTTTACACCAATTGTAAGATGACACGATTGCTAACGACATTGTTTTCATAGTTTTCTCGGAATTTCGTTGAAGTTATGTAGTTTAGGGAACTGTGGGGGCGATTCGTGTTGTAATCTAACCGCCAATTCATAATCACATCTCTCGCTTCAAGTAAATTTCCAAAACAATTCAGGTCAAGGCATTCTTTTCTGAACTTGCCATTGAAACTTTCTACAAAGGCATTTTGCTGTGATGAACCGGCAGTTCCGCTTGTCAGGGCCGATATCCATCAACTCCCGATCCAGGCAGATTCCCTGCTGGTTCTTGTTCTTGCAGTCGGCGATCTCCAGTTCAAGAAGTTCGCCTATCGCCAGGACAAAGATCTTGGTGCTATGGCTCTTCCCACTGGGCACCAGTCTGTTGACCGCTGGCAGGCTTCCTTCTTTCACCAGCCTGCGGATCGTCTTTACTGATTTGCCTGTCAGTTCTGCCACCCTTGCAAGCGGCAGCCAGATCATCGTAAAATCTCTCTCCATTTCATATCCTTCCCATGTGATCCGATTATCTGCGTTTGGACTTGGACAAATTGAGAGTGCCGGACTTGGACACGGACTTGGACATTTTGCGAAGCACTTGGACACAATTTCGCCTAAAGAATGGGTATTGTGCCCGGATGCTATACGCAGTGAGAGCTTGAAGCTGTTTTGTTCAAGTCCGAGTGGATATTTTTGGACTTGGACATTCTGCGCTTGGCAGGCTGGGTAGCTTGATTTTCGGCTCTGTTTAGCGTTCATTTTTACCTCTCTGGTTAATCTTAATAGGGTGCTAACTACCTTGCATCCAATATCTTGGGAAGTCCTTTCCGCCGTCTGGCGGATTTTTCCGGCACTTTTTTAGAGGCTGCCAAACTTTCCGGCACGAATGCCATTGGGATAGACAGCCTCCGAAAATAATCATTGTCACAACTATACGGCTATTTATTGATGTTCTTAGTTCACTATAAATCCGTATGGAAATATGTTAATGGCAAATTGAACAATAGAGGTATTATGGCAGCCCAAGAGGTTGGACAACGATTGGCTATACTGATGAAGAGTATGAAGTTAAAGAACTATCAGTTCGCCAAAAAATATGGTATCTCGGCCGCCTCATTATCGAGGTATAAAGCCGGAGAACGCTACCCAGATCCTGAACTTCTGCTCAAGTTATCCGAGTCCGAAGTGAATGTAAATTGGCTTCTGACGGGTAAGGGAACTACCCGGATCGTGCAGTATTTTGACGGTTGGATGAAAGAAAGACTGGAGGAGAAACTCAAGGTCGTCGATAGCAAGACCGGGCTAATCCAAGCACCTACAATAGATTACACTCGCACCGTGAACCTCACGATTATTGGCGATATTTCCGCCGGCCCCAGAGAGCACATCGTCGACTGCCGGGATTTAGGCGAGAACATTGAGCTCCCCCGTTCCTTGCTCCCTGGCCAGACTGATAAGTATATGGCATTTAGAATAAATGGACACAGCATGGAACCCAATATCCTGCATGAGGACATCGTGGTCATCAAACAGGAGATGGATTGGGAAATTGCCAATGAAAAGGTCTGCCCGGTCAGAGCCGACGATGGGGGTCACCCTCAAGAAAGTGGAACTCGATCCTGCCAATATACGTATTATTTTACAGCCATTTAATATAGACTACAAAGTCCAGATTATAGACCAAGATCAGGGTCTCGAAGCATTTCTGATTGGAGTTTTGTCACTTCAGTTGCGGCTTTTTTAAATCGGCATTTTGGGCTGGAGCTGGCGGATGTCCAACTCCAGTCCAAAATCAGGCCTATTTGCAATAATCACTGATACAAAGACGTCCAAATACGTCCAAAACAGCCGATGTCCAAGTCCAAACCTAGTCCAAGCTATCTCCCCACTTCATAAAGCCTTAACCCACTTGTCCAAGTGAGACAGGCTTGCAACTTTGGGTGAGAGTTTATAATAATATTTTCAGCTTCCCGAGTGAAGTTATTTTATTGATTTTCTATTTGTGGCACCTGGTTATTTTTCCCATTTTTTTTGTTATTTTCTTTTTGAATAACAAGATAATAAAAAGCGGGAATAATGAACAAGGTCATAAAAGTAGAGACCAGCAGACCACCGATGATTACAATTCCCATAGGTCTCCTTAGTTCTCTTCCAGCTGCTCCAATACCTAAAGCCATAGGTAACATTCCAATCATTATGGCTAAGGTACTCATTATTATCGGCTTCAGTTTT
>Ga0172377_10007565_pt1 | contig 11170 bp, 8 predicted proteins | sample Pumphouse3metaG_FD_119749 | JGI IMG/M metagenome (GOLD analysis project Ga0172377, IMG submission 119749) | Leachate microbial communities from a municipal landfill in Southern Ontario, Canada - Pumphouse #3 metaG | ecosystem: Engineered > Solid waste > Landfill > Unclassified | place: Canada... | reverse complement strand
CAAAAAGAGCTGCGGCCGATCCAAGGAGCAATCCCCATGCCGGGTTTGATGTAAGGACAGAGAGGAACGCTGCAGCAGCCAGCCATATTGTAAGATTTGATGTGATAATTTTTAAGTGATTTTCCAAAACCGATCCTCCAAAAATTAATGGTCGTTCAATAATAAGGGTAAATTATAATCCCACAAGTGGTATGTTTGGCCTATTTTCTCCCTTCCGGATTTCCTGCTGATATATTATTAGAGTGAAAATAATCCATCACTTTATCCCGTTTAATGTTGACCGTCCCAGAGAAATGGAATAGAATATCCGGTATTCCGTTATTGCGAGGAGGAGAACGAACTGAATCCTATCGTTAGCTTGCCGGATCCCCTGATCCTGGGTCTGCATGCTCTTGGAGAGCTTGCGAAAAACCCGGACACATGTCTTTCCACACAGCAGATAGCAGCAGCAATAGGCTCCACTGAGCCGCATCTTTCAAAAGTCCTCCAACGTCTCAATAAGGGAGGAATGGTCAAGTCTGTGCGCGGTCCGGGCGGCGGTTACAAGCTAAATTGTGTGCCGGAAGAGACCCCCCTTCGCAACATCTTTGAGCTTCTTGGCGGGCCCTTTGACTCTAAGGGCTGCGGGCTTGACGGCTGCAAAAACAAAGTTTGCTTTATCGGTGCAATGATGGACGAACTGACAAGGGCCTTTTTAAGATATCTTGAGTCCAGGACCCTGGCCGATTTCACGAAATACTATGATCATTCCATACCGGTGGAAATTGAAATATCAGTTATAACGCCAAGTCTTGGTCAGAAACACCCGAATTTCAGCCACATAAGTACTAAATAAAATTCATATAAAATTTATTTTAGGAAGGATTGAGTCAATTTGAATAAGTTAAGAGGTCTCTTTTGTCTGCTGCTTTTTGCTCTGATCTTGGTGCCCAACGCAGCATTCGCCGATGGATTTGCTATCTATGAATGGTCTGCGGGAGGAGTGGCGATGGGAGAAGCCTATATGTTTGCTGAAGACGATCCTTCCCTGCTTGCTTATAACCCTGCAGGCATTACAAGGCTTAAGGGAAGCTGGATAAGCGGAGGCCTTTCGTACATAAACCCGAGAGGGAGAGTCGATTTTCACGGCGGCAGTGATGATGGTGAGACATGGAGCAATGATGAGGCTCCCGGGTATGTTCCCAACCTTTTTTATGTGAAGCAGCAAAATGATAAGCTCTGGTGGGGAATAGGAGTATTCTCCAGATTCGGGAACTCGACGCAATACGATCCCGCATGGCCGGGAAGGTTTAACAGCCATCTGGCTAAGATCACAGGTCTGACAGTTCAGCCGACAGTAGCGTACAAGGTTACGGACAAACTTTCTATAGCGGCAGGGCTTGACATAAATTATATCAGGCTGCAGATGAGCAAAAAGATACCCGGAGCCATAGCTTACAAGTATGGACTTTCTCCGGGAACTGAAGTGGATTATAAGCTTGACGGAGACAATATAGCACTGGGATGGAACTTAGGTTTCAATTACGATTTTACTGAGAACACATCATTCGCTGCTGTTTACCGTTCCTCGATCAAACAAAATATGGATGCGGACCTTGATTTGACAAACGGCGGAGCTAAATCCACGAAAGCACATGGCACAGTAACACTGCCAGACAGCCTGACGTTCGGTTTCGGCCACAAATTCAATGAAAAAACGAGGGCGGAGATCGGTGCTACCTACACAAAGTGGAGCACTTATGACAAATTGGAAATGACCTATGATAATTATCTGCCTAAATCTACTGAAATCAAGGACTGGAAAGATGTGTGGCGCTATCAGGTCGGTATAGAGCACAAAATAAACGAGATCTGGAGCATAATGGGAGGATACGCTTACGACAACAGCCCGATGCCGGATGAATACATGGATTTCGCGGTCCCAACCGGAGACAGACAGACTCTAAGCATAGGTTTCAAGAAGCGCAGCGAGAATTCAGAGCTTGTCTTTGCATGGGGATTTATGTGGATAAAAGACCGGGTAATAAATGCATCAACAAAAGCAACGGATGTTTACGGCGGGACGTATACTACAGCAGATGCGCGCGACAACACCGCCCATATCCTATCCTTGAGTTATATAGTCCATCTTAAATAACCGCAATATTTTAATAAATGATGAAACGGTTTCGCCTTAAAGGTGGGGCCGTTTTTTTATATTTCAGTAAATTGTATAATTTGCACCATCACTCTTGCCAATTTTTTTTATTGTTGTAAGCTATAGACAGGGCGGTAAAAACGCCGCAGTTGTTTTTTGTGCAAAAATATCATTTATTTCCCGGGGAGGAAATTTTCAATGGCTACACAGGGGCATTTCGTGGATCTCGAGAGCTTTAAAAAACTCAACTCCATTCCTATAAGGACCACTATCGAGACAGCTTTCTACGGAAACAATGTCATTAAGATCAAAGATCTCTGCCAGGCTTATGAACTTGCAAAGAACAGTCCGGGTGCTATCGAGCTTACCGGAATGCCTGTTCTTCGTCCTACAGAGCTGGGACTTCCCGAAGGAGCCAACGTACTTCTTTTCAACGACGGAGCAGTCTTCGGCAGATGCGCAGCGGCAAGAAGGATCGTTGGTTATCCCAATGTTTCGGTCCCTGAGTATGCAACACTTCTTCGAGAGGCAATTTACAATTCCAGATTCAGAAAATTTTACTCAGCGGAAGCCGTTATTGGCCTTGAAGAGGACTTTATGGTCAAGGCAAATGTTATGGTTCCTGAGAAGTTTGAGAATTCCATTTACAACTGGATGCTGAATTTCCAATATATGAACGATGAATATAGGGAACGCTATGCAAATTCGAGGGAACTGCCCAAAGACGGGGACCTCTATGTATTTATAGATCCTGAATGGACTCATCCCGATTATCCACTCGGTCTTGCTTTCTTCTCCCCGGAACAGAACTGTGCTGCGATTCTCGGAATGAGGTATTTCGGAGAGTTCAAGAAGGGTACCCTGACACTTGCATGGGGAGTTGGCGCCAGAAACGGCTACGCTGCATGCCACGGAGGGGTCAAAAGATACAAACTGAAGGATGGAAGCGATAAAAAATTTGTCATGGCAGTCTTCGGTCTTTCCGGTTCAGGAAAATCCACACTGACACATGCAAAACATAAGGACAAGTACGATGTCACAGTGCTTCATGATGACGCAGTAGTGATCAATGTAAAGGAAAAATATGCAATAGCTCTTGAACCTGCTTATTTTGACAAGATGCAGGACTACCCGATGGGTTGTGAGGATAATAAGTATCTCCTCTCCCTGCAGAATTGCGGAGTCGTAGTTGACGAAGCAGGCAAGCTTTTCGTTGTAAGCGAAGACATAAGGAATGGCAACGGACGTGCGGTGAAATCAAGGTTCTGGTCGCCAAACAGGATAGACAGGATAGACGAGCCGCTTAATGCTATCTTCTGGCTTATGAAAGATCCCACGATCCCGCCAGTGCTTAAGATAACCGGAAACTCACTTGCCTCGGTAATGGGTGCCACACTTGCAACAAGAAGGACTTCCGCGGAGAGGCTCGCTCCTGGAGTAGACCCCGATGCCCTGGTAATAGAGAGCTACGCCAACCCGTTCAGAACGTATCCCCTTGCGATGGACTACATAAGATTTAGATCTCTTTTTGAGGACGGAGTCGATTGCTACATACTCAACACCGGTTCTTTCCTTGACAAGAAGGTGGAAAAAAATACAACTCTTAAGATATTGGAAGATATCGTCGAAGGCAAGGCAAAATTCGTGCCCTTTGGCGGGATACCCGGAATGGAAGTTCTTAACATCCCCGGATTCGATGTAGACTTCAAAAACTGGACCTTCAAACAGCAGTTCATAAACAGGATGAACGACAGGATGCAATTTGTAAAATCAAGACAGACAGAGCTTGGCGGCATGGACGCGCTTCCCCCGGATGCGCTGAATGCGATTCAGTCAGTCATAGACTACCTGAAAAAATAGTTCCTCAAAGATCGAATGATGACAGGAGCGGCGTACGGCAGACATTGCTGTGCGCTCTCTTTTTTTGTGGGACGATATTCAACTCTCCCATGCACAGAAGCGATAAATTCTGCTATGCTTATCTCAGATGATGGTGAAACTGCGACAAATACGGTCGCGTGAAGCTATGGTGAAGCAATGGTGAAGCAGTTGTCAGGACCTGAAAGCCTAGCCCCTTTCCATTGTCCTCGAGTGCGTTCCGAGATCGGGTATCCAGTGTCTCTATCGTTAGTCTATGATTGGTTTTTGAACTAAACCACGGCTTCACAACCGCTTCACTATTGCTTCACGCCAAGCGGTTTTCTTGGCAGTTTAACGTGGCATGTATTCTGCCACATACTCAAAAATCAAGGGGGGAATCTGCGTGGAGATCAAGGCTTTTGAAGTTGAAGAGTGGATGAATAAATACGAGGATGATGCCAAATATAACATTGCAGAAACTTGTGTGGAATCCCTGAAAGTCGGAGAATTGCTGGATATTGCTTCTATAGAAAGAGACGAGTTCTTTGGAAGGCTTGCGGAGACTAAGCTTACCTACGGAGCAATTCCGGGAAGCGTTGACCTGAGGGAAGAGATAACCAAGCTCTACCATAAAAAGAAAACGATCGATAACGTTATAGTAACAAACGGCGGGATAGGAGCGAATTTCCTCGCCATCTTCTCCCTGGTCAGGCCGGGAGATGAGGTGGTGGCAGTCTATCCCACATATCAACAGCTATACTCCCTTCCGGAATCCCTTGGAGCCAAGGTAAGGCGGCTTCGGACAGAACCGGAGGACGGATTCATCCCCGACATGAACAAACTTAGGTCCCTTGTCAAATCAAATACCAGGGCAATAGTCATCAACACCCCGAACAATCCCACCGGCGCCTGTTTCGGTGAAAAGGTGATGCAGGAGATCGCTGAAATAGCCGATAAAGTTGGGGCATGGGTCGTCTGCGATGAAGTTTACCGTGGACTTGAGCACGAAGGAAGCTACTCTGTTCCCTCTATTGCCGACATATATGAAAAAGGCGTCGGCACCTCCAGCATGTCGAAGGTTTACTCGCTTGCAGGCCTGAGGCTTGGATGGGTGACCGCAAATATGGAATTTATAAAAGAATGCTTCAAACACCGCGATTACAACATAATCAGCTGCGGGATGATCGACGATGCGTTCGCTTTGATAGCCCTCAAAAATAAGAAAAAGATACTCGAACGTAACATGAAGATCATTCTGGAGAACAAAAAAATCCTGACAGACTGGGTCGAAAAGACAGAAGGCCTCAGCTTCACAGTCCCGAACTCGGGAACGACAGCGCTGATCAAGTACGACTATGATATGGAGTCAGAAGAATTCTGCAGGCGCATGTTCGAATACAACGGCGCCTTCGTAGTCCCCGGAAGCTGCTTCGAGTTCGAAAACCACTTTCGCATAGGGTATGCTCCAAAAAAGGAAGTGTTGATAGAAGGGCTTGAGGCGGTAACTGCCTTTCTTCACACTCTATAAACGCAATTGGAATTTATAGCAGCGCTGACTTAACAACAAGCAATGCATTCACGGGGAGTAAGTTGCAAATCTGTTGGGAATCAATTGGGAGTCGGTCGTAGAACCTTAAAAATATCCGTCGTCCCGGAATTCCCCAGTCGAGGACGACGATTAGATGCGTGAAGCAAAACAAAACCTGGATTCCCGCCGGTGATCTTCCCGGTTGCCTTTAACAACTGATTCCCAACTGATTTGCAACTGACTCCCACGGACTTTTCCACGCCCGCTCCTACGATGGCTCAGCCACAGCTCAGCCACGGCTTAGCGACTGCTAAGCTATGTTTTTAAAAAAACGACCGCTGGCCAACTGCTTGCCAATTGCTTGTCTGCCCTTCCAACTGATTACCAACTGATTTGCAACTGACTCCCGCGAGGTTTTTCCCGCTCGCCCCTACGACCGCTTCACCACTGTTTCACCATCGCTTCACGGCGATAAAGATCGCCGCTTCACTATCTAATGGGCATATCCTCCTCAGACGCGGCCGCGGACCCGGAAAGTGCGGGCATCGTGAAAGTTCCTTTTTTTGCAAAGAGAATGAATGCGGTAAAAGATGATGCAACTCCGGGCAGAATGGGGTGTATCGCCCCTATGATCCCGGGAGCTGAGATCCCGCTTATTCCCATCGATGTGGGTTTGTAGGCCAGCAGATACCATGCTAAGGTCCCAACCAGGCCGAGAACTGATGAGGAAAAGGCCGCCTTTGAGCCTGCCTTCGGTCCCTGGATCAGAAGCGCAAGATAGGGGACCAGTATCGAACAAGCCAGTATGGTCCAGCTTGTTGCGCATATAAGTGCGATTATCGAGGAGCTTTTTAGTGCGAATATGCCGCTGCATGCTGTACAGAAGATGACTACTATTCTCCATGACCAGCCTGTCAGATGTTTTTTTAATACGTCACGACCGAGGCTTCCGCTTGCTATATGCAGAAGTGCGGATGCTGTGGAGAGAGATGCCGATACTATCGCGAGGGCAAAAAGCTGCTGACCGAATACCGGAAGAAGTTTATGTACCAGCGTGGGAAGTACAATATCAGGATTTGTTATCCCGGGTCCCAGGATCAGCCTTGAAAGCGCGCTTGCAAAGTAGGCTCCGCCGACCACGACAGAGAGCGCAAGCATAGCCAGCGGAGCAGCTTTTCTTGTCTCCTGGGTGCTCTTGAGGGCGAAGTGTCTCTGTATCATCTGAGGCTGTGCCCAGATGCCGACCGATGTCACTATGGTAAGGAAGATAATATTGAGCCCGGCAGGACCGCTGCTCAACGCCAGAAAACCGTTGTTTGCAGCCTCTGTAGGAGGAAGCGCCGCCAGTGCCTGGAGACCTGTTATCGGACCGCCAACCTCTCGAAGCAGAGAGAAGAGAAGGGCACCGACTCCGACTATCATTACAAGCCCCTGGAAGGCTTCAGTGTAAAGAACGCCCCTCAGCCCCCCCCAGACGACGCTTATCCCTACAACGGCCACAAGGAGGGCAAGCGCGGTGTTTGTGGAGATAGGCAGTACTCCGGAGACCATGACTGCTGCGCCTTTGAATACTGCTGAACCGTAAATTATAAGCAGTACTGTCGATATGAAGCCGAGGAATACCTGCAGCTTCGGGGTCTCAAATGCCTTTGAGAGGAATTCAGCCGGTGTTTTTGAATTAAGCTTCCTCTGCCACAGCCTTGTAGGCCATGCGAGGTAACGGTAGACGAACCATGTCCCGAGCCAGACGTTGCCCGCCGCGATCAGGAGCATCTGCATCCCGAAGATGTAACAGAGGCCGCCGAACCCGACCAGCGCCACAGCAGAAATATATGTGGCGACATATGCAAGGGCCTGAACAGCTACGCCAACTTTTCCCGGAAGCAGCGCGTCCCTGCTTCTTGAGTATTTGGCTATAAGGACAAGGAGTACAGCGTATCCGATCCAGAGGGGGGCAAAAGTAAACATTTTATTTCACCGACCTGATGATCTTCATTATCGACCATGCCGCACTCCACAAAAGCGAAGCCCCTGAAACTATTACCCACATATCAGTATTTAACATTTATAATTCCTCCGATCAATTTTTTACATTTGGTATAAAATGCAGATCCGTGTGATCAACAAAAAAGGACCGCCGGCCCTCGGGTCGGCGGTCCTTGAAGTGTCATCCAGCAGAAATATCCCTATGCTGACTCAGACTTCGCAGAAAACACCAATAGCCCCGAGGCGTGATCGCAGCGAGGATAAGAATATGCGTAATAATAGGAAACGTTTCTGAACATATCAGCCGGCATTTTCGCGAGCCTCCTTTTTGTCTTTAAAGTGGTATATCGAGTAATTGGAGGAGATGATACATTTACTTCTTTGCCTTGTCAAGTGCGGCATGAAGATGCCGCGTGAAGTGGCGATTCTATCGCCGTGAAGCAGTGGGGAAGCAGTTGTAAAAGCAGGCGAAAACTTCATTCGCCGGGGAATTCGTGAGAATCATCACTGGAGAATTTGCTGAATGAACTGTTCAGCGGTGAATTGGCCCTTAAATCATAAATCTTGAATTCTCCGTCTGACAGAGTCAGGCAAATTCTCCAGCGGCCGCTTCTGTCGCGAATTCACCGCAGCCAAAAGGCTGCAAAATCTCCGTCGGAAGTGATTCCCGGCAGATCCTGCATCGTTGTTACTCGCTCTAAACCACAATTCTCCCCTCCCCGGCATCCCCGAATGCATAAATCGGGGATCCAGCGTCTTCTGTTTAAAACCTTGTAAACACAGTAATAATCTAAAAACAAAGCCACTGGGCCCCCGATTGGAGCACTCGAGGGAGACGATAAAAAAACAAATACCAGAGAGACGGGGATTTTAGATCCCCGATCCAAGTCCCAATTCACCGCAGCTTGAAAAGCTGCAAATTCTCCGCGATGCGAAGCGATGCAAATTCCCCAGCGACATTGATCTCTTTCTGCCCCTACAACAGCTTCACCACTGTTTCACCATCGTTTCACGCCGAACAAGGTTCGGCAGCTTCACGCAGGATGTTTCTCCGGCTGTTTCATCCTGTAATTCATGGTAAAATACATAGTTGGTTTTTATAAAATATGCCCGTTTTGGGAGGAAAGATATCATGCGCTATGTTGGAGCAGCTTCCAGAGGTATCCGTCTGCCGGTAATAACTAAAGGTGCAGATCTGATAAATATAATTTCCGATACGATCGTTGCCGCATCTGAAAATGAGAGGGATCCGTTCGTTATCAGGGACAGTGATATAGTTGGAGTGACGGAATCACTTGTTGCACGGTCTCAGGGAAATTATGTGACCCTTTCCGATATATCTGAGGATGTAAAAAAAAGGGTCCCGGAAGGTGATGTCTCCATCATTTTCCCCATATTGAGCAGAAACAGGTTTCATCAGCTGCTCAGGGGGATAGTGAACGGTGTCAGGGGCAAGGTTCGTGTATTTCTCTCCTATCCATCGGATGAAGTTGGCAACCAGGTCATTGATCCGATGAATTTTTACCTCAACAGTGACAGACTGTCCTGCGACAGCTTTGATGAAAAAGAGTATTACGAGGTCTTCGGGGAATGCAGACATCCCTTTACCGGCGTCGATTACGTGCAGCTTTACAAATCGATAGACCCTGAAAAGGTATCCGTACATTTCGCCAATAATCCCCTTGCTGCGCTCAGTTTCTCAAATACAGTGATAGTGGCAAGTATACATACCAGGAAGCTCCACAGGGATATCCTTGAAAAAGCAGGGGCAAATGTGATCTCGCTTGATGAGATATGCAGCTCACCCATAAGGGATGGGGCAGGTTTCAATGAAGAGTACGGCCTGCTTGGATCCAACTATACAAACGACGACTCTGTGAAACTCTTTCCCAGGGATTGTGATGACTTTGTCAGAGAGCTCCAGAAGGATCTTTTTGACCGTACCGGCAAAAAGCTCGAAGTGCTGGTATACGGAGACGGAGCTTTCAAAGATCCTGTCTGCGGTATATGGGAGCTGGCGGATCCTGTGGTGTCGCCCGGTTATACAGAGGGCCTGAACGGGATGCCAAAGGAGATAAAGTTCAAGTATGTTGCAGACAACGCAGGGGACAAGGACCCGTCTGATGCGATCCGCGAGGCCATTGAGTCGAAGGGCGAAATGGACAAGTTCGGACACTGCACGCTTGGGACCACTCCGAGGCGGATGACGGACCTTATCGGATCGCTCTGCGACCTTACCTCGGGCTCGGGGGACAAAGGCACCCCGGTAGTATATATACAGGGTTACTTCGACTGTTACCTCGATGACTGAAATTGAAAACCAGATCCCTTTCAGCGGGATCGACCCCAAAGGAAGGCTGAAGTTTGGAGTTCTCCTGGAGATGTTCCAGGAGATGGCGGACATCGATGCCTCAAAATACAATCTCTCTGTCAGGCAGACCCTTGAGCACAATGTGACATGGTTCCTTAGGAAGTATCGTATAGATCTTCAGAAATACCCCCTCAAAGAGGATGGGACGATAAGGATCAAGACTTATGCGGAACCTTACCATAACCTTTACTCCCTCCGTTCTTACAAGCTGTGGAACGGAGCGGGCGATTTCCTCGGTTCCGCCTATACATGGTGGGTCCTGCTGGACCTTAAGAGAGAGAGGCCGATCCGTCTCGACAAGAGCGAGCTGATGACGGGTTTCATGGAGAGGATCTCGGAAGTGCTTCCCGAGGACGTGAGAGTGCCGGAACTGACAGATCCGCAGATAGAGGAGAAGTGGAAGGTGCGCTGGCAGGATCTTGACGTCAATGACCACACGAACCATGCGGTCTTCTTCAGCTGGGCGCTGGATACTGTGCCGGATAAAGTCAGCGAAGGGCTTGCGCCTGTTCATGTGGAGTCAGAGTTCTTACACGCCATACCGCGCACCCGGGTGCGCTGCCTCACTCAGGAAATGCTCTGCAGTGAGGGCAGGCGTTTCCTGCACTCACTGCGGCACATGGAAGATGATACAGAATATGCCAAACTGAGCTCACTCTGGAAATAGAGTGAGCTTTTTCTTTTAATCGATAAAACGGACTATCTCGCTGAGTTCTTTCCTGTTTTTATCCCTTATCTTATCGTCCGACGGATAACCGAGGGCAATTACCGCCCGTACAGTGTCTCCCCTGGGGATGTTGAGCAGTTCCTTAACATCACTGTCCTCAAAGGTTCCCATTATGCATGTTGCAAGGTCTGATTCTGCAGCCTTCAGCGTGAAGTGTGCTATTGCTATGCCGATGTCGCCATGGGCAAAGTGTTTGCAGCTCCATCTCTCAAGCACTCCCGGCATAAGTTTGGGGCATTCATCTTCACTGACTGCTATAAGCACCGGAGCCGCGTCTGCGAATTTGTTTCCTCCCACGATCTGCAGAAGGTTGGCGAGCTTCGCTTTCGTTTCCGGTTCAGTGACCACTGTAAATTTCCATGGCTGGCTGTTGCAGGCCGACGGGGCCAGTCTTGCGGCATCAAGACATTTGCTTATATCTTCCTTTGTCACAGGCTTTGTCTCGTAGCTCCGGCAGCTTTGCCTTTTCAAAATTATTTCATCCAGTTTCTGCATACGTTCATCTCCTTATGAAAGTTTAAGACTTTTCCATCTTCCGCTTCTCAGATATATTATACCTAT
>Ga0172377_10007564_pt1 | contig 11173 bp, 8 predicted proteins | sample Pumphouse3metaG_FD_119749 | JGI IMG/M metagenome (GOLD analysis project Ga0172377, IMG submission 119749) | Leachate microbial communities from a municipal landfill in Southern Ontario, Canada - Pumphouse #3 metaG | ecosystem: Engineered > Solid waste > Landfill > Unclassified | place: Canada... | reverse complement strand
TTAGCAATGTAGGAGCTTCATTGTCAGAACCATTGTACTTCCAACAAGCGACATACATATAGTTCTCATCATCACGTTTTGCTTCACCCTCTTCTGTCTGAGATTCTTCACGGAAGTGTCCACCACAGCTTTCATTACGGTTAAGTGCATCATATGCAACAAGTTCTCCCATTGTAAGGAAGTCACGTAGGCGAATAGCTTTGTCAAGTTCAACATTTAGACCTTCTTTTTCTCCTGGTATACGTACGTGCTCATTGAACTCTTTACGTAATTCAGCAATTTTCTTAAGTCCTGTTTCAAGACCCTCTTTTGTACGTCCCATTCCAACAAACTCCCACATAATATGGCCGAGTTTCTTGTGTATAGAATCAACACTCTCATCACCCTTGATATTATAAATACGGTCAATTTCTGACTGTACAGCCTTCTCGGCCTCTTCAAATTCAGGAAGATCTGTAGAGAAGCGTGGCACTGTTATCTGATCGCTAAGATAATTCTGCATAGTATATGGCAATACGAAGTATCCGTCTGCCAATCCCTGCATAAGAGCAGAAGCACCTAGACGGTTAGCTCCATGATCACTATAATTACACTCACCAATAGCAAATAGTCCCTTAATACTTGTCTGAAGTTCATAGTCAACCCAGATACCACCCATTGTGTAATGGATAGCAGGATAAATCATCATAGGATTCTCGTAAGGATTTACATCGGTTATCTCCTCATACATATCGAAGAGGTTACCATAACGCTGCTCTACAGCATCCTTACCAAGACGATCTATAGCTTCATTGAAGTCAAGGAATACGGCTAAACCTGTATTGTTTACGCCAAAACCTTTATCACAGCGCTCTTTAGCGGCACGAGAAGCAACGTCACGTGGAACAAGGTTACCAAATGCAGGGTAACGACGCTCCAAATAGTAATCGCGGTCTTCTTCAGGAATATCTTTTCCTTGCAGTTCACCTGCCTGCAACTTCTTAGCGTCTTCTATCTTCTTAGGTACCCAGATACGACCATCATTACGTAATGATTCAGACATCAGTGTAAGCTTAGACTGCTTGTCACCATGTACAGGAATACAAGTAGGATGGATCTGTACGAATGCAGGGTTAGCAAAATAAGCACCCTTACGATAGCAAGCAATAGCTGCAGAACAGTTACATGCCATAGCATTGGTAGAGAGGAAATAAGCATTACCATAACCACCTGTTGCTATAACTACTGCGTGAGCTGAAAAACGCTCCAGCTTGCCTGTTATAAGATTCTTTGCAATAATACCACGTGCACGATCTTCAATAAGGACTACATCTTCCATCTCATAACGAGTATACAGTTGTACTGTTCCAGCCTGTATCTGACGGCTCAATGCTGAATAAGCACCTAATAGCAATTGCTGACCTGTCTGACCTTTAGCATAAAATGTACGACAAACCTGTACACCACCAAATGAACGGTTAGCAAGCATACCACCATATTCACGTGCAAAAGGAACACCTTGGGCAACACACTGGTCTATAATATCAGCTGATACTTCTGCAAGACGATATACGTTAGCTTCACGAGCACGGTAATCACCTCCCTTAATTGTATCATAAAATAATCGATATACAGCATCACCATCATTCTGATAGTTCTTTGCTGCATTAATACCTCCCTGAGCTGCAATCGAGTGAGCACGACGAGGAGAGTCCTGAATACAGAAATTTAATACGCGGAATCCCATTTCACCAAGTGAAGCAGCTGCAGAAGCACCTGCAAGACCTGTACCAACTACGATAACATCAAGTTTACGCTTGTTGGAAGGGTTAACCAATTTCTGATGAGCTTTATAATTGGTCCATTTCTCAGCCAAAGGGCCTTCAGGAATTCTTGAATCTATTTGATTAGCCATTTTACTTTTCTTTTAAATGTTATTATTAATAAGCTGCACAAGCAGTATTACATGATACAATGCCAGTGGCAAAAGCAAGTACTACTGCTACGAAACCGAGCATAAGAATAGTTACATAGATAATACCAATCATACGCCAACGGCAGAACCAAACCTTACCATTCCATCCAAATGTCTGGATAGCACTCCAGAATCCATGAGAAAGGTGGAACCATATGGCTACGAACCAAATAATGTAAAGTGCGGCAAACCAAGGATTAGAGAATGTCTTCTGTATCCAAAGAATACCATCTGTAGTACCTGCGGCACCAGAGCCAATAACATCCTGAAACTGCATGTGATACCAGAAATTGCAGAAGTGAAGTATGAGACCAAGAACAATAATGAGGCCAAGTACCAACATGTTCTGTGAAGCCCACTCTACCTTTGCAGGTCTTGAAGTAATGTCGTAATGCTCAAATCCGCGTGCTTTGCGGTTGAGTATTGTAAGCCAAAAGGCATAAATGATGTGAACAACTGCAAGAAAAGCCAGACCAAGAGTACCTACAATAGCGTACCAGTTGGCTCCCAGAAATTCACAGATAGCGTTGTAAGCTTCACCAGAGAAGATTGCAACAAGGTTCATTGACATGTGGAACGTCAAGAACAGAATAAGCGCGATGCCTGTAACAGACATTACGACTTTCCTACCAATAGATGAATTACATAACCACATAAATGATTGAAATTAAATTATTTAACTGTTAGAACTAAAATTATTTTCCTTTACATTTTAACACATGTTCACTGTTTACTAATAAAATAGATTTATTAATAATGGATGTGTTTTTACACATTTGGTGTGCAAAAATACTATAAATTGATGATAAATCAAAGTATTTTTATGAAAATTCGATTTAATTTTTTAATTTTGCGTCGCTAAAATGAAAAGTGGATATGAATTTCAAATATGATGTAATTGTTATCGGTGGTGGACATGCCGGATGTGAAGCTGCAACCGCAGCTGCAAATATGGGTGCCAAAACATGCCTTATAACAATGGATATGAACAAAATTGCTCAGATGAGTTGTAACCCTGCCATAGGTGGTATCGCCAAGGGTCAGATAGTGCGTGAAGTTGATGCACTTGGAGGACAGATGGCAAAGGTCACTGATGCTACAGCAATACAGTTTCGAATGCTTAACAGGAGCAAGGGACCTGCTGTATGGAGCCCACGTGCACAATGCGACCGTGGCAAGTTTATCTGGCAATGGCGTACAGTCATAGACAACACCCCTAATTTAGATGTCTGGCAGGATCAAGCCGATGAACTTATTGTAGAGAAAAATGAGGCAATAGGTATAAAGACTGTCTGGGGTGTAGAATTCAGAGCTAAAAGTATAATAGTAACAGCAGGTACATTCCTAAATGGACTAATGCATATTGGAAGACATAAATTAGCCGGTGGACGTACAGCTGAGCCGGCTGTTTACCATTTCACTGAAAGCATAACAAGATGGGGAGTAACTTCTGGAAGGATGAAAACAGGAACACCTGTAAGAATTGACGGACGTACAGTTCATTTTGATGAAATGGAAGTACAGCAAGGTGAAACAGATTTTCATCAATTCAGCTTTATGGGTGAACATCGCAAACTTAAGCAGTTGCCTTGCTGGACTTGTTACACAAACAAGGAAGTGCATGAAACTCTTAAGAGTGGATTAGCTGACTCACCTCTATTCAACGGCCAAATTCAAAGTATAGGACCGCGTTATTGTCCTTCTATAGAAACTAAACTTGTAACCTTCCCGGATAAAAATCAACATCCACTATTTTTGGAACCCGAAGGCGAGACTACCAAAGAGATGTACCTTAATGGATTCTCTTCAAGTCTACCAATGGAAGTTCAATTGGAAGCATTAAGAAAAATACCAGCTCTTAGAGATGTGAAAATTTACAGACCGGGGTATGCCATAGAGTATGACTACTTCGACCCTACTCAACTAAAGCATTCGTTGGAATCGAAAATTATCAAAGACCTGTTTTTTGCCGGACAAGTAAATGGAACCACTGGATATGAAGAAGCTGGAGGACAAGGAACTGTTGCAGGAATAAATGCAGCATTAAATTGTGCAGGAAGTGAACCTCTTATAATGCACAGGGACGAAAGCTATATTGGCGTTTTGATTGACGACCTCGTAACTAAAGGGGTTGACGAACCCTACAGAATGTTTACCTCTAGAGCTGAATACAGAATTCTGCTCAGACAAGATGATGCTGATGCAAGACTTACAGAAAAATCATACAACATCGGTCTGGCTAAAAAAGACCGATTTGACTGGTGGAATGAAAAGAAAGAAGCAATCGATAGAATCGAAGAATTTTGCAAAAATACTTCAGTAAAACCGAAAGAAATAAACTCTGCATTGGAAGCGCTTGGCACTACCCCATTAAGAGAAGGTACAAAATTAGTTGATCTAATATCCAGACCACAAATAAGTATTGATGACCTTTCAAAAATAATTCCAGAACTTAAAGAGATAATTAATACACCAATCAATCGAAAAAAAGAAATTACAGAAGCCGCAGAAGTTAAAATGAAATATCGCGGATATATCGAAAGAGAAAAAATCATTGCAGATAAAATGCATAGATTAGAAGATATTAAAATAAAAGATAGATTCAATTATTCCGAAATGCAACAACTGTCTACTGAAGCAAGACAAAAACTCGAAAAGATAAATCCTGATACTTTGGCACAAGCTAGCAGAATTTCAGGAGTGTCTCCGAGCGACATAAATGTGATGCTAATATTACTTGGGAGATAGCACTTCATTGAGCAAATTTTAAAGATATTAATATTAAAGAAAAACATTAACTCACAATTGTTCCACGTGAAACAATTTAATAAAAACAAATACATAACTGTTTGATTATGAACAACAAAACATTATTGGCGAATTTAAGAAGTATACCTGATTTCCCTCAGAAAGGGGTTAATTTCAGAGACGTAACAACACTATTTAAAAGCAGTGAATGTCTCAAGATAATGAGTGATGAATTATATGAATTATATAAGGATAAAGGGATAACAAAAATTGTAGGAATAGAGAGTAGAGGATTTATAATGGCTGCTGCCTTAGCAGTAAGATTAAACGCAGGTATCATACTTTGCAGGAAACCTGGAAAATTACCTGCCGATACAGTAAGTGAGACTTATGAAAAAGAATACGGGTCAGACACGATAGAGATTCACGAGGATGCAATAAACGAAAATGATGTACTACTTTTGCACGATGATCTTCTAGCTACAGGCGGAACAATGAAAGCAACTTGCGATCTGGTAAAGAAATTTAATCCTAAAAAGGTATATGTAAATTTCTTAATAGAACTTGTCAACGAAGGATTTGAAGGCAGAGATTTGTTTGACAAAGATATTGAAGTTACATCGTTATTAAAAGTATAACAATTTATCGAGAATGACAAAAGAAGAAAATGAGAAGAGACTTGTATACCTAAAGGGCATTGTAAGTAATTTGCCTGATTCACCTGGATGTTATCAATATTTAGATGATACAGGTACAATTATCTACGTTGGTAAGGCAAAAAATCTAAAACGTAGGGTCTCTTCTTATTTCCGACCAGAAGTAGACAGGTTCAAAACAAAGGTTCTTGTAAGCAAAATAAGGGATTTAAAGTACATTGTAGTAAATACTGAAGAAGATGCTCTTCTTTTAGAGAATAATCTCATCAAAAAACACAATCCCAAATATAATGTGCTTCTCAAAGATGGTAAAACGTATCCAAGTATTTGCATCACTAACGAGTACCTACCAAGGATCTTCAAAACTAGAAATATCAATAGGAAGTGGGGTACATTCTTTGGACCTTATTCTAATGTAAGTTCCATGTATGCAGTCCTTGAACTAATAAAAAAGCTATATCATCCTCGCACTTGCAGAATACCTATGACTAAAGAAGGTATTCAGAAAGGCAAATATGAAGTATGCCTTGAATACCATATAAAGAATTGCTATGCTCCATGTGTTGGCAAGCAATCTTACGAAGACTACCAAAATAACATTAATGAGGCAAAAGAAATTCTAAAGGGAAATACGAGAGAAATTCAGAAAATGCTTTTCGATAAGATGCAGAAACTTTCTGAAGAACTTAAGTTTGAGGAAGCCGAGACTATTAAAAGGAAGTATATTCTAGTAGAGCAATATTGTGCAAAGAGTGAAGTAGTAAGTCATATTCTCCACAATATTGATGTTTTTTCTATCACGAATGATGAGAAAATTGCATTTATAAATTACCTGCACGTATCTAATGGTTCAATTAATCAGGCATTTACATTTGAATATAAGAAAAAGTTGAATGAAACTGAGGAAGAGCTCCTATCGCTAGGCATAATTGAAATGAGAGAAAGATACAAGAGCACATCAAGAGAGATAATAGTACCTTTTGAAATGGATTTGCAACTCGAGAATGTGATCTTTACTGTACCACAGAGAGGTGATAAAAAGACCTTGCTAGACCTATCATTAATGAATGGAAAACAGTACAAGTTTGACCGTCTTAAACAGACCGAAAAGCTTAATCCTGAGCAAAAATCCGTTCGATTAATGAAAGAGATACAAGAAGCGCTGAAACTGCCCAAAATACCTTATCAAATAGAATGCTTTGATAATTCAAACATCAGTGGAACAGATGCTGTAGCAGCTTGTGTTGTATTCAAGAAGATGAAACCTAGCAAGAAAGACTACAGGAAGTATAATATAAAAACGGTATCCGGACCTGATGACTATGCTTCTATGAAGGAGGTTGTAAGACGGCGCTATACAAGGCTTATAGAAGAAGGAAGGCCTCTACCCGACTTAATCATTACCGATGGTGGTAAAGGCCAGATGGACGTAGTAAGAGAAGTAATAAAAGACGAATTAAATCTCGAGATACCAATTGCAGGTCTTGCTAAAAACGATAAACATAGAACAAATGAACTCCTATATGGTTTCCCACCTATGGTAATAGGACTTAAAATGAATAGTGAACTATTTCACTTTCTAACGCAAATACAAGACGAAGTGCATAGATTTGCTATAACATTCCACAGAGACAAACGCAGTAAGCACGCACTGAAATCAGCTATTGATGACATAAAGGGCATAGGTCCAAAGACAAAAGAATTGCTACTAAGCGAACTTAAAACAGTAAGCAATATACAATCTACTGATTTACAGACACTTACAAACATTATCGGCGCTGCTAAAGCTAAAATTGTATTTGAATATTTCAAAGATAAGCCATAAAATATAAATATAATAACTATATTTGCAGAATGAGATTAGTAATTCAAAGGGTCAGCAAGGCATCAGTAACTATTAATGATAAGATTAAATCAGCCATTAACTTAGGTTATCTCATACTAATAGGTATAGAAGAAGCTGATAATGAAGATGATGTCGAATGGTTGGTCAAAAAAGTTATAGGCTTGAGAGTTTTTGACGATGAAAACGGTATAATGAACTTGCCTATAAATGATGTTGATGGTAACATACTGGTAATAAGCCAGTTTACACTAATGGCATCATACAAGAAAGGCAACAGACCATCGTGGATAAGAGCTGCCAAACACGAGATTTCAATCCCATTATATGAACAATTCTGTAGCAAACTTAGTAAAGAACTTGGCAAGAAGGTCTGTACAGGTGAATTTGGTGCAGACATGAAGGTAGAACTCATCAATGATGGGCCTGTGACAATTTGTATGGATTCAAAAAACAGAGAATAAGTATGACAATAGAAGAAGCACAAAAGGCTGTAGATGAGTGGATTAAGACCTACGGCGTAAGATATTTCAGTGAACTGACCAACATGGCATGCCTCACCGAAGAGGTTGGTGAACTTGCAAAAGTGATAGCAAGAAAATATGGTGACCAAAGTTTTAAAGAAGGCGAAAACGATAACCTTGCAGACGAAATGGCTGATGTAATGTGGGTGCTTATATGTATAGCCAACCAAACAGGAGTAGACCTAACTGATGCGCTACAGAAGAGCATAGAGAAGAAGACAAAAAGAGATAAAACAAGACATATTAACAATCCAAAATTGAAATAAAATGGCAACAAAGAAAGTAACAGAAGAAATTCACCATCACCACGATGGAGTTGAGATGAGCAAATACGACGAAGCATTAAGCAAGTATAATACAAAAATAGAAGATAAAGATGTCAAAGAAGCAATCAAGAAGATCATAATCGAAAAAGTTCACGAAAATGATAATATAGAAGTGAAAAAATTCCTTATGGGAAGCGTTGAATTGACCTCTTTACATACTACTGATTCGGAAGAAAGTATTCTTGCAATGACAGAAAGGGTAAATGAGTTCGATAATACCTACCCTGACCTACCTCACGTAGCTACTATTTGCGTATATCCATGTTTCGCTAAGATTGTAAGCGAAAGCCTTGAAGTAGATGGAGTAGAAATAGCTTGCGTTTCAGGTAGTTTCCCATCATCACAGGCCCTTATAGAGGTAAAGGTAGCAGAGACAGCCCTAGCGCTTAAAGACGGTGCTACAGAGATTGATATTGTAATGCCTGTAGGAAAGTTTTTAAGCGGTGATTATGAAGGCACAGCTGATGAAATATCAGAGTTGAAAGAGGTTTGTGGTGAACATAAAATGAAAGTTATCCTTGAAACAGGTTGCCTAAAGACAGCCGAAAACATCAAAAAGGCCTCTATCATAGCTATGTATGCTGGTGCAGATTACATTAAAACGTCTACAGGCAAGCTTGAGCCTGCTGCTACTCCTGAAGCAGCTTATGTAATGTGTCAGGCTATAAAGGAATACTATAAAAAGACAGGTATACAGGTTGGTTTTAAGCCGGCTGGTGGCTTAAATACCGTAATGGATGCACTTATTTACTATACTATCGTGAAAGAAGTTCTAGGTGAAAAATGGCTTACAAATAAGTTGTTCAGACTTGGTACCAGCAGACTTGCTAATCTGCTTTTAAGCGAAGTAACTGGTGAAGAAACTAAGTTCTTTTAATAAAAAAATAAATAGCAGTTCTGATTGAACTGCTATTTATTTTTTATATGATAATAAAGTTATTTTTTTCTATTTATAACAAAGTCAATATAAGCAGTTAATGCTTCCTTTATGTCACCATCATTAACCTCTTTTTCTATATAGTCAATAGTTTTCATGCGGAAGTCTTCCATGCGTTTCTTTGCATATTCTATACCACCATTTAGCTTGGTGAATTCTACCAACTCGCCTATTTCATCAGCATTTACAGTTCTAGCTTTGACCTTTTTAGCAAGCTCCTGAAAATGTTTATCACCTGTTGAATTCAATGCATAAATAACTGGCAGTGTTAGTTTACCCTCAGACATATCATTACCGGTAGGCTTCCCTATATCTTCAGAATCGAAATAATCAAAAATATCATCACGGATTTGAAACATTATACCTAAGTCCTGACCGAATTTCTTTGCTTTTTCTACATCATCCTTAGAAGCTCCTGCAGATAATGCACCAATACCGGCACATGCCTCGAAAAGAGCAGCTGTTTTCTGCTTAATTACCTGATAATAAACAGTTTCAGAAATATCCTGATTAGAAATATTGGTTAACTGCAAGATCTCTCCATTAGACAAAGTTCTGCCCAAATTAGCAAGATAACGCACAATTACCTCTTTATGCGTCAAAGACACATTAAGCAAGGCTGTGGACAATATAAAATCCCCTACTAGAACAGCTACTTTATTATTATACGTAGCATTAACAGAAGCCTGCCCTCTCCTTTCACCACTCTCATCTACTACATCATCGTGCACTAGACTAGCCGTGTGCAACAATTCAAGACCAACAGCAGCATGTTGAGTGATCTCTGACACCTGCCCGTAATTACGAGCTACCAAAAGTATAAGCATAGGACGCATGCGCTTACCTGCACTTTTACGAATATGCTCAAGCACCTGAGATAACATTCCGTCAGTATGAGAAAGCGAGTCATTAAATAGACCTATAAAGTCTTCCAAGTCATCTTTTATAGGCTTCTTTATAAGAGAAATATAGTCCATGTTGTGAATTTTGTTACAAAATTAGCGTTTTTATCGGATTAATGATAAAAAATTCGTAATTTTACACGGAAAAATAACATTATTATGAAGAAATTGTTCCTTTTAGACGCTTATGCGCTAATTTACCGATCATATTATGCCTTTATCAAAAACCCAAGAATAAACTCGAAAGGACTTAACACTTCGGCTATTATGGGATTTGTAAATACCTTAAATGAGGTAATAAATAAAGAACAACCTACTCATATAGGCGTAGCTTTCGATCCAAGTGGACCAACTTTTAGACACGAAGCCTACAAAGAATACAAAGCTCAACGTGAAGAATGTCCGGAGGACATTAAAAAATCTGTGCCTATTATCAAAGACATTCTCAAATCATGGAATATCCCGGTACTTCAAGTTGATGGTTATGAAGCTGACGATGTAATAGGTACACTTGCAACTAAAGCAGGTGAAAAAGGAATAACAACATATATGCTGACTCCTGACAAGGATTATGGCCAATTGGTCAAAGAAAACGTATTCATGTACAGACCTAGATATGGAGATGCTGGATATGAAACCCTTGGCGTTGAAGAGGTAGAAAAAAAATATGGAATTACATCCCCACTCTATGTTATAGATCTTTTAGGATTAATGGGTGATGCATCAGACAATATTCCCGGATGCCCAGGCGTAGGTGAAAAGACAGCCGTAAAACTTATAAATGAATTCGGAACAATTGAAAATATTATTTCCAGCACAGAAAAACTCAAAGGTGTCCTGAAGAAAAAAATCGAAGAAAATATTGAGCAGATTAAATTCTCAAAATATCTTGCAACAATAAAAACAGATGTTCCAATAGAGCTCAATCTTGATGACTTGAAAAAAGAAGAACCAAATGAAGAGGAACTCAAAAAAATATTCGATGAACTAGAGTTTAAAACACTTGCAAACAAGATCCTTAATAAACCTAAAGAAACAAAAAAAGAAGCGAATGTTCAACTCGATCTATTTGGCAATTTCACGCCCGACAGTGAAGAGATTACAGTAAATGCAAGTTTTGAGACCATAAAAACAGTTGCGCATAACTATAAACTTATTGATAATGAGGATGATAGCAAGCATCTATGTGATTATTTATTAACAAAACATTTTATCAGTCTAGATACAGAAACAACTTCTACGAACCCAATCAATGCAGAATTGGTAGGTTTAAGCTTTTCTAT
>Ga0172377_10007563_pt1 | contig 11174 bp, 10 predicted proteins | sample Pumphouse3metaG_FD_119749 | JGI IMG/M metagenome (GOLD analysis project Ga0172377, IMG submission 119749) | Leachate microbial communities from a municipal landfill in Southern Ontario, Canada - Pumphouse #3 metaG | ecosystem: Engineered > Solid waste > Landfill > Unclassified | place: Canada... | reverse complement strand
GACTCCCCTGCTCTTGCAAGAATGGTTATTACAACAAGGATTGCAGAGATAGAACGCAAGGACGGTTTTATCTGCGCACGCACACCAGATGGAAGAGAATTATGGGTCTCTGAAGAATCCATCTGCAGCAAAAGGCCCGCGCCGGGGCATACCTCCGGGGAAGACATAGTAAGAGAAGCGCAAAGGTTTATGGGCACTCCGTACCTTTGGGGAGGGAGCACCCCGTTCGGCATAGACTGCTCAGGGCTCACCCAGCTTGTGTTCCGGCTGCATGGGATAGAACTTGGCCGCGATGCCTGGATGCAGGCGGAGGATTCCAAGTTCCATCCTGTAGCAAAAGAGGATATAGCAGCAGGAGATTTGGTCTTTTTCACAAGGGAGAACAGCACCCGCAGAATAAGCCACGTTGGAATTGCAACGGGCGGGGGCCGGTTTATCCATGCTGCCGGAAGCGGTGAAGGCGTTTGCGTAAGCAGCCTTTCAGACGAACCCTACAACAGCATCTACCGGGAGGCGTCAAGGCTGGTTCAACCAGGCACTGCATAGAAGATCATCAAGATGGCGCCAATACCCATGCACATCCACGATAGCATCCGCCGGTTGCCGCCCCATTCAACCAGAGCCGGGACAAGAGCCCATGATATATACCAGGGAAAGGGGCACCTTGTAACGGTAAAGACCAGCACCACAGACATTATAACCCAGGATGTCAGCCACCGCATGCGTCTTTTGCCCAGAAAACACCATATGGAGAGCACGGCATACATAAGTATTAAGGGGGCATGCTTTGCTACAATATATGATAAGTTGACAGATGTTCCCCTATCATGCATGGCTACAGTCCGGCATCCAGAGAAGCACCATGCCGCCTGGCTCCATACCTTTGAGCCAAGGGATGACACATCCCAAAAAAGAAGATAGCAGATTAAGGATGGAACAATCACCGCCAGGCACATTGCAGCAGCCCTTGAAACACCCTTTTTAATACCTGTTCCGCGGCAATATTCCCAGATCAACCATGGAAGTGCAACCACCGTTACAAATTTTACACCAATGGATATTCCCAGAAACAAGGCCCCCGCAACAAATCTCTTTTTTAACAAAAAGATTATCGCAACCATAAAAACAGCAATCATAAACAGGTCATTGTGACCGTTACCGGGGCCTTCAATCAGAAGCAGTGGGTTTAGACCTATGGCCAATAAACTTACCGCCCCCATACCCGGACGCACCTTCTCTGCAATCCATCTGCCGGAAAGTGCCGCCGCAATAAGCGCGGCAGCGGCAATAAGCTTCATGGCGACCACCTGCCACCATACACCCGACCCCTTCAGGAGCCACACTACCGCCATGCTGAGCGCAGTCCATACAGGTCCGTACGGAGTGGGGATTGCGCCGCATTCAAACCTGGCAACCTCATCATGCAGCTTTGCCACATAGTTGCCCGGATACATGTAAGGGTTTAATCCGTGAAAAATCTTTAAGCGTCCGGTAGCAACATAGGCATACGGATCAAAAGATAAAGAAACGGGCCAGAGAAATGCAACGGCAAGAGCGCACAGAGCAACAATACCAACCAGCACATGTATTTTTGGCGTAAATCCGCGCAGCATAGAGTAGAGTAAAAGCCCGTACCCCGCCCAGATTGCAAGCAGGCAGAAGATTAAGTAAGTGGAGAAAACATTTGAAGAGAGCTGCGGGGGATGCCAACCCAGGAGCATGCTCTCAAAAAAGCGCACGCTCTCAGGATGCATACCCCAGCAAGAGAACATATTATCCGGCATTCGGTACTGAAGCGCTATGATGCAGGCAAGGGATAGCGCATAAAGTAATGCACCGCTCCTTATTATCCACTTTGCAAGGCAGCCGGAGAATTTTTTGCTAACAGTACAAGTCATGCCTGCCCGTTCTTAATCTAAATTTGCAAACTCTGCGCCTTTTCTTAATGCTTTATCGTTTAAGGAGATGAACTTGTGCCGGTGCGGAGGAAGCACCTCCGGGAGCGCCGCAATAACGGATTCCATAGATACAACCCCCGATGCGGCAACGTATGCGCCAAGCATCACCATATTGGCGACTCTTACGCTTCCCATATGGGATTCCGCCACTTCATTTGCAGGGATGGAGAGGACTTTGCAATCGTCCCTTAATGCGCATCCCTCTATAAGCGATGTATTTACCATAAGCAGCCCATCCGGCTTAACATCCGGCTGGAACCTGTCAAACAGTAACTGGTGCATGCCTATTAACGTATTGGGGTTGGCGGATACCGGAGAACCTATCTCCTCTTCAGATACCATTACGGTGCAGTCTGCCGTTCCGCCTCTGGCCTCCGGGCCGTAAGATGGAAGCCACACCACATTCCGTCCTTCAAGAAGTGCGGCGTGAGCCAGAAGCTGGCCCATAATCATTATACCCTGGCCGCCTGTTCCGGCCATTATTATTTCTTCGTGCATAGCATTCCTCCAGAGAACCGGGCCACTATTCCTTAAATACTCCAAGCGGATAGTAGAGAGACATGTTCTTATCTATATGCGCCATTGCATCAAGCGGGGTCATCCCCCAGTTTGTGGGGCATGTGGATAAGATTTCAACAATGGACAGCCCCTTGCGGTCAATCTGCCGCTGGAAAGCCGTTTTTATTGATTTTCTGGCCTTCACAACGTTTGCCGGGCTGGTAAGGGACACCCTTGCCGCATAAGTTACACCCTCAAGAGAAGAGAGCAGCTCGCAGACCTTTATTGGGTATCCGGCCCGCGCCTGCTGCCGCCCGCCGGGGGTGGTTGTGCTGTGCTGTCCAAGCATGGTGGTGGGCGCCATCTGCCCCCCTGTCATGCCGTATATTGCGTTGTTGATAAAGATTACGCTTATGTTCTCTCCGCGGGTAGCAGCGTGTACTATTTCTGCTGTACCTATGGCGGCAAGGTCTCCATCGCCCTGGTAGGTAAAGACCACTCTATCCGGCAGGCAGCGTTTTACTCCCGTTGCCACGGCCGGTGCGCGCCCGTGCGCAGCTTCTATTGTATCGCATTCCAAATATTCATACATAAAGACGGCACACCCTACAGGGCAGACGGCCACCGTATGATCCATTACGTCAAGTTCATCTATTATCTCTGTGACAAGCCGGTGTGCAATCCCATGGGTGCACCCCGGACAATAGGCCATTGTGACATCTGTGAGCGCCTTCGGCCTTCCAAAAATCTTTTTCATTTTACAAACTCCTTAAGACCCGGGAGGGCCTTACCTTACAACCTGCTCCATTATCTCAACCGGGCTGGGCACAATTCCGCCAAGCCTTCCGTAGAAGTCTACCTCTGCGGCGCCGTTCACAGATAGGCGCACATCTTCCACCATCTGCCCTGCGCTTAGCTCTACAACCATAAAACGCTTACCGGCAGCGGCAAGTTCTGCAAGCCTTTCAGACGGGAACGGGAAGAGGCTGATTGGGCGGAAGAGGCCTACCTTGCAACCCTTTTCTCTGGACAGCTTCATTGCTGTGCGGCAGATACGGGCCATGCACCCGTAGGCCACCAGGACTATATCTGCATCATCCACCATAAACTCCTGGTACCTTACCTCATGCTTCCGGGCCTGCCGGTACTTTGCCTGAATATCAAGGTTTATCCGCTCCAGGGTTTCCGGGGCAATGTAGAGGGAGGTTATATAGTTGCGTCCCCTGCCCTTTGCTCCGTTTGCGGCCCAGGGTTTCTGCGGTATGCAATTTTCCACCTTGTCCGGAAGTTCCACGGCTTCAAGCATCTGGCCTATAATTGCATCGGAGAGTATCATGGCAGGGTTCCGGTACTTATCAGCCAGAGTGAATGCCAGCACGGTAAGATCGTGCATCTCTTGCACGGACCACGGCGCAAGCACCAGAAGGCGGTAGTCACCGTGGCCGCCGCCCTTCACCGCCTGAAAGTAATCCCCCTGTGCGGGGGCTATGTTTCCAAGGCCCGGCCCGCCGCGCTGTACGTTTGCCACAACGCACGGAAGCTGCGCGCCTGCAATGTAGGAGAGCCCTTCCATCTTAAGACTCACCCCCGGGCTGGATGAGGACGTCATGGCCCTTATTCCGGCGCTTGCTGCTCCGTAGACCATGTTAATGGCGGCGACTTCGCTCTCTGCCTGTATAAAAACGCCGCCCGCATCCGGCATATACTGGGACATATACTCCGGAACTTCATTCTGAGGGGTTATGGGGTAGCCAAAGAATGCTCTGCACTCTGCAGCAATTGCCCCTCTTACAAGCGCCTCGTTTCCTTTCATCAAAACTCTTTTTGCCATGATTACTTATACACCTCTATTGCCACATCCGGGCACATCATTGCGCAAACGGCACACCCGCTGCATTCTCCGGCATCTATAAACTCTGCCGGATGGTAGCCCTTGCTATTTAACTCGTGAGATGATCTGATCTGCTCTTTCGGGCAGAAGTGGATGCATATACCACAACCTTTACATCTTTCTCTGTTTACAACTATCTTGGCCACTTCTATCTCACCCCCAGCATTCTATCAACTTTACGTAAAATGCGGTTTTTTTCTATAAATTTTGAAATTGAGTATTTTTCTGCATACAAGTGGATGCATATAAGCAGCACCACTATAACAATCCGGCCCGTTATCCCTACGCTGCAGGCTGTAAACATACCCAGCATTGCGCCCAGCACGTTGGAGCCGGCATCGCCAAGCATAATACGGGCAGACCTGTCCTGCACGGTAAGCCAGAGCGCGGGCACAAAAAGGGCGGCAAATGCAAACCATGTAGCATCTGAAGGTTTTGCGAATGCAGCAAGAGCAATCATCCATACCCAGAAACAGGATACAGCACGGCCGGGTCTTAAGTCCAGCAGATTAAGAAGATTTGCGGAGAGGGCAATTAAAAGTGCGTTTACCAGGCTTCCCGTGATATCGTAACCTGCCATAACAGTGCCCGTTCCAAGTGCAATTATACCGCCAATCACAGCTTTCATAAAGCCCGTGGAGAGCTTGCCTTGCCTGAGAAGGCCTATATGCCCCAAAAAACCTCCGGCCTCGCGGGTGCCGTAGATATCATCTATCAATCCTATAACCCCAAAGATAAGCACCGTAACCGGAAACGCCAGCACAGCCTGCGACAGAGCGTCCGAATCTCCGGATTTCAGCGCAAGGACTGTTGATAACAGACAGATCAGCACGGTAACAATGGTTAAAATAAACCCGAAACCTACCGGAATTTTGCGACCCTGGAAGTTGGGCCTCTCAAGCTTCCATTTTCTGCACGCAAAACGCATAGCCTTTACAGCCACCCAGGTAAACAGCCCGGAGACCGCAAGAATTAACATATATAAAAAGAGCCTCACTTTGAAATCGCCTTTCTAGCAAGCGTATAAATGACATTCAACATCTGGCGTGCACGGTGAGCCGCTCCTCGCAGATTGCGGCCTGATGCCCTGTGCACCATGTCTACCGGCACCTCAATAATTCGACAACCCATCCGCAAGGCGTCCACGGAGAGCCCTGCTTCAACCCCAAACCTTCCGGCGAACCCTTCCGCGCGCTCCAGTACCTCCCGCCTTACTGCTCTCTGGCCGGAGAGCGGGGCGCAAAGGGTGCGGCCGGTAAGGGCTTTTATACCTAGCCGGGCGGTCTTTACAACAAGCCCCATCCCTCCGCTCTTTGCTCCAAACTTCTGGGTAGGGGACGGCCTGCTTTTGCCAAATATCCCAATTGTCATGTCCGCATCCCCGCCAAGCACCGGGGAGATAAGCTTTTCCCCCTCGCTGGCGGATGCGCCAAGATCTGCATCAAGGAGCAGAAGCACGGGGCTTTTTGCCTGTTTCAACCCGGCGGCCAGCGCCCCGCCCTTGCCCAGGTTTTTAGCCAGGGATACAACCGTATGCGCGCCGGCGGCTCTTGCGGCTTCTGCAGTTTCATCTGATGAGCAGTCATCAACCACAATCACCTGCACCACGCTCGGAATGCAAAGCGCGGCATTGACCGTGCGGCCTATAACATCCGCCTCGTTATAGGCGGGGATTATTACCGAAACGTCTTCTGCCACTCTGCACTCTCCAGATAAGCGGGCAGCAATCTATCCGCCGACCGCCTGACACCATAATTCCCCGCCTCTCCGCTCATGGCAAAGACAAGGGAAACCTGGCCCATGGGCAGGTCTATATGGTCTACCGTTGAGATTCCCTCTCTCTGGTAATCCGCTATGTAAGAGACGGCGGCATCGCATTGCTCTACGCCCACAATATTAGTTGCACCCGCCGCCTTTAACTTTTCTACAAGCAAAAGATTTGTGCGCCGGGAACCGCCCTCTTTGCTCCCGCCTACCAGAACAATAGACCCTGCTCTTCTAAGGTAAAAACCTGACCTGGAGATAATCCCCTTCTGTTCCAGCATGCCCATATACCCTTCGTCCGGGGATAGCGCTATGCTCTCTGCAACGGCCTTTAGAATAACGGATTGGGGATCTTTGGCTTTGCCGCCGGAGATATTTTTTGCTGCCTGCAAAACCCTATCATTAAAATCCGCCGATTCAATATTGGAGATTGTGGTGATAGATACAACCTGGGCACCTGCATACTCCAGCGCTGAGACGGCGTTCTGCACCGCTTCCGGATAGTCCCCGGTCTGGATGATTGCCATGCGCCGGTGGGAGAGGCGTCCCTGAACTATTACAGGCACAGCAATATCTCCAAACTCCGATGTCTGTTTAAGGCGTTCTGTTATTTCTGATATAGCGGCTTTTTGCGTCTCGTTCTCTTTGCGAAGCTTCCCAAACTCGCGCTCCAATCCGCGGGCTACCTGCCGCTCCACAGATGATCCTGCCAGAAATGTGCTTCCAACAGCTATGCCAACGGCAAGAGCCAGAAAAACCGCAACCAGAGTAATTAAATGCAAACGAAGATCTATTAACAACTTTTAATACCTGCTATCCTGCGCATAAGCAGTTTTTTTATTTTAAACCGGCAACTACTGCCAGGCAAAAAAGTAGCGGTCAACCGTGCTTCGGCAGCGACGCCTTCGGCTTTGCGACCGAAGTATCCCATCGGGGGGATATTCGCTATTCCATAGGGGCGCAAAGACCTGCCCGAAAGCTCCGCATCGCTCGTGAGCCTGAGTATAGTACTATAATCCTAACAAATGCCTGAGCCGGAAGAATATCAGCCCAAACCAGGTGCGTACGGCGGGCAATTGCAAAACAACCGTTAAAACGGGCACGACTGCCGCCGCAATTAAAATTCCGAACTCCTTCATGCCGGGAGTGCGCCTGTAAAGGCGGCTTACGCCTCTTGCATCCACCAGCTTGGAACCTATCTTCATCCGGGTGAGAAACGTGCTTGCCATTCCTGCGCGGCCTTTATCTAAAAAATCTATAAGGCTGGAGTGGGTACCCACGGCAACTATCAGGTCTGCGCCCATCTCGTAGGCTAGAATCATGGCCATATCCTCGCTGGTGCCCTGGAGCGGAAAGACCGCCGCATTAAGCCCCAGGGACCGTACCCTATCAAGACCCGGCGCTGCTCTGTCTCCCGTGCCATACGCGTGCACCACTATCTCTGCGCCGCATTTTAAGGCCTCATCGCTTATGGAATCCATATCGCCCACAATCATGTCCGGCTTAAATCCAAGGTCCAGAAGCGCATCCGCCCCGCCGTCCACCCCTATCAGCACGGGCTTTACATCCTGCAGGTAAGACTTTATTATGGCCAAATCCTCTATATAGCCCTCGCCTCTTACTACTATAAGTACGTGCCGGCCGCTAAATTTTGTCCCAATTTCCGGCACTTCTACAGGGTCAAGAATAAGAGATTTTTCTTCCTTTATGTAGCGAAGGGTGTTTTCGGCAAAGCTTTGCAGCTCCTGCGCCAGGTTTGCGCGGGATTCTTCTGCAATCCTTTTTACATCCAATTCCGTAAAAAGGACCCCCTCTGCCATTACCGCGCCATCTTTTAAGATACGGCCATCTTTTATAAGAAGGGTTTCGCCCTCCCTGATAAGAGACATTATTTCATGCCCGGCTGAATCTATAATTGGAATGCCTGCAGAAATAAGAATGGATGGGCCGGTGTTGGGATACCGGCCGGACATGGATGCAGATGCATTTATCACCACAGAAGGACGGCGTGCCACCAGCATTCTTGCGCAGGTGGAATCTATATCTTTGTGGTCTATAACGGCTATTTCGCCTTTTTGAAGTCTTAACGCCAGGTGTTTTGTCTTTTTGTCTATCCTGACGATCCCCGATACCTGCAACACTTGGATAACCTCTATAGCCTTACGATCCACCGCTTGCCAGCATTTCCGCGGCGTGCCTAAGGGCCGTTTCTGTAGTGTTTGCGCCGCCCAGCATTCTGGCTATCTCTTCCACACGCTCTTCCATGCTAAGGCTGCGCACCCTTACCACTGTCCGCCCATTGTGTAATTGTTTTTCTATACAGTAATGATTTCCCGGCCTGCTTGCTATCTGCGGCAGGTGCGTTATGCAGAGTACCTGCGACTTTTTTGAGAGCAGAGCCAGTTTATCTGCAATAACTTCGGCTGTTCTGCCGCCCACACCCACATCTATCTCATCAAAGACGAGGGCGGGTATTTTATCTGCCGCCGATGTGGCGGATTTTATGGCAAGCATAACCCTGGACATCTCGCCGCCGGATGCAATCTTTGCCAGGGGCTTAGGCGGCTCTCCCTGGTTTGCAGAGATAAGAAACTCCATGCTATCAATACCGGCGGCGTCCAGCGCCTTTGGTTCTTGCTGCACCAGAAAGACCGCGTTCGGCATATTAAGCCCGGCAAGCTCTTCCTGCACTTTTTTAGAGAAACTATCTGCGCCCTGCCTGCGCACGCCGGAGAGTTCTTCTGCCAGCTGCATTATTTCTTTATGCAGCTTCTCTATGGACCGGTTAAGCTCTGATGTTCTCTCTTCGCTGTTTTCAAGGGATTCAATCCGGCTCTCCAAGTCACTGCCGAAGGAGAGTATCTCTTCAACGGAATCCCCGTATTTACGTTTAAGGTTGCGCAATAGTTCCAGGCGTTCTTCTACGGATTCAAGCCTCTCCGGGTTGAATTCAACATCATCCCTGTAGCTTCTAAGCTCTCGTGCGCCTTCTTGGGCGGCGTACAGGGCGGACTGCAAAGATTCTAAGAGCGGCGTAAGGCCAGGGTCTAGTGCCGCTATCCCTTCAAGCTCTGAAACAGCCCTGCCCAGTGTATCTACGGCGCTTGCATCCCCATCAGAGAGGAGTTCATAGGCAGCTGCCGCCGCAGAGTAGAGCCTTTCTGCATTCGCCAGCCTGTTCCTGGCCTCTCCCAGTTCTTCTTCCTCCCCGGGAACAAGCTTTGCGGCGGAGATTTCTTCTGCCTGATACTTGTATAAATCAAGCATGCGGGCTCTCTCGCGCTCATCGCTCTCCAACCGGCAAAGCTCGCGCTCATAGCCAAGCAGCTCTCTATACCCAGATTCTACCCGGGCCTTAAGCAATGCAGCCTTTTCTCCGCACCAGGCATCCAGAAGGTTTATATGCCGCTCCGTCTTAAGTAGGGACTGATGCTCGTGCTGCCCGTGAGTATCTACCAGGTGGTCTGTTATTTCTTTCAGCATAGATACGGTAGACGCGCGCCCGTTTATTCTGCACTGCGATTTGCCGGTCTTAAGCACCTCCCGGGTGACTATGACCTGGCCGTCCTCTGCTTCTATGCCCGCCTCTTCAAGTATTGCAAGAGCCTCTGCAGAACCGCCCACAAAGAGCACTGCCTCTACAACAGCCTTCTCGCAGCCGCCCCTTACCGACTCCAAGTCTGCACGTTCGCCAAGAGCAATGCCCAAGGCATCGACGATAACAGATTTCCCGGAGCCTGTCTCCCCGGTGAGCAGGTTCATGCCCGGGCCAAAAGCCAGGTCCAGTTCATCAATAACCGCAAAATCTTTTACGTAGAGTCTCTGGATCATATTACCTGTCAGGAATCAAACCTGTCACCCCAGCGCAGTCGCGTCTGGAGCTTGTCAAAAAAACCGGTCTTATGAACAGTGATAAGCCGGGCTTTGTGCTCCCATTGCTTAATAGAAATTTTATCGGCCGGGTTCAGCGGTATTCCGCGCTGCCCGTCTACCGTAAGCATTACAATATCAGCCGTCTCTCCCTCAACAACCACCTCTACAGCCTGCTTGCTAGAGATTATCAGCGATCTTGCGTTTAGTGTATGCGGACAGATTGGAGTGATAATAATTACCTGAATATCCGGCGATACCAGCGGCCCGCCGGCAGAGAGCGAATAGGCCGTTGAACCGGTGGGAGTGGCAACAATAAGTCCGTCTGCCGAGTAAGTGGAGACGTATTTGCCGGAGACGCTTGTTGCAAGCCTGAGCATGCGTGAAAGCGGCCCCTTTGCTATGACCATATCATTTAAGGCACCGGATGCGCTTATCTCCTCCTGCCCCCTGTAGATGGTGGCGGTAAGCATCATACGCTCGTCAATGGTATAAGACCCGCAGAGCACCTGTTCAAGCGCATGCCGCGCGTCCCGGGGCGCCGTATCCGTAAGGAACCCAAACCTGCCGAACCGGATGGCAAGCATGGGCACACCGGCAGGGGCCATAATGTGGCTTGCCCTGAGCAGTGTGCCGTCTCCGCCCATGATCAGCGCAAAATCCGCCTTCACCAGGCTGCTTTCATCTCTTGAGAGACCGGGCATACCCATGGCCAGAGCTGCTTCATGCTCAGCCATAACGTATACGCCCTTAGACTCAAGCCAGGAGACCAGCTCACAGGCCAGGGGCACGGCATCTCGTTTTTTGGGATTTAATAATACTGCTACAGATTTCAATTTGGCCTGTTCTGATTTAACCTTGCCAGATTTTTTTTGGCTTCTATACATAAGGGATCTATCTCTATAGCCTTTTTATAAGCGGCCAGGGCTTTATCATAGTTGCCCTGCTTTTCAAGCGCTATTCCAAGGTTGTTGTGGCCTATTGCAAATTTGGGATCTGCATTAACCGCTTCCGTGTACCGGCGGATGGCATCCGGCAGCTTCCCTGCCTTCTCTGCAACAAGACCCAGCCCGTTTAAGGCGTGTGCATTATTTGGGGATGCTTTAAGCGCCTTTTCAAATGCTGCCTGAGCAGCCGGATACTTCTTTGCCGCAAGTTCTGCATTGCCTATCTCTATAAGCGCCACGGCGTTT
>Ga0172377_10007562_pt1 | contig 11175 bp, 11 predicted proteins | sample Pumphouse3metaG_FD_119749 | JGI IMG/M metagenome (GOLD analysis project Ga0172377, IMG submission 119749) | Leachate microbial communities from a municipal landfill in Southern Ontario, Canada - Pumphouse #3 metaG | ecosystem: Engineered > Solid waste > Landfill > Unclassified | place: Canada... | reverse complement strand
TATAGAATAGAAGGTCTTTTTTGCTTAACCCCATCGTACTACAAGAATTAATTGTAAATTTGCACTTCACCCTTAATTGATAATTCATGGAAGAACTTATACAATTTACAACTGCTGAATATCTTTTACTAATTATATTAGCCACGCTATTTCTCATTCAGATTTGTTATAACTTTATTCTTTACGTTCAATTACATAGAGCCAACAAAAAAAGAAAAAAGGGAACAACCAAGAGATTAACCACAAGTCTAGCACCCGTTTCTGTCATTATCACCACCTCAGACGAGCCTACTTATTTACAGGAAAATCTACCCAAGATATTGGAACAAGATTATCCCGATTATGAGGTTATCGTTGTTAACGATGCTGCAAATGATAAAAGTACCGATATTCTAAAACGAATGGAGGAGAAATATCCACATCTATACCACACCTTTGTACCAGAATCGGCCCGTTATATGAGCCGGAAAAAATTGGCACAGACCATCGGTATTAAAGCCAGTAACAATGATTGGTTACTCTTCACGGAGATTAATTGCGTACCAAACAGTACACAGTGGATCCTAAAAATGGCGGAACATTTTACCGATACAACCGAAGTTGTTTTAGGATACAGCGGCTACAATAAGGGACAGGGATGGCAAGACCGTAAGATTCAATTTGACAACTTACTACACGCTATGCGCTATCTTGGTATGGCACATATTGGTTTTCCATTCATGGGTATAGGGCGTAACTTAGCCTACCGTAAATCGCTCTTTTTTAACACCAACTATTTTGCCTCTTTTATGCATCTCAAGAGAGGAGAAGATAATCTTTTCATTAACCGTATAGCTCGCCGTAAGAACACCGCTGTGGAAGCCTCCTACGAAGGAAGTGTTACCATTCAGCCCTATAGACATATCCGAGATTGGAAAGAAGAAAAACTTAACTATCTAGTCACCTCCTCTTTTTATAAAGGCATTCACCAACAAATTCTTGGATTTGACACACTCACACGCTTCATCTTTCTGCTACTAGCCATGTTTGGTCTTGTAGCCGCCAGCATCACACAGCAATGGCTGATTGTAGGAATCATTGCTTTCTTAGTACTGATACGCCACACCTTACAGATGGTGCTCTTCAATAAAACGGCAAAAGATTTTCAAGAGAAACCCATTTACCTTCTTTTTCCCCTACTCAACCTCATTAATCCCTTTACGCATATCCGTTTAAAGCTACTGAAAACAGTACGAAAAAAAGCCGACTTTATGCGGAAACTATAACCCTATACTACAACATATAAAAAAGGAGCAACTATCTAGATAGTTGCTCCTTTTTTTGTAGAATATTACCACTACATCTTATCCTCTTTTAAACATTTTGTCCATCTCTCGTTTATCATCTTTCTCGCGTAAAGACTGACGTTTATCATACTCCTTCTTTCCTCGCACAAGTGCAATAACCACTTTAGCTAGTCCACTAGGGGTGATATACATTCGAACAGGCACAATAGTTAAGCCCGACTCTTTAATGGCTCTTTCCAATTTACGAAGCTCCTTCTTGTTTAACAACAACTTACGGTCACGTCTAGCTGCATGATTATTATAGGAACCATAAAAATAGGTTGCAATATGCATATTCTTCACCCATAGTTCGCCCTGTGTGAAAAAACAAAAAGTATCGACTAAACTAGCTTTACCCAAACGAATAGATTTAATCTCTGTACCCGTCAACACTATACCAGCATTATAGGTATCCATCCACTCGTAATCAAACGAAGCGCGTTTATTTTTTATCTGAATTTCATTCATATTATTATCTCTTATCCATTCATCAGTTTTTCGAAAACAAAACTAATCAAAAAAGGCGACCCAATCATTAGTATCGACAGAAAACTTGTAATCAAAAATTCCACAACAACACCGGCATCGAACCAACGTTTTATTCCCACAGAAAGCACATACAGCGTATAACATTGTATCCCTAAGGCACAAAAGAACCACTCGTGCGGCAATAAGATAGCAACAAATGTACCTAAAAAGATAGGGGTCATTCCGTATCCTACTATTGCCGATAGATGCATAACTGTTTTACAAGCCGCTTTACCAAAACGCACCAACAACTTTTTAGCAACAAAAGCCACTAAGAAGTAACTACCAAACAATGCCACAAACAACTTACAACAAGCTAGCATGGCCAATTGGAAAACACTCGTTTCTGATTCAGTCAACCAGATAACCTTCAGGAACAATGCTAACCCGCAAAATCCCATTAAAGGATATACATAATCGGCCAGCCAATTTATACTTTGTTCCTCTTGCTCTACGCCCTCCCATGCTTTTGCTGGTGAAAAGAGCAGTAAGAACATTCGCTTAAATAATTTTTTATAATCCAAAATCGCTATTTAAATTTACAATTGTTGTATAGGAAGAGAAAGAGGGATCCTCCTCTGGCTCCTCTAATAACTCACCATCGTCAGGTAGAACCGATTTATCTTTTATACCTGAGATTAGTGTTATATACAATTTCTCATTGTTTAGATTCTTTCGAAGCTCTTGAAGTGCTTCAGAAATGGCATCCATTTTTTTCTGGTAAGCAGCATCTGCAGATGGTTGATTAAGTGTTTTTAAATCGTAACACATATAAGTTTGACGCATATAAGCTTCTTTCTCAAACTTCGCTTTTAATTTAAGATAAAGTGTATCGTTAGATACAGCATCTGCCACCACTTGAAAATCACCTTCCTCACCCGAATAATAAGTTACTCCGATATTCAAATAATTTTTAGCAACCCATACCGCTGGATAAGAGGTATATATATTTAGCTGTACCTTCTGGAAAGAAGCAACCGAATTATTGTATTCTTCCAACGTATCAGGTTGCAAACAAAAATCACGCACTTTAATCGGATTACAATAGACATCCGTTAATTGCACTGTTTTAGCCTCTCCCTCTTTTACTGTGCCTCTCATTGTAAAAACAACTGTAGCTCGTTGCTCGCTTTGTAGACGATTTGTTGTCACCCCCATTTCTGGCGCCAACACAATCTCTTGAAAATCGGGAATAAGTTGTACCACTCCATTCACATTTTCAATGCTCACAATGCTAGCATAAGTTTGATCCGTTGTTTCAGCACTATCTAAACAGGAGCTTAGTAGCAAGCCTGTTAAAAGAATAAAAGCCGAACGTTTATACCATGTATTCATATTCATCTATTTAATTAATAACAAAGATAACCATAATTAAGAACAAGAGAGAAAGGCAGAGAATAGCAGAGTAACATTTAACTAACTTTAATCCGTTACACTTGCAAAATCAGCCATATGCTCCTCTACGTAATGTGCTATGGTGTAGGTGATTTCCTCCTCCATCTCCATGAATTTTTCCTCTATCTCATCAAAATCAGTATACTGCTCATACAACGCCATAAATTCCTCCTCCGTACACTCCTGCACAATAGCTTCGGCATGTAAATCGTATAGTTTTTTTGCTTTATAAATCAGTTTAGAAAACTCTTGCAATCCCATTAAACGCATCACTTTCGCAAAAGGGTTATCAAAGATATAAGCACCATATCCATTATGTATCAATTGGACAAAACCGCCCTCCATCAACTCTCTACGCAAAATGGAATAACCTAAAAGGGTATGCTGCCAACCATTAAGCAATCCCATCGATTCTTTTTCTAATTCTTGACCAGAGACCTGCACATAGGCATCTATAAAAAGTTGCAAAAAATTGTCTACACCTTTTTGTCCCTCTTCCTTTAGCTTTGCTTCCGAGATATAAATTTTATTTTCTTCCATTTTCTTTTTGCACAAAGATACAATAATAAAAATCTTTCCGAACAAAAATAAAAAATATAGAGAATTCAAAATTGTTAATTTAAAGTAATTAAAGCTATAGTAAACATCTTTTTTATGGAAAAAGATATATTAAACAAATATTAATAGCTATCTTTATGAGCCTTAACTGAATTACTTCTTCTACTAGAACCAGCAGTTTCTACACTAAATCAAGTACCTGCTAGCAAGAAGATTCTCCTTGAGAACACAACGTAGATACACAAAAAAACGATTCCATTATGGAACAAAAACTAAAAACGGCTACTACAAAAATAGAATATGCTAAAGAGATAACCGATCAAACCTGTAACTCTATCATTCATATTTTGTGTTTTGATTTACAAAAAAATCAATTCTTTAACATAAAAGGAGCATCCCCCTTCAAAGATGGAACTAGATTGGTAAATCTACAGAAAATAGTGCCAGAAAAAGAGGCAAAGAAGATTCGTAAATCTATCCATTCTATTGCTGCAGGGAGTGTAGAGAGCAGCACAGAGACCCTTCTCTTTTTTGATTCCAAAAATCAAAACCACCTGTTGTACTACCACTGTAAGTTCTATTCAAAACGAGACAGCAACGGTAAACCTGAACTTATCTACTGCACATTAGTAGATATCACACCCGCCATTGAACAGCAAAAAAAGATGCAAATGGCAAATAGTCGACAACAATTACTACTTTGTGCCAACCAGTTCATTCAGTGGAACTACTCCCCCGCCACACATGAAATCTCTATCTACAAGAAAGATGGAAGTTCTCTTCTTTTAAAAGAAAAAATAACACAACTTTTACCAAGAGTCCATCCAAACGACCAAGCTATTATACAAAAGTTTGTAGCGCAAATGGACCAATTTAAAGTAGAACTAGAGGCTGTTAAACTACGTCTTAAATACCACGAAGAAGAAACAACCTATAAACATATCGAAATCAGTGCTATTTCTGTTAAAGAACAGCACAAGGTGGACGGCTATATTGGATTACTCAAAGATATAACAATCTGCACGCAACAAAAAGAGCAACTAGAAAAGAGCAATCAACAACTTAAATTAATGCTAGCGGTTGGAAAATCTATTGGCGTTACATGGAATATCCAGAAAGACACCTTCACCACGCTATGCCCTAGCATACAGGAGAGCGAGGAGGATTATTCTCGCAAAACAGACAATATCACACTTCAACAACTACTATCTGGCATACATCCAGCCTATAAATTGACCGTTACAGAAGCTTTAATGGCTATAAAAAGGGGGAGTAATAAAAGTCTACAACTAGAAATTAAATACGACCCCAATGGTATCTATAAAAGCTACAAAGAGCTTTACCTAACAGTAGTAGAATATGTAGACGGACAACCTAGTCTAGCCATTGGTTTTTGCCAAGATGTTACAGAAAAAGTAATCAGCAGACAAAAGATAGAGAACCAAAAAAAATACATCTTTACCATTCTTGATAGTATACCAACCCCTACGCTACTACTAGAGGCTGAGGGTAAGGAGAGAATAACCTACACCAATAAAGCTAGTATACAACTAGAGAAAAAGATAGAAAAAGAGTCGTTAGCTCATCTTTTTGAGACTACACTTGCTTCGCAAGGAGAAACGCTAATAACCCTAGAGGAATCCATGGTAGATAGCAACCAACATATCAAGCGCGTAAGAACAAAGCAGGGTAAGTATCTCGATTTAATATTGCACAAACACAATATAGAATACAACGGTAAAAAATATACACTGGGCACCATTTGGGATATCACCAAAATCAATCAGTTACAAGAAAGGAACAACCAACTAATCAACTCTATATCCTTAATGAAGGCCTATACTTGGACATACGATTCTAGTACTAAACACTTTTATTGCGATAACATATGGGATAAGCCCAATTTAAATCTTAACTCTCTGGATAAAATGGATTATTTTTATAATAGCATACATCCAGATGACCGAATGAATTATCAACGAGCATTAAAAGCCAGCCTCAAGGACCCAAAGCAAAAGGAATTCCATTTTATTTTCCGGTTCGACCCTACCCGTTCCAGCACTTTTGAATGGTGGGAAAACAAAGCAATTATTGAACGTAAAGAGGAGAATGGAGAAAGTCAAATTCAACTTTGGGGACTCTGCTATAACATCAATCCAATTAAGCAAAACGAACTAAAGCTGCAAGAAACCGAGAAGGAGCTAGAGCTCTTAAATAAAACCAACTCCCTAATTTTAGATAATGCACAAGCAGGACTGATTTTTGTAGACAATAATCAAGTCATTAAATGGGAGAATTTAACTCATGTGATGCCTTCCCTCTCTTTTTCTAAAAAAATCAAAAAACAGGAACAGCTTTACTTCGATTTTATTGCTGGTATTGATATGCCTTTTAAAGTATCAACCTTCTACCGCTCCCTTTTATCTGGGAAAACAGAAAAGTGCGAACACACCACTCCAGAAGGCATTGTTCTCGAGGCCTCCACCTCACCAGTATTTGGTGAAGACGGGGAGCGTGTGGGCTCTGTTGTTCGGTTGATTGATGTCACCGATAAATCGACTTTATTAAAAAAGATACAGACAGCCAAAGAGGAGGCAGAACGACTAAACAAACTAAAATCAAGCTTCATAGCAAATGTAAGTCACGAGATTCGAACACCACTAAATGCTATTTATGGTTTTTCCCAGCTGTTTGAAGATAATCTTAGTCAGCAGGAGAAAAAAGAATATCTTAAGATTATTAAAGCCAACAATGAATTACTGCTTAATCTAATCAATAGTATTTTAGACCTATCTAAAATAGAATCTGGCGTTTTAACGCTTAAAGAGCAAAAAATAGACTTCGCGCTACTGTTCAACAAAATAGCACAATCCATGCAACAAAGCAAAAAGAAGCAAGCTGTAGAATTAATTGTAGAAAATCCGTATAAGCAGTTCCCTATTACCATTGACAAAGATAAAATAACACAGATTATCATTAATTACGTATCTAATGCCATTAAGTATACCCCCAAAGGAAGCATACAGATGGGGTATACCCAAAAAGAGAACGGACTTTACATCTATGTAAAAGACACGGGTATAGGAATACCACTTGAAAAACAACAACGGGTATTTGAACGCTTTGAGAAATTAGATTGCTATGCACAAGGCACCGGTCTAGGCTTATCCATTTGTAAAGCCATTGCTCAGGCCTACAAAGGAAAGGTGGGATTTACATCAAAAGAGGGTGTTGGCTCCACTTTTTGGGCATGGATCCCTCTTCTTGAAACGAAAGAACAACTTTTATCCAAATAAATCATAAAGAGCCCTCGTTTTTTCGATATATAGGAATATAAAACGTAAATTTGCACGAAATTTAGGTAGTGTTAAAATATTGCCCATAAAAAACAAATTTATTTTTATTACCAAATATATAAAGAAAATGACTTATTCACAAGAAGTTGAACACATGTGTGTTGTAAAAAAGGGACCAAACCATGGTCCTGCACCAATTCCTGAAGAGGGAAAATGGATCAAATCAAAAGATGTGTCAGATATTTCTGGGCTAACACATGGTATTGGTTGGTGTGCTCCTCAACAAGGTGCATGTAAATTAACCTTAAATGTAAAAGAAGGAATTATTCAAGAAGCATTAGTTGAAACCATCGGTTGTTCTGGTATGACACATTCTGCAGCAATGGCTTCAGAAATTCTTCCAGGAAAAACAATCCTAGAGGCTTTGAATACAGATCTTGTTTGTGATGCCATCAACACAGCAATGCGCGAGCTATTTTTACAAATTGTTTATGGACGTACACAATCTGCTTTCTCAGAAGGTGGTTTACCAATTGGTGCTGGTCTAGAAGATTTAGGAAAAGGACTTCGTAGCCAAGTTGGTACATCTTATGGTACACTATCAAAAGGTCCTCGTTATCTAGAGATGGCAGAAGGTTACATCAACCGTCTTGCTTTAGATAAGAACAGCGAGATCTGCGGATATGAATTTATCAACATGGGTAAATTTATGGATGAGATTAAAAAGGGAACAGATGCAAACGAAGCATTAAAGAAAGTAACTAGCACCTACGGTCGTTTTACGAAAGAAGAAGGTATAGTAAAATATATGGATCCACGTAAAGAATAATAAAAGGAGGAAATACAAATGGCATTATTTGAAAGTTATAGTCGACGAATCGACAAAATCAATGAGGTATTAAAAGCAAACGGTATTGCTAGCTTAGAAGAAGCAAAAGCAATCTGCGACGCTGCAGGTATTGATCCTTATAAGACTTGTGAGGAAACACAACCTATCGCATTTGAGAACGCAAAGTGGGCTTACGTTGTAGGCGCAGCTATTGCTGTTAAGAAAAATTGTACAGTTGCTGCAGAAGCTGCAGAAGCTATTGGTATCGGTCTACAAGCATTTTGTATTCCTGGATCGGTAGCAGAAGACAGAAAAGTGGGTATTGGACATGGTAACCTAGCTGCACGTTTGTTGCGCGAGGAAACAAAATGTTTTGCCTTCTTAGCTGGTCACGAATCTTTTGCTGCTGCAGAGGGAGCAATCAAAATTGCTGCTAAAGCAGACAAAGTACGTACAGAACCTTTACGTTGTATTTTGAACGGTCTTGGAAAAGATGCTGCTCAAATTATCTCACGTATCAACGGTTTTACCTATGTACAAACAGAATTTGACTACTACACTTCTGAATTAAAAGAAGTGCGTCGTATCGCTTATTCTGACGGACCACGTGCCAAAGTAAATTGCTATGGTGCAGACGATGTTCGCGAAGGTGTAGCTATTATGCACAGCGAGGGAGTAGATGTATCTATCACAGGTAACTCAACTAACCCTACTCGTTTCCAACACCCAGTTGCTGGAACATACAAAAAAGAACGTCTTGAAAAAGGAGAGAACTATTTCTCTGTAGCATCAGGTGGTGGTACAGGTCGTACACTTCATCCAGATAATATGGCTGCTGGTCCTGCTTCTTATGGTATGACAGACACCATGGGCCGTATGCATTCAGACGCACAATTTGCTGGATCTTCATCTGTTCCTGCTCACGTAGAGATGATGGGATTCATCGGAATGGGTAACAACCCAATGGTAGGTGCTACCGTTGCTGTTGCTGTAGATGTTGCTACTGCTTTAGCAAAGTAATTTAGGAAATCCAACGCTATAAAAAAGGATGAGCTTTTAAAAGCTCATCCTTTTTTTTATCTTCAATAAACACCTAATCAAAGATGTTGAATTCCATTATCTTGCGGTCTATTACATTCCTACCCACATCCATTAAGTAGAGAGTCGTTTATTTTTTTTGGTGACGCGTCATTCTATACGCTTTATTAGGGAACACAAACACAGGGAAAGTAGCACCCACAGCCAATAAAAAGATAACAGAACAAGTCACCATGAAATTAGCAAAAAACTTCTCCATATAATAGGCAGAGACTATCTCATCATTTATATTTTGCACAAATAAAATCATAGAGAAAATACAGTTATAAGCAAATTTACCAGGAATCATAGGTAACAAGGCGGGTATATACAACACCGTTGCCGGACAATAGCTAATACGTCCTAATGGCAGACTAGTAAAGCCAATCAAGATACCAGCACATAAAGAAGCGGTAGCTATATCAAAAGCAAAAGTACCCATGAGTAGTGTACGCAAAGCATGTCCAATAGCAGCAAGAATAGCAATATAGAGAAAAGCACGACGAGGGGGATTAGAAATAGCGCCAAAGCCACAACCAGCTATGGCAGCAAAAAAACCATCTATAAGTAACATCTGTATTATTTTTTAGTGTGAAACGTTGCATTTAAAAAGAGATAAAGCTATCTAGAATAAACTATTTTGGAATATCATCAATGTGCCTCCCAATCCTACGGCAATACAAAGTATCATCAACGCACAATTGATTAAACGAGTAACCCCCATCAACGTATATCCCTCAATAATATCAATCACTCCATTGACCAACGGAACACCTGGGATAAGAAACAAAACACTAGTAGCCATCGCTATTTCGCTAGTGGTATCTAAGAAGAAAGAACTAGCAGCAATAAAGGAGGCCGTAAAAGCAGAAGCTATAAAAGTTAGGTGATTATTACAATGCCAACGCGTCATACATTGTTTTAGATAAAAGCCAGAAGCAGTAGCTACAAAAACAATAATCATGGCCACTATATCTCCTCCAAACAATTTACAAAAAGAAAGATTAGCCAACGAAGCAAGAATCAGTATAAATAAGGGATGCAACAAAGGAGCAGCCAATGCCTCATCATACTTCTTTTTCACTTCGTCTAGGGTAAGATGATTGTCTAACGCCTCCCAACTAAGAGCACTCAACGAAGCATTATGGATGAAGAGAATAGGCTGATGCTGAATCTCTACCAGCTCACTATGCACCCTATTAGCCTCATGATCGTACACAGAGATAGTTAGCGTACGTTGAAACAACGATACAGCTACATCGATATCAAAGGACTCACTTAAACGTTTTGTATTGCGTACCACTCGAGAAGTATGTACTCCACATCCCATTTGATGCGAAGCATATTTACCTAAAAATTTAGCTACGGCTGTAAACCGTTCTTTTTTATCCATCTATTTTCTATATAATCGTACATTATTACACTCTTTTATCTATTTTAATACCTAAAAAAGCGAAAATATACGGTTTTTCCTTTCAAAGTGCAAAGATACACTTTTTTCAGCAATCGACCTACAAAGGTTTATGCTTTATAGTAATAAAAAAAAGTTCCCCCATTGTTTCACAACAACAAGAGAACTATCACTTCGTAATTAATCTATTTGTACGTATAAATCCTATGCTGCAAATATCCAGCTTTTAAACGGTTACCACAATCACTATAGCTAGCTATTTAAGAAGAAATAGGTACCAAAAGATAGGTAGTAGAGCTTATATATCAAATTTCTTTTTGTAGATTTGTAGCAGAAGCAGTATCAAAAAACAGTTAGTAATATGAATGCAAACAAAATTCCCTTTACCCCTGGAATGCAATTAGCAGAATTAATAGATATTAATTATAAATTATTACCTATTCTATCGCAACTTAAATTCAATCTCGGATTGGGTAATGCAAGTGTAGCAGATGCCTGTTCATTAAAGGGCGTTTCTATTGAAACCTTCTTGCTTATCTGCAATGTCTACACCTACCCCAGTTATAAGGTATCCAAAAAACAAATTCAAGAGGTTTATCTACCAGATGTTATTTTGTTCTTACAATCCTCGCACACCTATTACAGTTCCCAATTAATACCCATGCTACGCGAAAAGATTGGACAATTAGTAGAGAATTGTTCCGTTAAACAAAAAACAGTGCTCACCAACTTTTTTGAGAATTACAGCAAAGAAGT
>Ga0172377_10007557_pt1 | contig 11177 bp, 12 predicted proteins | sample Pumphouse3metaG_FD_119749 | JGI IMG/M metagenome (GOLD analysis project Ga0172377, IMG submission 119749) | Leachate microbial communities from a municipal landfill in Southern Ontario, Canada - Pumphouse #3 metaG | ecosystem: Engineered > Solid waste > Landfill > Unclassified | place: Canada... | reverse complement strand
TTTCCCTTGTCCGACAAATCATCAGCTCCCGTTTCTGACCGACTAGCACAAACCGTTCCAATCATTTATGATGGGAAGGCAGCACAAGGCAGGAAAGTATGGGGTATACGGTCATTCTGGTGGAAGATGAAAAAATCGTGCGTGATGAGCTCGCCGCGTCCATCGGATGGGAACGGCTGGGGTTGACGCTGGTCGGCACCGCGGCGGATGGCCTTGAAGGCGAAGCGATGATCAAGAAACTGGATCCTGACATCGTCATCACCGACATCCGTCTTCCCGGCATCGATGGGTTGACCATGCTGGCGCGTTGCCCGGTAAACCACGCGATTGTTCTTTCAGGACATACCGATTTCAGCTATATGAAACAAGCCATCCGGCTAGGGGTGTTCGACTACCTGCTCAAGCCGGTGGATGACGACGAGTTGGAAACGACCCTGTCCAATCTGGTGGTCAAGCTTCGGGAAGAGGATGTCGACTACGAACGGCTCCGCAAGACGAAAAACGCCACAGGGGAGGAGTTGATCCCCCTTCCCCATTCGGTGAACAACCATGTGGTGGACAACGCCATCAGCTTCATCGCCACAAACTATGGAAAGCCGGTCGGGCTGCAGGAAGCCGCCACGTTCCTTGGACTGTCGGAGAGTCATCTCTCCCGTCTGTTCAAAGAGGTCACCGGGCTGAATTTTCTGCAATACCTCAACGCCTGGAGAATCAACAAGAGCGTTGAGTTGATGCGGGATCCGAAACGTAACATCGGGGAGATCGCCACCAGTTGCGGATTCCCCACTCCCGGCTATTTCGCAAAGATTTTCAAACGCTTTTCCGGGGTCACTCCTACCCAGTACCGGGATGAACACCCGTCGATCTGACGATGCGGACCTACAGCCTGTTCTCCCGTCTGATCACCAGTTTTCTCATTGTCATGCTGATTCCTGTGGCGGCATTGGCAATTTATTATGCCTCGTGGGGAAACCGAAATCTGGAACATGCGCTCACGCAACAGGCACGCTCAACGGTGGAACAGGACAGCATTGAGCTTGGGGATCTTCTGGAAGGATACCGTCACAAAGCGTACGTGCTCAGCACCTCCCCTCTCACTGTTGACCTACTGAAAAAAGACAGTCCGGATGCCGATGAGGCGGAGAACAAGGAAGTGTACTCCCTGTTGTTCACCACAATGAAAGGGGACACCTATCTGGCCAGCGCCCATGTGGTAAGCGACTCCGGCAATGTCCGGCTCTCCACCCATGATTTCCCTGATCTGTACGATCTCCGGTTCCATACCAACCAGTGGGAAAGTTCCGGAGTGGCGGCGCAAATGGAAACCAACCGTACGGCAAGTGTCATTTCCCTCAGCGGACGGATGACCAGCGAAACCGGCAAGGCGATTCTTGTCACCATCATCCGTCGCGTCTATGACGAACAAGGCAACAATCTGGGCTATGTGATCGTCGAGGTGTTTACCGACGCGGCGGAAGCGATCCTTGACCGGGATTCGACGCTCTCCGACGAGTTGGTGATCGACCCCCACCGCTTCTACGCCAAATCGTTGGCCAACCCCTCTCTTGTCGGAGGGTTCGACAAGTTCCCGTACCTTGCGGCGGTGACCAATCCGGAAGAAGGCGTCTCTACATCGGGCAACACCATTGTGGCCATCACGCCGATCAAGAACACCACGCTTTCTTTGGCGGGGGCGGTGTCCTCGGCGCCGTACGCCGGCAACCTCAGGCAGGTACTGCTCATCATGCTCCTGGCTTTGGGACTGGGGATTATCGTCTCGGTAGTGTTCGCCTCACTGTTCTCCCGCTCCCTTTCCAAACCGGTCAAACGGCTGGCCCAGTCGATGAAAGCGGTGGAAGACGGCAATCTCCAGGCACAGGTGGCGGACTCCCGGATTACGGAGATCAACCAGCTTGACCACTCGTTCAACGCCATGGTGCGGCAGATCACCAGCCTGATGGACCTGTCCAGGGAAGAGGAAGCCAAGCTCGCCGAAGCGGAACGGAAAGCGCTGGAAAGCCAGATGAACCCCCACTTCCTGTTCAACACGCTGAACACCATCAAGGCGCTTGCAAAGATCCACCACGAGGATGAGATCTACACCATTTCCATCAAACTGGGGAAACTGCTCCGCTCCACGGTGGATAACCATGAAAGCGAGTGTTCCATCAAGGAGAGCATGGAGCTGGTGGACAGCTACCTGACCATCCAGGAGATCCGCTTCGGAGAGAAACTCCACGTACAGGAATCCGTGGAGGAATCCACACGGGACGTGATGACCCCCAAGTTGATCATCCAGCCGATGGTGGAGAACGCCATCGTCCACGGACTGGAGCCCAAGGCGGGGGACTGGCACCTTTCCATCACCATCAGAGAACGTGGCGGGATCCTCTCCATCGTCATCCACGATGATGGCATCGGCTTCGACCGCTCCACCCTTCCCTCGGATCTGGATGAACTGGACGGCAGCGGGCACGTCGGGCTGTACAACACCTACCGGAGGCTGAAACTCCGCTACGAGGCCCAGGCTGCCTTCTCGTTGGAAAGCGAACCGGGTGGGGGCACGACGGTCACCATGCTGATGCCCGCAATCCACAAGCGGACGGAAACCGAAGACGACTACAAGGAAAGCAGCGCGTCCCGGGAATCCGAGGAGCGATAGTCATACAGCACGGTGCGCATCCCCACCTGGGAAGCCGCCTGGATATTGCATTCGTAATCATCTATGAACCACGCTTGGCCTGCGGTATAGCCTTCCTTCTGGAGAATGTACCGGTAGTACTCCGGTTCCGGCTTGGACAGGCGGATCACATGGGAGGGATAGGTGGCGTCAAACAGTTCGTCCGTCAGCCCCATCCCGGAAAGAATATCCCAGTGGGGGCCGAAGGTATTGGAACCACAGACCACCCTCTCTCCCCGTCCTCTGAGCCGCCGAATGACCTGGATGGCGTCCTCGTTGGGACGAGGATGGAAAAACGTCGCGAACGGCTCATCGGAAATGGTCACGCCAAAACGGCGTTGCCAGTGCTCCCAATAGGCGCGTGTGGGAAGGGAACCTTCCATCAACGGGACTTCATACGCCCGAAAATCCGCAAGGAACGCGTCCTTGTCCACCCGATCCTGATAGGCGTCGATGATCGCCTCCAGACAATGAATATGGGTGATGACGACATTGCCCATATCAAACACATACAACATACCGACTCCTCTTATTTCCGTTCATCAAGCAGTTCCTGCAGGTTCGCCTTCAGCGTGACATACGCCTTCTGTGGTGAGACTCCGGAAAGCATCACGGACTCCACGGCATTTCCCAAAAGCTCTTGGATCCGGGCGCTGTCAGAGCCATGATACACCATGTGGCTGCGCGAAAGATCATGGAGAAACACGTTTCCATAAGGAAGATCACGGAACGCCCGGGAGTAGACCACTTCCCGGGTGGGTTGGACGAGCGACGCCCTTTCCAGATACTGGTCTCCGTGATCAAGCAGGAAACCGATCAACTTCCACGCAGCCTTTTGCGTCCGTAGATCGCTTTTCGCGTTGACCATCAGATAATGGACGTAGGCGGAAGCGGACACCTCGTTGACGGCATGCGCAAACTGGGGGAATGGAACGACCATCCACTGCCCGCTCTGATAAAATTCGGGATACTGTTTGCGCATCCGGCTTTCCTGGTACAGTCCGGAGAGCGCCATCGCCGCGGTGGCGTCACCTCCAGCGAATGACGAGCGGGCGTTCTTGTACGTGGGGGAGCCAAGGTTCACCCCCCCAGGCCCCCACGCCTGCATGAACGACAACACCGAGATCCACGCGTCCTCCCCGACAACGGCCGTCTTCCCATCCGCGCTGACCAAGGCGCCCCCGAGCTGTTCCACCATCGGGACAAGGAAGTTCAGATAATACGGATAACGAAAATCAAAGCCCCGTTTCTTCAACACGGCGCCATCCCGCACCACCATTTTCCGGGAAAGGGAAACAACATCCTCCCACGTGCGGGGATAATCCTTCTCAGCATCCAGCCCGATGGCGGAAAACGCGTTCTTGTTCAGGTACAGGCACCAGTTGGTGTATTCCAGGGGCAGCCCATAGATGTCATTCCTGACGGTGACCCCATCGAATACTCCATCGATATAGGTATCCAGCAGATCCTGCCGGGAATCGAACCCGGCGGCAAGGTAATCCACCGGAGCGACGTATCCCCGGGCGATCAACGGATACTCGCTTTCCACGGGAAGGTTGAACATGTCCGGCCCCTGGCCGGCGGCAAACGCCCTGGGGATCAGATCGATCATCTCCGAAGAGGTGTACTCCACACGATTGATCCGCACGTCGGGATTCCGCTGGATAAATTGGGCGATCAACTCCTGTTCTAGGGCCGCTCGCGCTTCATCCTGATGGGTCCAGTACGTAATGGTCACGGGAAGCGGCGTTTCCTCTTTTTTCCGCTGGCACGCGAAGAACAGCCACGCCACAAGCGGGATCACCGTAATGGCCAGCAAGATGATGGCGTACCGTTTCCTCATGCGTCCATGGTACTCCAATCCTTTGGATTTGCAAACGAATTTTCAGTCGATGACCACCGCGAAACCGGAAGCGGGCTCCACCGTGCCGACCACCACCGCGCCGGGCAATGCAGCCACCAAACGTTCCGCGTCCCCAGGAGGAAGAGAAAACAGCAAGCCACCGCTCGTCTGGGGATCGCAGAGCAGGTCCTTCAGATTCTGGGGAATACGCTCGGCGAACGACACATGGGGGGAGACATAATCAAGGTTGTGGTACATCCCCTCGGGAAGCAGGCCGTAGGAGGCGGCTTCCAATGCGCCAGGCAGGATAGGGACCGCGGCGGAATGGATGTGGAAGGTCACCCCGCTTGCCTGAGCCATCTGCATGCCGTGTCCCAACAGGGAGAAACCGGTCACATCGGTGGCGGCATGGACGGACAAGGGCCGCGCCGCGTCCCGCGCCTTCTTGTTCAGCGTGGTCATGCTGGCGACCGCTCCTTCCAGATACACCGGATCATCCAGCATTTCCGCTTTCGCCGCGGTGACGATCACCCCGATGCCCAGCGGTTTGGTCAGTATCAGAACATCACCCGGTTTCGAGCCTTTGTTTGACCAGATGGTCCCTTTCTTGGCGAAGGCGGTTACGCACAGCCCGTACTTCGGTACGGCGTCGCTGATGGTGTGCCCGCCGGCGATCACCGCGCCGCTCTCCGCGACCTTGTCCTGACCACCCCGGAGAATCTGCTCCATTACGGACAGTTCCAGACAAGAGGGGAAGCAGAGCAGGTTCATTGCCACGGCGGGCTCCGCCCCCATGGCGTAGATATCAGACAAGGCGTTGGCCGCGGCAACTTGGCCGAACGTGTACGGGTCGTCCACCATCGGTGGGAAAAAATCCACCGTCTCGATGGCCACCGTATCACCTTCCACCTGGTACACCAGAGCGTCATCGCTGGATTCGAACCCTTCCAGCAACCGGTCACTGTGCATCACCGGAAGTCGGGAGAGCGTGTCATGCAGTTTCTGGGGATCCAGCTTCGCGGCGCATCCGCTTACCTTCACCATACTGGTCAGTTTCACCATCACCCATGCCTCCATACACACACATACCCCTCCCCTTCCGGGCGGTACACGCCGTCAAGATCCGGGGAGGAGACACAATCCCACGAAGGAGCCGTGTAGACGACGCACGTCCCGCACGAGGCGGACAAGGAGCGGGGCACCGGCCTGAGGTAGGCTGCGCACCCCCGTTTCTCCACATCCGTCTTGAACCGCAACGCGCCATAATGGCTGAAGAACGTCGCCGTCCAAGTCTCCATTATTTCTTCAGATCCAGCGTCCAGCCATCCACCGTCACGGTGTATCCCACCGCTTTGGCGTACCGGGTGACATTCTCCAGCGCGGCGCGGTTATCCACCAGCACCTTCAGTTCCTCCGGCTTGTCAGCCAGCGCCTTTTTCGTCATAACCACCGGTTGGGGGCATGACAATCCCCTGGCGTCAATCTCACGCATATTGTTCCTTTCCTTTCTTCGTAATGATCATGCCGCACGCAACCAGGAATGCCAAGCATACGATCACCATGACCTTTCCGTTGGTCGTCGGTCCCTTGCCGGAAGAGGCCAGGGAGAAGTTGTGGGCGAACGCGGCGCCCATCACCATGCCAAGCACCGACATGGCGCTGTCCGTGTTCCCCTCACCGGCCAGGATCACCTGCCGGAGCGGGCATCCACCCAGCATTACGGCGGCAAGCCCTACCACGGACATGCCGAGGAAGTTCCACAGGCCGGAAGTATGGGCCACCGGCTGGTCGGCGAACGAAAGATGGAACGTTCCCGTAGCCAGTGACCAGATCAACGTAAACAGGAAGATGAAGAGCGGAGCCATGATCAACGTAGAGTCCTTGAACAGGATCAGATCACGGATGCCACCGGCCATGCAAAGTCTGCTGCGCTGGGCAAGGGCGCCGACCAACAGTCCGATGATCAGGGAAGCGGCAACCGGCGCGTGCATCGCACCCGGTCCGGAACCCGCCTTGCTGAAGGCAAGCAACGTGGGGAACGCGAACAGGAGCACCAAAAGCACCACCTGCAGTCCGGAGAACACCGTTCCTTCCAAGCGTCCCAGCATCTGGCTGCGCCCCAACGAGAAACCTCTGTTGAGGAACAGCGTCCCGACCCACACGCCACCAGCAAACCCGAACAGACCGATCAAGGCGTTCAAGTCACCGGCGCCCAGACGGAGCACCATCCGAAGCGGGCATCCCAAGAACACCAGCGCTCCGACCATCATGCAGAAGCCGAACAGAAATCGGAGCATCGGGGACGAACCGCCTCGCGGCTGGAATTCCCCTCGAGCCATGGAGAGGATGAACGCGCCCAGCACCATGGCGGGAATTTCCGGCCTGAGATACTGGACGGCGCCCGCGTTCTGCAGATGCAGAGAACCGGCGATATCCCGGATGAAACACGCGATGCAGAACCCCATGTTCTTGGGATTCCCCCACAACACCAACAACGCTGCGCCCAACCCCACCAAGACACCGGTAGCGGCGAGCACTTTCTTTTCCTTTGTGATCGTCATAGGCGCAGTATACCATTATGTTTTTCACCATGCAATGAAGTTTTTTAGGGTTCCTTCCACAATTCAGCCCTTGGATTCCCGGGAAGCAAAAACACGAAAGAACCACCCTTTCCCGGCAGGTGTCCCATCGTAGTCCGAAGAGTTTTAAAATATGGTAACGATTGTTGATGAAAGAAAGCTGGAGACATATTTGGGGTTCCATCACAACCAGTTCCTTTATCAGAAAGCCGGATATATCCTTTCCTATTTTCCCAAGATGAAACTTTCCAAATCCTTTTTCAAACGATGTCATTCCCATATTGGGAAAAGCATCCGGTATCTTTCCATGGATAATCGATGGGAGAATCCAATCTACCATGCATTCTGGCAACTCTACGCTCCAGAAGATCTTCTGAAGACGATGGAACAGGGAGCTAATGCAGATGTTTGATCTTTCCCTTTCGGAACTAACAAAAAAAGCAGAAGAATTGCACTTCGTACGTGACACCTTGGAAAAGGTGTTACGTCTGACTGAAATCCTGACGTATATTCATTCAAATTCCCGAATGAAGGACACACTTGCTTTGAAAGGTGGTACCGCAATCAACCTGACAGTGTTCAACCTCCCTCGTTTGTCAGTAGACATTGACCTGGATTACCATGCAGATCAGACACGAACAGAAATGATGACAACCAGAAAAGAAATCACAAAAGATTTGCCAACGTACAGGGAGAGCCAAGGATACACACGACACACAGGGAGTAAATCTTGGCATAGTCTGGATTCGTTTGTCTTCTCATATACCCATTAAGGAGGTAGAAGTGATAACCTTAACATCGAGATAACCTATTCATTACGCTCTCATATGTTTGATCCTGTTCTTAGGCCTTTGCTGATTGAAACAACATCCAAGAAACAAGAAGTGTGAACACGTATGCCTCTTGAAATGTATGTAGGAAAAACAAACGCCCTGCTCAATCGTGCGGCCACGCGTGATCTCTATGATACGTTTTATATGATACGACATCATCTTATTCCAGAAAATTTCTCTTCTACATTCCGAAAACGTATCGTCTTTTATACAGCGATTTCTTCAGAAACATCATCAATTTACGTTTGTTTTTTGGCTTGATTACCTTGTCGACTTCCCATTCAAATCTTCTCAATTTTCAGTGTAGATTCCAGTGTTCGCATAGAATTCATTCCAGTAAAAAGATAATCTCCTGAGCAACCAGGCAGAGACAGGACAAGGAAGGAAACCTCCCCTCTTATTCCTCTCAAAGGGACGGACACACCTGCAAGGGGACACGCATCCGGTGTCAGGTGCGCTCTCCACGTATGCTTTTGGGGATCGAAAAAGGCATGGCTTCTGATTTCCATTATCCGCCCACATCCGGAATGGCAAAAGACGGGATATTGCGCTACACTTGTGCCATGCGGCGGATCTATCTGGACAACGCAAGCACCTCATGGCCTAAAGCCCCCGGCGTCGGGAAGGCCATCACTGACTTTCTCTCAGGCAACGGGAGCAACGTCAACCGTGGCGCGTATTCCCATGCCTACGCGACGGAAGAACAGGTGATGGAAACCCGCCAGATGGTCGCGTCGCTGTTCTCCATCCCCGACCCCCGGCTGGTCACCTTCACGCTGAACGTAACCGAAGCGCTGAACTTTTTGATCAAAGGGCTGTTCCAGCCCGGTGACCACCTGCTGGTCTCCTCCATGGAACATAACGCCGTGATGCGTCCTCTGGTGCAAAGCGGCTTCCCGTTCACCCGCATTCCTTCCGATTCACAGGGCAGGATGCTCGTCGATCATCTGGAGGATCTCATCACGCCCCAGACCAAAGCCATCATCACCACCGCTGCAAGCAACGTCTGCGGCACCATCCAACCGCTTGCAGAGTTGTCTGAATTCGCCCGGCGGCACCATCTGCTTTTTTTGGTGGATACAGCGCAGGCCGTACCCTATCTGGATCTCTGTGGCATCCACGCCGACGCGTTCGCCTGGACGGGACACAAAGGACTGCTCGGCCCCCAGGGAGTCGGAGGGCTCGCGCTCACCGAAAAAATCGCCTCTACCATCGACCCGCTGGTCAGCGGCGGCACCGGCTCGTTCAGCGACAAGGAAACCATCCCAACCGTCCTTCCCGACCGGCTGGAAGCGGGGACGCAGAATCTGCCCGGCATCCTGGGACTGCACGCCGCCCTCACCTATCTGAAAGCCCATGGGAAGAAAGTGAAAGAAAGGGAATACCAGACAGGAGGAGCGCTGTTGGAAATCCTTATGGAACAACCGGGCGTCTCATTGGTCGGGCTTCCCACGATGGAAGGCCGTGTCCCGGTATTTTCCATCACCACACCGGGGAACGATCCCGCCGATGTGGCCTTTTCACTCGCCGATCGTTATGGAATCGAAACACGGGTGGGGTTGCATTGCGCGCCATCCGCCCATACCAGTCTCGGAACGTTCCCCGGAGGCACAATACGCTTCGCTCCGGGGCCGTTCACCACCGATGAGGATATCCTCGCCACCAAAGAAGCGTTGAAGGAGCTGATCCATGCATGAATACTATCGTCACCTGTCCCAATTTCTGAACAAGGACATCTGCAGCCGGACCACGGTGCTTTCCGGCCCCCACATCGGAGAAGAAGCGATCTCCATCGGGGACAAGCAGGTGCTTGCCAGTCCCCATTTTGAGCCCGAAGGAGCGCAGACGCTGACCGAACATCTGATCCCCAAACCGCACCTGGTGCTGTTTGGAGGCGGCCATGTATCCCTGGCGCTGTACCAGCTGGGCGTTTTGCAGGAAATGCCGATGGACGCCTACGACGACCGGGAGGAATTCGCCAACCAGGCGCGCTTTCCCAAGGCGACCGTCCACTGCATGCCCTTCGACCAGCTCCCCCAGCACCCCATCACGTTCCCCGGGGCGTACGTGGTCATCGCGACCCATGGACATCTGTTCGACCGGCAGTGCCTGGCCTACTCTCTCCGGCAACCCCATGCCTACATCGGCATGATCGGCAGCAGGGCGAAGGTGGCGTTCACCTTCGACGCGCTGAGGAAGGAAGGGTTCACCGACGAAGAACTCTCTTCGGTGCACGCCCCCATCGGACTTGCCATCGGCGGAAACAGCCCGGCGGAGATCGCCGTGTCCATCATGGCCCAGATCATCTCCATCTACGCCAAGGATCCCGGTCGTGTGTTGATCGACCCGACGGTGCTTGCCGCTGCCACCTCCTGTGAAACGGACGGCGTGTTGGTCCGCGTGCTTGAGAAAACCGGCTCCTCCCCGGCGACTCCTGGAGCGATGATGCTGGTCACCAAGGACAACGTCATCGGAACGGTGGGGGGAGGATCAGTGGAGAAACGGGCCATCGACAAGGCAAGGGCGCTCAAAGCGAACATGATCGACGCAGAGGACCTCGGTCCCCATGGAGACGCCGGTATGGTCTGCGGCGGCGCGGTGAAGCTTCTCTACACCCGGCTCTGGTAACAGCGGTTTTCCTGTACCGATCCCCACAGGATGGGATAGGGAGCGTGGAGGGACAAACTCTTCTCCCTCTCCGTCTCCTCTATCGCGTCGTACTGGTTGCAGAGGATCAAGCAGGAGCGTTGGGCTGAAAAACCTTTCCTCACCCCTTGTGGCGTATCGATCAGATGCTGCAGATAGGGGAAATCCACCGTTTTCTCCCCCGTCTCACCAAAACACACCTCCTTCCGCGGTTGTCCAATGGCTGACAACCCAAGTACGGCGATCACCGTGTCGGTGAACGAAGGGATCACCGGATCCCGCTCCGTATGGAGTTTCAACGGAAGACGACGCGCGCCATCCGCCTCGATCAACGTGATGTCATACCGGAAGGAAAGGTTGTGGATACTCTCCAAGGAAGGAGCAATCGCTTTGGGAAGAGAGGGATGAGGGTCGGCGAACCAGACCGTCTCGCCGGGATGGGGAAAGTAGGAGGAAACCTCCGAATCTCCGAAGAAGTACCGGTCAGCGGAAAACCCAAAGCCTTCGGGGGTCTGCATCTTCGTGGTGGTCGTCAAAAGCACCCGCTTTCCCAAACCCCGGTAATACCGCCCCAGAAGGGCAAGCAGACTGGTCTT
>Ga0172377_10007556_pt1 | contig 11178 bp, 13 predicted proteins | sample Pumphouse3metaG_FD_119749 | JGI IMG/M metagenome (GOLD analysis project Ga0172377, IMG submission 119749) | Leachate microbial communities from a municipal landfill in Southern Ontario, Canada - Pumphouse #3 metaG | ecosystem: Engineered > Solid waste > Landfill > Unclassified | place: Canada... | reverse complement strand
TAGAGCTCGTGCTAACTCAGAGCATATGTTTAACTTCTTGTGCCAATATACGGCAACAAGAGAGAACGCAGTGCCACTATGTAAAGCATTTAATCTTGTAGGATATAAAGATATGCTTGCATTATGGGATAATATTAATAGTTAACTATAAAGGTACAAAAATGGGAAAGAAATATTCAAAAGATAGTATAGATTTAGCATTACGGTTGAGTGATGAGGAAATCGAAGACATTGTTACTATACATAACTATTTTAAAGATATGCAAGCAGATTATAAATCTGCTGTCGCTGCTAGAGATAAAGCTATAGAGCATGCTAAAGATATTAGCAGATTTATTGATGCTAAGATAAGTGAAATAACAGCAACCGAATAGTTAAATAAAGACACAGAGGTTGACTGACATCAACCTCTGTGTACTCGGCATTTTATCTATAAAGGAGGATGTGGTGCAGATTATCCTAGAAATATATTGTAATGGGCTGTTACTTAGTTCTCAGGTAATAACCACATACATAGATCGCACAGAAGTGTCGGCTTACCTAATACAGCTACACGCTGCGTCCAAAAAGAAACGACAAGCATTCTTCAATATTAAGATAACAGATAGTTATGTTAGTAGAGACTGGAGTGAGACGAAGGATGGTCCAGTTTATACTGCAAAATTTGTAGCAAAAGATATCATAGTTAAGGAACCAATACCAAAAGAGTTCTTAGGTGTGTGTAAACAACCAGGCATATAGAGTTGTATATTTAGAAGATTTTAATTAGTTAGACACATCTACTCTATAGCCTAACTAGCTATAGAGTAGATGTCTTTTTTGTAGTTCAAAGTATTTCATTTATATATAACTATAGTGAGCATAAGGATATAAGTTACATACGTAGCCGCCTATATGCTGTGTATTTCGGATGACGGAGGTGTGTTGTGGTACGAATTCTGAAACACTATGCTGATAATACTGCAACGGTGTGTGAAGGGTACAAGTGTGACTGTACCAACAAAGCCGTGTTTTGTATTCGGGGAGAAACCGATAGTTTCGGTTTTGAACGAATAGACCTCTGTGAGGACTGCCACAGTAAACTGGTTCAGTCTATCGAGCAAGAGGAGGATGAGATTCGTCGTGATCATGACGAACCGGCCCCAGACGGGATGCTCTGGCTGTTTACAGCCAACTACCAGGACGATTCCGATTGGTGCTGCAAAATTGGCAACAATAAGGGGAAAGTTATGGTTGCCATCAATCGATGTGAGGACCGTGCCGCCAGGCATGGTGGGCTATACGACCCAAAACTGCGGTTGGTCCCGAAGACAGAAGCATTGATCAATCTAGATCGGTATAACCAACGGTGGAATGAAGAGTGAGGTCTTTGGCTAGGGGTGACTAACAGTCACCCCTTAGCTTATTTTTTTAGTATTAGATGATGGCATAATATTCATTGTAGTTCGTAAGTTATTATGTATATATAACTATACTGATCACAAGGTTAAAGGCTACAATCGTAGCCGCCTATGTGCTGTGTCTCTAGTTGAAAGGAATTACATAATGGACGAATATCTTCGTGATATCTTGAACGGACCCAATGGTCCGTTCGCCGCCCTCCTTCTCGGCGTAGATGCCGAGGAGGACGAGGATGGGGACGACGATGATGAGGAGGATGACTAGGCATCCTCGTCGGCCACCCCCTAACCGGGGTGGTTTTTTTGTTTTTTGCATGTTGATAAACTTTATACTTATATATAACTACTATGTCTACAAGGTTAAAGGCTAATAATTAGCTACCTATGTAGCGTGGTCTAAGTTGTAAAGGAGATGTATTATGAAACTTATTAAAAAACGTACTGACGATATTAACTCCAAACGAAAAGAAGAGATTACAGTTATTGTTGAAGGTACGCTTGAGGAGTGCAAGAAAGAGCTTCGAGATATTGTCGATAATTTTGACTACAACCAAAACACCATCATTGAGGCCACGTCGCCTAACTGGAGCGACCTGAGAGAGTTTGGTATAACCATTGTTAATGGTGGGATATTGGTAATACAAAAGTATACGATAGAGTAATATCACTTTCGGCATAGCCTGAATAACCAGCTTATATTTCATGAAGGAGCTCATCATGAAGATTGTAAAAGAGGTCATTGTTCGTGGTGGTAATAATGATCCTAAGAAGATTATTATTACTATCTTGTTCACTGGCGAAAAAGAAGCGTGTGTTGAAAAGATGAAAACCATTTTCAATATATACGAAAGAGATGAGACTACCGTGTATATTGGACACAATGAGGATTTTACTGTGCTGACTGCAATATATGCACAATATCTACATGGTGAGAAAACTCTGACTTTGGCTATTTGGAATATTGTGTAGTAACCATTTGATTAAAGGAATCTAGCTATGCGGAGTAACTGTAGTTTCTCGAATCCAATTAGTTGGGTGAGTATTGTAAGACAGACCAAAAAAAGTCCACATTATGTCGTACGAGAGGTGGTTGAGTTTGAAGCACCTCTATCCGATTGTCGTAAAGAGCTGAAGAAGATGTACGACACGTGTAACAAAGGCTCGTTGCTCGAATGTACATTCAAGGATAATGAGATATCCATGACATACGTGGTCGTTGATGAATATGGCGAACAGATATTTGTATGTGAACGCGTCTTCATTAGGGAGATACCTGAGATTAAATAAGGGCTAATGTCATGATACGTAAGTATTATAAGTGTTCACCAACGGGATCGTTGAGTAGTCCTTCTTTGAAGGATGTTAAGTTAGTAGACTCTAAACTTATATATGACTTCTGTTGTGCACGTTTGATTGGGGCTGATAGTTCTATGGCTGTTATGCTTTCGGATGGAACTAATATATTAGCCATAGAGCGTAGTGTTCATGAGGATTTCGTACTAGCACATGAAGTTGGGCATGTGGTACTTGGAAGTCTTTATAACTTAGGCAACGATGAATGTGCAGCAGACGCATATGCTCTTATGCGCACAAACAGAGAGTCTATCGTAAACTTCTTGCAGTACCTTGAGTCGTTTATAGAAGAACATTCATCAGCAAACGCCACTAAGGCCATTGCATCACTACGCAAGCGCGCCAGATTGATAAGAGACTATCTCAACAAACAAGATGCTCTGAAACAATCTCAGGCGCGGTAATTCAAAACAAGATAATACCGGGGTAGTACACTACTACCTCAGTATTATTTTTTTATTATTAGGTTATATACATATACAACCCATCGGTCTTATACATATATATAACTATTGTAGTTGTGTTACGATACTGTTCTTAACAATCTGTTTAGATTATAAGGAGGATTCTATGCGTCTACGGGCGCTTAATCTGAGATTAAGGAAAAAGGCTATTCAAAGCAGTAGCAGATATAAGATTGCAGCTGCGGCTTTTACTAAGCATGGTAACTTATTGGGATATTCCACCAATAATGTTAGTATTAATTTTCCTTCTTCAAGAAAGGGCGGAGGAGTGCATGCTGAACGTGAGCTTATGAAGAAATATGGAAATAAGATAAGTTATATCATCCTAGCAAGAGTGGGTGCTCTTGGTGATAACAACCTACCTATTCATCCATGTGAGACTTGTGCCAAACTAGCTCAACAGATGAATATTAAAATATTTCCTATTCATGAATTACTAGACCTATAACCCCCTCTATGTAGGGGTTTGTGATGTCTGGATATCATTAATTCCAGACTTCAGTATAACCTATCTGGTACATAAGAAAGGAGAATCTCTGTACCTAAAAGCGTGCTTCTTAGTGAAGGTGTAAATGGTTGTGTCATGTAGGAGATGACTATGCTAGATTCGAATATCTGGATCTCAACGTTGAGAATTTATGCGCCAGAATTTAATGAGATTGACTTATCGTCGGTTGTCACAGACCGAGCTATAAGTCCTACGGTAGACCCAACTGTTATGCAGTTCCTGTTTAAGATAGGAACTCTTACAGACCACTGTGGGTATCCGTACAAAGAAAATGGTAATGTTGGTGTTCTGACTGTTCCAGCAAAACAGATCAATGAACGACTTGTAAAATGGGCACACGACCATATCATCTATGATAAGGCCGTCATCAACAGAATATTGTCAGTATCTGCAGAACCGACAATGTTAAACTGCAATGGAATGTCACTAGAGTATGATCGTAACGACCATACATGGTGGTTAGTTGTAGATCGAAATGCTGATGTACTGGCTTCGTTCGGATGTGAGGTACTGGACTTCGATGATGTTTCGAAGGTGCTTATCCTGAAGGAGAATGCATTCAGTCGTAGTATACACTCTCCTAGTGAACCACATCGTGGTCGTCCTCGTAAAGAGGTAGCACATGATGATGTGTGGCAGGATGTGTATGCGATGTCCAAAGAGTTGGCTCACTATCTGTATCAGATGCCAGTAACCAAACTGTACACTGATCAGAATACTAAGAGCGTATTTGTTATAACATCCAAATACGAAAAGCCATCTGAAGATATCCCAAGCGGCTGGGCGTTAGTTGGTAGATCAGACACCCTGTTCAAGTTCCAACACAAGTAATAGAACATATAGGTAAGAGGGGAATGACTCCCTCTTACCTATATGTGGTTTCTTTTTTGTGTGCTAATAGAACCGATGTGCTACTAACACACAGTTAGACTCAAGCACCATAGACATCAGAGCTGGCAGTGGTAGTAACACTACCGCTAACGCTAACATCAACAGTGGGACGGAGTACGCCGTCAGTGGCAATACCATTGACAACTTCCATACCATTAATGGTGATGAATAGACCAACAGGGTTGACTACCAAGGGTAGCTGGCGAATGTTGGCGAATAGACGATGGTTAACAGAACCAGCCGAAGGAGTGTACTGGGCAACCATGGCGCCGTAGTCCCAAAGGTGAGCAAAGTGGAGATCGCTCTCGGCATTGCCTTCAACAGTCGGGAATAGCATGAGCTTGTCGCGCATGTAGTTGAATGTGCAGGTGATCAGCTTTAGCACAACACCGTTGGGAAGAACCATCACATATTCAATACCATCACCATCATTACGACGGTCATCTTTGTTAAGATGGTTATGAATATGGGGCATACCAATGATATTGCCTAGAATCTCAGGACTGGTCACACCCTTGAAGGTCACAGTGGTACTACCACCAAGACGCTGCTGGAGAAGACTTTCCTGTAGAACCTTGCTGGTAGCTGCAGTTAGATAGCTGGTAGCCTTCTGGATGATATCGCCACTACGGTCAGCATCACGGATGATGTTTAGAGTGCTGAAATCAAGAGTACCGATGAAGCAGTTAGGAATAACCTTATCACCAGCAACATACTGCGAACCAACATATTCTAGCTTGTCAACAGTGTTAGCACCATTGGCCAACTGCTGATCGTGAACGTCACGAATAGTACCCATGCAGAGCATCAAGTCAACGTGATCCTGACCAAGGCCACAAACTTCTGTTAGACGGGTAGCATTGGATTCGGCGTTGGCCTGACCAATAGCGTAGTCATATACATAGTTGGGACCGATTGGAATATCATAGCTGAAGGGCTGACGATGCGAGAATACCGCAGTGTTAGTCTTACGTAGGTTCTCTTCAGAGAACCGAGCATCAACACTATAACCAAGAAGCTCAGGAACAAGCGTGGTACTTAGTGTATCAGCAGTGGTGATCAAGTCGTTATCGATGCTGTGACGACCAGCTAGATGCACGGCGCCCAAGCAGTCAATGGTACCACGTTTCAAGCTAATCGACGGCTTGACGCTTAGATCAACAACGATCGATTCGGCGGCAGGAAGACTGGCTAGTAGGGTGGAAGTACCGGAAGTCCAAGTACCAGCATTGTCAACACTCGCAACACTAGCACTGGTAAGAGCATAGCGGAAACGAATGTCGGCATTACGGATAGCGGAGTCGCGGCCATTGGTGATACGGGTCAAACGAGCAAGTGCCGTGGGAACTGGAATAGCAAAGATTTCGCTATCGTCGCCAACAGTAAGCTTGACATAGATAGTTTCCATCTTAACGTTCTCAGCAATGAGGTCTGTACGGTTGAGCTGGCTATAACCAATCTCATCCTTAACAGATAGCTGAAGAATGTTAGCTTCAGTACCGAACTTGAGAATGCCGTCTTTGACTAGAAATATAGGAGACGCACTGTTCTCTTCATTTGCTAGAAGAGGAACGATCTTGGTTAGTTCGTTGCTAGCAAAGGTAGGATCAATGTACAAATCAACAAGACGACGGCCTTCTTCCTGGGGCTTGGACAAGTCTAGAACCTCAAGATACTCCTTGGTGTAGGTCACGTTGGGCTGAGTGGTCGACCGAACAGGATGCATACGGGGAGCAAGACGAGTATGGAAGTTCATGATAGCAACAGTGATGGAAACGTTCATATCAGGAACGGCCTTGTCGATATCAATACCGAAAGCTTCGTTACCTGGGCGAATGTTCTCAAGGCGATTGACAATAGGTTCAGAATATAGCGAGCTTAGATTACGAGCATCGCTACGAGCACCAGCAGGCATGCTATCAGATGCCTTAGCAAACTGACTGTTCCATGCTTCGGCAGGCGAGCAGCCTAGGCAACGGTTCATGATAATGCCAATCTGTTCGCAGCAGGCTTGCTGATATTCAGCACCAACACCACAGCTAGCAACAAGGTCTTTAATGGAAGTAGCGCCCTTCGAGGCTACGACTTCGCTGAACGACAAGGATTCGTTAGCGCCGGCGATCATCTGATCCCTGTCTCTGTACTTAACAGCATTTACGCTATTAGTAAAAGCTTTGACGCTGCTTAGGGTAGTCTTGCAAATCGCATCAACGTCACTATAAGTACGACCACTTTTAGTGGCCAATGACTTCGACACGTCGCTTAGGTATTTGTCAATAGGACTGATAGTATTAGGAGCCATATTAGGATGCCTTTACTTTTTTTATACGATAATCTTTTGGCACTTTCACCATGCTGTTTAAGACATCGTACAATGTTTGAACTGATAGACAATTCCACCAGAACGCTAACAGGCGTTTTAGGTATGAAATCGTCTGCACATCTAAATACTTTGGAGGGTTAGCAAGCAGTGTTTCAACATACGCTTTAAGCTCGAATCTGTAAAGGACAGTGTCTGTGTTTTCATCCGAACTCAGAGTCAATTTAATACCACGCTTATCGCCGACAGCGGGAAGAGGTTCTTGTGTGTGTGTTTCCCCATCTTCCATTTCCTCATTGTCGCCGCCTGGCATGGTAGCTGGATCTGAATCTGGATTATTATCATCACTATCTGGACTTTCCGGTTTTGCAGTATCCTCTTCTTCATCAGAAGGTTCCTCTGCGGTTTGCTCGGTATCGGCATTAAAGAACATGCCACCTGCAGCGTTTTTAGCCGTTGTTGCCCGCTTACCAGCTTCAATGGATGCATATATACTAAAGGTTGTATCCCTCAGATATGCATCTAGTTCACTAACACTTGTCGCATTAGCTAGGCTGGTTGATACCTCTTTATTGAATCTTGCTCGGAGCGCCGTGAGTTTGTTGAGACTCTGCTTTTTACTTCTCTTAAAGTCTAACTCTTCAAACGTTCCAAAGATCGATTTCTTAAAGGCGGTATACATTTCGACACTTATATCTGAAGCGTCTTTTGCTGTCAGATATTTGTGCAAATTGTCTGCATCGTCATCAGACCCGACGGCCAGAATCTTTTCTACAAGACTAATATCATCGATAGTAACCTTATAGCGACCCCTAACCGCCGAGATAAATGACAACACACATCTCCTGCTTGATACGGTATCAGGAGATAAACCCAAAGAATTCGCCCTTGTGGTAGCATGCGGAGTCCATCCAAATACCTTACGATATAAGAAATAATACACCCATGCAACAGAACCACTAGGGATGGCATTTGCGTCTAATTCAAGACACATGCCAGCCAAAACCCCCAAGAGACCGTTAAAGGTCCACGTACTCCAGTCATATCCGTACAGAAAAGACAATACAGACGATCGCCCTATGTTGAGGGCTTTATCAAGTTCTGCATGCTTCTTGGCATTATAGATATAACTAGTGAAACGTTGATCATAACTTACCACTAATATATTCGAGTCCGATATGCTAAAACCTGGGATAGTCGTAGTATCATTGACACTGAAATTACCAGCAGCAGTGATATTGTCTATATCGATCCAGGCCTCTGTTTGGGCTCTTTCTATAAATAGTAGGTACGGTCTATAGAATGATATGTTAAATGTTCTAATATAGGCTTCTGTATCATTCTTCAAACACCCAAGACATAGTTCACTATCTACCATTGCAGCACCAATACCTAATAGGCTTTCAATCTGATCTACAAAGTCCATAGCTACTGCAGATTCTTTGATATCGTATTCAGATTTTAATATACGAGTTTCAGGTATAAGAAAGTCGGTTTTGTAACTCGTAATTAAATACAAAGAACCAGTATTATATACGAGTTCAGTACTAGGATCAAATGAACCAAAGCACCTAGTAAGATAGTTAACAATAACAGCTTGGTCCATTAGAAATCCAATTTTATCTCTAATGGAGAGTTTGCTATAGGCCAGATCTCTATTCTTAAGCCATGGCTCATAGATAGGGGTATCTTTTGATGTAATGAATTTTAACGATGATTGCATATATACTCCTTGTATCTTAGGTTACTATAGGGTTGCCATTCGATGCATATCATGGCGCATTTAAAAGGATGATAACATGTTACCAGTGTCTCAAGACTTTATGCTAGATACATTGTTTCTAGCATCATTAGCTAACAACGCAGATACCATACAACTACTAACTACTATTCTAGAGATTTATAAAGAAGCCAAAGAGAAGAATCCTAATACTATTGATGACGACTATGAAGTATTCTTTGATATCATTAGAGATATTGTGGAATTGGGAGTCAATCTTGACAAGAAAGCTGAAGTAAGTAGAATCATATTAAAGATTAAAAAATCAGTACTTGGTAGAAGAGATCCTGCTTTAATAGATCAAGTAAGTAGTATCTTAACAAACTCAGAAGAGGTATCTGAACAACGAGTAACTAAGTTGTTTAAGAAACTTCAGAATTGGGTTGTTATGTCCAAGACAACAGCTATGCTTAGAAAGATGTTAGCGAAGTCTGGTAAGTATGATCCTATTGATGATACGATTAACGACGTTGTTCTTACTGAGATAAGTGAGTATGCTAGAGATATTACACAGCTACAAGATAAGATGGCATCTACATCAGCTACGATTGATATGGTAGATTTCTCTGATAGTAGTTCTATTGCTCGTGCTATGGAACTATACAAAAACAAACGAGTTAATAATGTAATGCCAACAGGACTTAAGGCATTAAACCGCATGATGGGACCCAATATGGGGTTTGTTCGTGGAGAGTCCTGGTTATTCTGTGCGTCATCTCATAACTATAAAACCGGAATATTGATGTCTTGTGCTGACTGGTGTTGTACATTAGCTAGCGTAACAACTCAGCCGGGTATGAGTCCATGTGTTATTCTTATCAGTCTAGAAAATGAAGTACCAGAGAATACCATGGAGATGGTTCGTAGAGCATATGTTACAGCATATAAGAAAGCTCCACCAAAAGATCTTAGTGATGCCGAGTTGGTTCAGGTGGTCCAACAGTATTATAATAAGAAGGGGATTAAATTCCTCATGTATAGGTTTGATGAGTACTTTGGATTTCAAGACTTTGTTAAACTAATTAACAAACTTAAGAATAAAGGTTTAGAGGTTGTCGCGGCTATCATTGATTATATTGGTATTACAAATATTGAGGATAAGGTATCGAACAAAAATGCCGCACAGATGAAACAGGAGAACGCAAAACACTTCTGTAACTTCTGTAAACGTAATGATATTCTTCTTATATCTGGGTGGCAGTTAGGAACTGAAGCTGATATTATAAATACCTCAGGTGTTACTAATGTAGTTAAACGATATGGTGCGTCTTGTCTTGGTGATTGTCGAGGTGTTCGCCGTGAAGTAGATGGCTTGATCTGGATGCATATTGAACGTAATCATCTAGGTATACCTTATTTAACTATGGCTTGGAATAAACATCGTGATACGACTCCACCTAAGAAAGAAGACTCTTACGCCGCATGGCGTTTTGCAGGAGATATCCTTGGAATAATAGATGACTATTTACTTGATAAAGATTTATCAATAAAAAACATCTACGACGAGGAAGCTGATTCTGATGATAGTCAGGGCTCTGAAAGTATATTAGACAGTCTGTTGGCACAATAGCACTTCCAGTACAACATCCTATGACTGTTTAACCTATATATAATAAAGGACAAAAATCTATGCGTGCGTATAATCTATCTGTGCTGGAGACTGTCAGAAAAGAAGATACACTAGACTCTTTACTCAAAGATTTGAGGATGTATAATTCTATGCTTAAAGCAATGCCACAAGGACAAGAAGGTGTTGCTGGAGTTCCAAAAATAGTCGTTGGTGTTGTAGATGTGTTTTTACGTATTGGACATACCGTTAAAACAAACATGGTTAAGTTTAGCCAGAAACTGAAACGTAGTGAATTACGTTACTTCAGTGAATCTAACATGATGAAAGTTGCTAAGGTAGAAGATACTGCTTATGCTAAATTTGTATCTAGTAAAGTATATGCACCAACTGGAATGGTTGGACCGTATCTTCCAGCTGTAGACAATGTTGCTGATATTTATACTAAATTAGCACTAGTTGACACTATTATTCCTCTGACTGATAAACTCTGTAGAGTAGAGAGAATGCTTCGTGATAGTGATAATACAGTACCAGCTATTTTCACAGAACTGGCATCATCTGTAAAGTTACGTAAAGCGGCGTTATCTGGTGCATTGGATAAAAACGATAAGTTGTTTACAACCAAGCATACTCAGGATAGAATAGCATTTGAGAAGCTTTATACATCGATGCCTGAGTTTAAATCAGTAAGATCCAGATTGATTGAGCTAGAGCCTAATCTCAAGGCAACGGCAGATATTGCAAAGGTACTAGATACTACAGATGGTAGTTTGACTAGTCTTGTTGAATATCTAAATGGAATGTACAGTGATATGGATAGGCGATTTGTTGAAGACCTTATCACCATCATTGACTATGTAGGAGTTGGCTTTGATACTCAAGGTAAACTCTC
>Ga0172377_10007554_pt1 | contig 11179 bp, 5 predicted proteins | sample Pumphouse3metaG_FD_119749 | JGI IMG/M metagenome (GOLD analysis project Ga0172377, IMG submission 119749) | Leachate microbial communities from a municipal landfill in Southern Ontario, Canada - Pumphouse #3 metaG | ecosystem: Engineered > Solid waste > Landfill > Unclassified | place: Canada... | reverse complement strand
GGCTTAATGGCTAAACCTGATGGTTCTGCTATTGAAATCCCGATTAAGTCATGCTTTAGAGATGGTTTCTCAGTATCCGAGTTCTTTAGTGCTACCCACGGTTCACGTAAGACTGGTGCTGATACTGCCTTAAAGACTGCCGATTCAGGTTACCTTACACGTCGTCTTATCGATGTTTCGCACGATGTTATCATCCGCGAAGAAGACTGTGGTGCAGATCACGGTGTTATCGTTAGAGACATCATGTCTAGAGAACCTCACCCTGACGATGTAAAGAACAACGATTTCCCTAAAGTTATCGTTCATCTCGATCAACGTTTGGTTGGTAGATTCGCAGTACACGATGTAGTAAATCCTACAACCGGTGATATTATCGTTGAAGGAAATACTATGATATCTGAGGCTGATGCAAAGCGCATCGTCGAAGCAGGTGTCAAAACTGTTGAAATTAGAACATTATTCACATGTGAAACCCACGATGGTGTATGTGTCCACTGCTACGGACGTAACCTTGCCACTGGCGAACTTGCCAAAATTGGTGATGCCGTTGGTATCATGGCTGCACAATCAATCGGTGAACGTGGTACTCAGTTAACACTGAAGAACTTCCACTCCGGTGGTGTTCTTGGTGGCGATGATATTACACAGGGTCTTCCCCGTGTCCAGGAAGTTTTGGAAGCTCGTACACCTAAAGGTGAAGCTTGCATTACTGAAATTTCCGGAAGAGTCTCCGACATCAGCGTTCAAGATGCTGACAAGAAGATCTACGATATCACTGTCGTTAATACAGATGTTGAAGTCGACGGTGAACCCGAGACAAGAGTTTACACAACAAATGCTCACTCCAACGTTATCGTTGAAGTTAACACTCCTGTAAAATCTGGTCAAAAGTTGACAGCTGGTGCTATCGATCCTAAGAAGTTGTTACAAGCTTCAAACGTAGCTACAGTTCAAACATATCTACTTGAAGAAGTTGATCGTGTTTACTTATCACAAGGTATTTATATCTCAGATAAGCACATCGAGGTCATCGGTAGACAAATGCTTTCCAAGATGTTAATCATCGAATCTGGTGATACAGAATTGTTGACCGGCTCTAAAGTTGATATTATTGACTTTACTGAAGCAAACAATACTGCGTTATTAGCTGGTGGTAGACCTGCCGTAGGTAACCCTATGGTCTTAGGTATTACAAAGGCTGCTTTAAACACTAAGGCATTCTTATCATCCGCTTCATTCCAGGAAACAACACGTGTCTTAACCGATGCTGCTGTTAAGGGTCGTGTAGATTATCTTCACGGCTTGAAGGAAAATGTCATGATTGGTAAACTTATACCCGCTGGTACAGGTTTCTATGGTGACAACTACAATCCTGAAGATGAAGATTACGACAATAAAGCAAATTTCAAATCTAAAGGCTTCCCTGAAGATTTAGATGAAGAAGATGTTCCCAACGATGATGATGCCGACAAGCTCATCGATTACGTTGCTAACAACTAGGACATAAAATTTGAATAATAAGTTGCTGAATTTTATTCAGCAACTTTTTTGTTTGCTCAGTTTCAAAGACTAAATATTTCGTACGTGATATAATTTATATATAGTTTATATCTAGTTTGGTTCTTCGAGCGAACTGAGAATGAAGGGATTAGTATGAGCGAAAAGAAATCACTTTTATCAATAAGCAATTTATCCATATCTACTTTGGAAGACGGAATAGAGAACATCGCTATAAGCGATTTTAGTTTTAAAGTGTTTGAAGATACGACAAGCATAGTTTATTCAAATGAGAACTTCTCATTTAAAAGAGTCTACGAAGCTATAGTAAATAGACAAACTCCCGAGAGTTTTCTCGAAGGAGGATCGATAAAATATTTTGATTTTAACGATGAGATAACGTCAAGCCAAAAGTATAGGGTTCTCAGAAGCAGCGTTTATTTGTCCGACAATTTGAGTTTGGATTACATACCCTCGAACATGTCTTTGGGAAAGTACTTTACAAATCTTTACAAGGAAAAGAAATCAGCTTTAAAAGTTCGTTACAGTCAATTCATGAAGAAAGACCAAGATACTTACGACTACAGAAAAGCTGAACTCGACAAGAAGATAGAATACGCTCGCGCGGTTTATGAAAAGAAAAAGAACGAGACGAATGAAGTGTGCGACAAGGTTATAAGCGAAAACGCTAGAAGATTGGAATCTGACGATTTAACGGATATTGCAAAGGTTCAAACAAAGGAACGAAGCAAAGAAGTTTATGCAAAGAGAGAAATAGCTCTCGCCAATATACGTATGGAGCGTGACAGGACGATAGAAGCCCTGAAGAACGACTGGAGCAAACGTCAGGTTTATTTATATAACGAAATCAAGAAAAGCCGGAAAAGGGCTAAAATTGACAATGCTAAGTATAGAAAATCCGTTAGACACGCTGCGCATTTGGAAATTCAAAAACTTAGAAAGCAATTGGCCGATGCATATCCTGAACAAGCAGACGCAATAAGGAAGCAAATCTTCGAAATTATATTTACAACTCACGAAAAATTGAAAATCAGTACAAAACTCGCACGGAAATGCGTAGTTGAATTATTCGAAGACCTTGGAATTGAACAACCGGAATTATTGATGAAAAAAATTCCGAGCGAATTGAATACCCTCGAGAAACAAAAGGCTAATTTAGCTTATATGATTCTGCAGGAATACAAGATAAATATCATCGATGAATCGCACATGAACGTTTCCTTAGGAGATCAATTGGAGATTCTTAAAGTTATACAAGCGGTCAAAGATAAATATCACTTGAGCACGCTGTTCTACACGAACGAACTCGAAGTGCTTAAGCAAGCGGAGAGATGTTACTATGTTTTAGTGAGAAATTCTCGCACCATGGAAATGGGCTTTGAGGATTTTCACAGTGTGGTTCCAATTACAGAGTACGGTCAAACGATTTATAACAACGTAAAATACAAGTACAACGATTACGAATTGGATGCTTTGCACCTGCGCAAGATAGATGGAGAACACTACGCTAGTGTATCCGAAAAAGAATACAGCAAGATACAAGCTGGTCGCTACATTCCCCTCGCTCAACCGCGCATAAAAATCCACTCGGAAACAGGTTCCGTAAATGCGGAAGATAAGAACGTTTACAGAATAGGCATCAGACCCGATACGAATAAGTGGTATGTAAAACTCAACGCAAATTCGAGAGCTTTGAAACTGTTTAAAACAAAAGAAGAAGCGATCGATTACGTTAAAAAGATCAATGAGAAAAACGGATACGATGTAATGGTTATCGCCTAATAAAAATCAAATAAAAAGGATTTACTTCATCAGTAAATCCTTTTTTAAGATCTATGTTTAGTCGTCTTGTTCGTCTTGTTCGTCTAGGTCGGAATCATCGTCCCAACCTTGACACATCTTCACAGCCTTGTGCCACTTGTACAAGTATTTTTTGCGAGTCTTTTGTTCCATCTTTGGATCAAATGTCGAATCTATGGAATATATTTCCTTTAGTTCGTCCTTGTCTTTCCAAGTACCAACAGCAAGTCCGGCCAAGAAGGCTACGCCAAGGGCGGTAGTTTCCAGGGTTTGACATCTTATAACTTCCGTATTTGTGATGTCTGCTTGGAATTGCATCAGGAAACTATTTCTAGATGCCCCGCCATCGACTTTGATGGAGGTGATTGGAATGTTGATATCTTTAGACATAGCCGAAATCAAGTCGTAAACCTGGTAGGCTATACCTTCTAAGCAAGCTCTAATAATGTTTTCTCTAGTTGTACCTCTGGTTAAACCAAAGATAGTTCCGCGAGAGTACATGTCCCAATAGGGAGCACCCAAACCGGTAAAGGCGGGAACGATATACACGCCGTTGTTGTCACCGGATTTCATTGCGAAATATTCAGAATCAACCGCGTCTAATATAAAGTGCATTTCATCTCTAAGCCACTGAATAACTGCTCCTCCTACGAAGACAGAACCTTCGAGAGCGTAGTCGGGTTTTCCATCGTGACTGCTGGCCGCAATTGTGGTTAGCAATCCATTTTTTGAATGGCAAACTTTATTACCGATATTCATAAGCAAGAAACATCCGGTACCGTATGTATTTTTCATCTCACCTGGCTCAAAGCAAGTTTGGCCAAATAGGGCGGCCTGTTGATCGCCAGCAACACCAGCAATCGGAACCTCGGTATCAAATATTCTCATGTGTCCAAATATACCTGAACTGGGTTTTACCTCAGCGAGCATTGTCATAGGAATACCATAGTAGTCACACAATTTTTTATCCCATTTGAGTTTGTTTATATCAAAAAGCATGGTGCGGGAGGCATTTGTATAATCCGTAGCAAACACTTCACCATTTGTAAGTTTCCACATTAACCACGTGTCGACAGTACCAAATAGCAAATCTCCTCTTTCAGCTTTTTCTCTAGCCCCTTCTACGTTGTCTAAAATCCATTTGATTTTAGTTGCGGAAAAGTATGCATCAGGAACGAGTCCAGTTGTTTTTGTAATGTATTCTCCCAAACCATCGTCGAGAGTTTGTTCAATGATCGGAGCTGTACGACGGCACTGCCAAACAATGGCATTGTAAATCGGTTTGCCAGTGTTTTTGTCCCAGACGATCGTTGTTTCACGCTGATTCGTAATACCTACAGCGTGAATGTGGTAAGGACGAATGCCACATTGAGCTATGGCTTCAATCATAACGGATGACTGAGAGGCATAGATTTCCATGGGGTCGTGTTCTACCCAACCGGGTTTAGGATATATTTGTTTGAATTCTTTTTGAACGATAGTAACAACCTGACCATAGTTATCGAAAATAACTACGCGAGACGAAGTCGTGCCTTGGTCGAGGGAGACTATGTATCTTCTTTTTACTTTTTCAGCTTCTGTCATAATTCAACCTCACATTTTTTTCGTAACGACAATGTTGACGTCTGTACCTAAAATGTTAGGAAGTACTACATCACCAATATTAACGGGAGATTTCAATTCAACTTCATCCAATAAGTGCATGACGTCAAATATCTTACCCTTGGAAATGGGCTTATCTGTTTTTACAGATACGCGAGGAGAGTCTCCTCCAGTAATTTTAACAGTGGATGTTACAACGCGAACGGGATTAGTCACTTCGGATATTCCGTAAGTTTTACCTCGGGGGCAAGAATTACCTGTGACGGTCAATGTTTTTTCGTCAACTTTTAAGTGACAGCCTCTAGGGCAGTTAATGCATATTAATTCTCTCATTTTTTCATCTCCTGGATGCTGACGCCAATCATGTCGACATCTTTCAATTTAGATTTTTTAATCTTTACGTTTTCCATTTCAGCAGGAGCTAAATTTAACCTGGGGAAGGAAGCTAATTCTTCACCGTTTGCGGTGAGAACTATGCGCTTGTTTTTCATAGGAGCTCTAACTCTGAAGAAAATTTGTACATATCCGTCATCCAAATCAACCTTGCGGATGTATTGAGGGACTGTGTAACCAACCAACTCGTGGTTTTCAACTTTAACAAGCGGACCAGTTAATTCTCCTTTTTGTAAGAATTCAGCTGCGTTGACACCAGCGCGTTCTGCTTCCATCGACACGAAGTCGACCAAATCGTGAACGTGAAGGACATTACCGCAGGCAAAGATTCCGGGAGCAGAGGTTTCTAAGTTGTCGTATACGATAGGTCCTTTTGTGCGAGGATCTATTTCTATTTCAGCATTTTGACTAAGTTCATTTTCAGGAATTAACCCAACTGACAATAATAAAGTATCGCATTCAATGTGTTGTTCGGTTCCAGGAATAGGTTTCTTGTTCTCGTCGACTTTAGAAATTGTCACTTCCTTTAATCGACCATTTTTCTCATCGGCGATAACTTCTGTTACTGTGTGAGATAAATACAAAGGAATATTGTAATCTTCCAAGCATTGAACGACGTTACGATTCAAACCATTTGAATAGGGGCATAGTTCAACGTCAGCTACGACTTCAGATCCTTCTAGGACCATACGTCTTGCCATGATGAGACCGATATCACCCGAACCTAAAATTAGGACTTTTTTACCGACTAGGAAACCGTCTATATTGCAGTATTTTTGAGCGGCACCAGCCGTATAAATACCAGCGCATCTATCTCCGGGAATACAAATAGCTCCGCGTGTACGTTCGCGGCAACCCATAGCTAAAATTACAGCTTTACCTCTGATAGTTTGGTAACCATCTTTGGCCGATATACAGTGAATTATTCTATCTTTAGTTAAATCTAATACCATAGTATCAGATTTAATTTGAACTTTTGTTTCGTTTATCAAATCTAAGTATCGCTGGGCGTATTCAGGTCCAGTCAATTCTTCTTTGAATCTGTGAAGGCCAAAACCATTGTGAATGCACTGATTTAAAATTCCGCCTAAGCGAACATCACGTTCGACGATCAATATATCTTTTACACCTTTTTGGTAAGCTCCGTAAGCTGCTGACAAACCAGCAGGACCGCCACCGATGATAACGAGTTCGTGTTCTATCATTTTACTTTTCTCCCTTTGTCTTAGCGACAATGATATTTGAACCATCGCGATCAAGCAACACTTCATCAGGGTTCAAATCAAATTCTTTTCTGAGTAGTTCGTAAACCTTTGGTCCACAAAAACCACCTTGGCAACGACCCATACCAGCATTAGTTCTTCTCTTAATTCCATCAACTGTACGCCCAGGGATAATAGAGTGCATAGCGCGAATCATCTCACCTTCAGTGATTGATTCACAGCGGCAAACAACGCGGCCGAATCTATTGTCTAATCTGATAGCTTTTTCCTTATCTTCGCCGGATAATTCTTTGAAGTATTTAGGAAGGGGATAATATTTAAAATTACTGTTCTTCTCGTAGGTGAATTTTTCTCCCATCATTCTTACTAGTTCTTTACCGAATGCGGGCCCACAGCTTAAACCTGGTGATTTGATACCGGCGAAGTTGTAGAAACCTTCAAGGTAAGGAGACTCTTCAATCAAGAAATCGCTGCCATCTTTTAATGTAGCGCGTACACCTGAGAAGTTCCTTATATTTTCTCTGAAGTTAATCGTTGGTACTGAATGAACTGCAGATTGCGCAATAAAGCTGATATTGCTTTGTACTGTTCCTGTATCATCTCTGCTTATTACCTCAAAGTCAGCGTTGGGACCAACGATTAGGTTCTTGTGAACTGTTGGAGCAACCAAGACGCCTTTTCCTACTATAGAAGGGGTTTGGAATATGACGTGATTTACTAATCCACCCTGATTCTTATCCAACAAATAATACTCACCTTTACAAGGAATGATTTCAAACGACTTGTCTGCATCTTTTCCTAGAGCGAGTTTGTAAATAAGATCAGCGTGTGTGCCAGCACAGTTGATTACATGCGACGCGGTATATTTTTTTCCGGAAGCTGTAACAACGTATTTGTTATCTTTCTTTTCGATAGCAGTTACTGGAGAATCGAGTTGTAATTCAACTCCGTTTCCAACAGCTGTTTGAGCAAGAGCAATGCACTCTTCCCAAGGAGCAACGATCGCTGCTGTCTCAGAAAGTAAGGCGTAATCAAAATCAGGATTTAGATTTGGTTCTAAGTCGTGAATTTCTTTTTTAGTTTTAAGAATTTTTAATCCGGGAATTTTAGAAGTCACTCCATTATCGTATAACTTGTTGATAATCTTGTGATCTGCTTCGGTTGAACCGACTACCAGTGAACCTAATTGATTGTAGTGGAAATTTAAAAGTGAGGCCAATTCTTTTGTGAGAACTGATCCTTCAACATTCAAACGAGCCATCTTTGTTTCAGGTTCGGGATCATAACCACCGTGAATGATTCCTGAGTTAGCTTTTGTTGTCCCCATTGAGACATCATTTGAACCTTCAATTATCAAAACTTTTGTTTGGTATTTTGAGAGTTCGAAGGCTATGGAAGCACCTGTGATTCCGCAACCTATAATAATAAAATCGTATTTGTTTGACATAATGTAAATTCTCTTTCTATATAGAAAATACTTCAATTAGTTAACCAAGTCAACTAAAAAAAGAAACGGCTTACATTCATATTATAGAACAAATAAGAAATGGTAGTCTAGGAAAAAACCGATTTCATAATGCTATTTAATAATTTTCTTTTGATAGATAGACTATCAAAATGGTTGATAAACTTTTTTATTATTTTTGACACTGATATATTTCAATTAATCACTCTTTAAAAAAAGATGTTTTTCCACGTGGATATTCTTCAAATTATTTTGTATATTTCAACTGTGACAAAAGAAAAAAGAGGAAATGCAGCACCCTTTAGTTTGCTGTGATTCCTCTTTGGTTAGTAACAATATGTCGATCTTTAATTTGCATCTATCTTTTTGTTGAAGGTATTTATTTTAACCGGTTTAGAGAAAATGTAACCTTGAATAATGTCGCACTTTTCTGCGATGGCGATATCGAGTTGCTTTTGATACTCTACGCCCTCAACAAGAATTTTTAGACCAAGTGCTTTAGACATTGAAACAACCGATTTAAATATAGTTAAGGCTTTGTCAGACTTGTGAATATTATCGACTAGACTCTTATCGATTTTGATTACGTCAAAGTTTATTTCGGAAAGAGAATTCAAATTCGAATAAGCAGTTCCAAAGTCGTCCAAATATATATTGAATCCTTTTTCGTGTAATTCCTGGATTATGTGGTAACCATTCTGCCCAGTGCCTGCGAACATACTTTCGGTGATTTCCAAGCACAAATATTTGCGTTCGATGTCGTATTTTGAAACAAGCTTAATGAGCTTTTCCACAAAATCTCCACTTAATAAGTGAGCCCTAGATACGTTTACGGAAATTGGAATGAGAGTTTTTCCGCACGCTTTCCAAGATTTTAGCAACCGGAGAACTTCTTCAAATATTATGAAATCCATCTTGATTATCATTCCAGATTTTTCAAAGTATGGAATAAAGTCATTCGGATAGAAATTTTCTCCTTTGTGATTCCATCTTACCAAAGCTTCGGCGGATGTGATTCTTTTAGTTACCACATCGTAGCAAGGCTGAAATACTGGATAGAACTCGTTATTATTTAGAGCTTTTTCAGCAATCAATTCAATTCGTTTATCCAATTTATCCTTTTTATTAGATTCCGCTGTGAAGTAAGTAAGTGTTGTAAAGTCATCTCTCTTAGATGAAATACGAGCTTTATTTGCTTTGTCTATGCTGTGGTGAATGTCGTCATCTAATCCCAAAATATATGCGCCGATATTGTAATGAAGATGAATAGTTGCGTCTTTCATTTTGTAATATCTAATGTCAGAGAATATCAGATTTTTTAATTTTTCAATCTGTTCTTTGTTCGTTGTATGTATAAGAATCAAGAAGCGATCTGCAGCCGCGTGGCAGACTGAATCGTTCTTGTTGAGTATTTTCTTGATGTTGATACCGATGAACTTTAAGATGCTGTCACCCACGGAAAAACCGTAGAAATCATTGATGAAACTAAAGTTTTTAATATCGAATGCTAAAAGCGTGAATTCTCCGGGATTCTTTGCTATTGCCGCTTTAGTGGATAAAGCAAAACCCGAGAAGGTCGCCAAATCTGTAACGTTGTCTTTATTGAGGGTTATCAATTGTCTATTGAGTATGTCACAGCGACTCACAAAGTTATCAATCGATTTTAACGTTGAATATATTAGGTTTTTAAACATCTCTTCATCGTTAGGTGAAAGCTCGTCGCCTTCAACGAGATAGACACTGAAATATTTTCCTTCTTCGAAGATGTGAACTATGTAACCTTTTTCGAAGTGGAGTTTTGACTTCAAGAAATCGATCAATTCAGATGATCCGCTGCTTGTATCTACGTATACCATAGGTTGCAAATCCTTTACAAAATGGTAAATTACTTCGTACTTTTGTCTTTTGACTCCTATCGCTTTTTTTGCATTTGTGAACTTTACGAAGTGATATTCTTCATCGACAGTTTGACAATACATCAAAATGCGATTTAAATTGAAGAAATGAAGTGCCATATCGAGTGTTTTATTGACAGTTTTATTTAAATCTGACGATATTACAAGTTCGTGCATAAAGTCTTTGTAGAAGTTCAAAGTTGTAAAATCAGGGCTAGTATTTCTACTGTATTTAGCAACATTTGTGTTAAATATGCTGTATCTATCTTTTCCGTCGTATTTGCCCTTTATCAACGCTGTTCTTGCAGCGGATAAAAGAGTGTCAAAATCATTTCCATCTCTGTGGGATAACGCACCGCCTATCGTCGCGGTAAATTCCCCGGCAGGAACACCATCTATTTCAACATTTCGTACAATGTCTAAAATGTCTGTGAGTACTTTACAAATTTCCAGGTCATTGTGCAGTCCGGGAAGGAAGAAAACGAGCTTATCTTCCAATAAGTGAGTAATACTGCCAATTTTGCAAATGTATTTAGTTAAGTTGTTCGTTATTAAGTTTAATATTTCTGTAGCTTTGCGATAAGTGTATTTATTGTTAACCAATGAAAAATTATCCACATCTAAAACGCAGAACAAACCTGGGGCTTGATCAATAGAAAAATAATTGTTAATAAATCCAATGAATGTTGGTCTATAAATAACTTTTGGAGCCTCGTAGTATATTGATTCTGGGAATATTTGTTTATACTTATCTAAATACTCATCAACAATTGTCGTTTCACATACAAACGTATTGGAATCGACAGCTGATTTTTTTGCTGAAACTAAGAATAAGTGATATTTATTATTGTAAAAATTAGACTTAAACATAATTGGCAAAGGATTCTGATTTTCCAATATGCTAGAAAAGAATGAAACCATTGTTGTTCTACCCGCAAAATCTAAGTTGAGGGGATTTTCTTCTATTGAAATTATGTTTAATATGTCGAAAGTTGTGTCGTGGTTGGTTGTTGAGTTGTGAAGGCGCACAATGTTCTCTTTAGCGTCGATTGTTATCGATATCTTTAAAAAACTATTCGAGATTGAAAAAGCCTGTTCACGATGAAGTATCTCTTCGTATGTTGCAGGTTTTTGCAGCGCGAAGAAGTTGTAGCAATCAGCTTCCTTGTGCCAGTACAGTATGTACGGCATAGAAGTGTTGTTAATGTTGAGCGAAACCAGTTTATTTGTAATGTCAGACTGCTGAACTATTTTTGTTAGATCAACATCATCTGAGATCGATT
>Ga0172377_10007551_pt1 | contig 11182 bp, 8 predicted proteins | sample Pumphouse3metaG_FD_119749 | JGI IMG/M metagenome (GOLD analysis project Ga0172377, IMG submission 119749) | Leachate microbial communities from a municipal landfill in Southern Ontario, Canada - Pumphouse #3 metaG | ecosystem: Engineered > Solid waste > Landfill > Unclassified | place: Canada... | reverse complement strand
TATGAAAAAGTTGGTAGCTTTGACGGGTGCCGGTATGAGTGCAGAGAGTGGTTTCAGTACATTTAGGGACGCTGGCGGGTTGTGGGAGAAATATCCTGTTCAACAAGTTGCTTCTCACGATGGCTGGGAAGCCGACCCCGTATTGGTAAATAATTTTTATAATGGCCTCCGCAAACAACTGATCAATGCCAAACCTAATCGTGGCCATGAGTTATTGGCAGAATTGGAAAAAGATTTTGATGTGACTGTTGTCACTCAAAATGTGGATAATTTGCACGAACGTGCAGGAAGTTCTCATGTTATTCATTTACATGGCGAACTTATGAAGGTTTGTTCCAGCAGAGATACAGATAATCCTCATTTTATCGAGGAATTAATGGCAGATAATTGTGAGGTAAAGCCTGGACAAAAAGCCGATGATGGTAGTTTGTTGCGTCCTTATATTGTTTTTTTCCAAGAAGCAGTTCCCATGATTAGCGTTGCTGCAGATGAAGTACGCAACGCAGATATATTTGTGATTATCGGTACATCATTGAATGTTTATCCCGCTGCAGGGCTTATTCATTATGTGCGTACAGGAGTCCCTATATATTTAATTGATCCGAAAGAGGTTGGCGTTGGATCTTCTCACATTCATTTTATTCAAAAGAAAGCGTCCGAAGGTATGGAAGAACTTACAGGCTTACTTACTGCAAAATAATTATTTGCGGTAAAATGGGCGATTTTATCGTTAATATGAGAAGTTATGAGTTTCTGAAACTGTTAACGTAGTTCCAATCCAGATTTTACATGAGTTACTTTTTCTTCGCCTTGTAGGGCATAGAGAAGAGCCAAACTAAAATCAAAGGAGTGGCCTGCGCCAATTGCAGTAATGAGATTATGGTCCTGTTCTACATCTTGGCCAGTGTAGACGAAATCAGTCATTTGATCTTTCACCGTGTGGTGACAAGTGATACGACTCCCTCGCGCAATGCCGTAATGTTGCAAGATGGTGGGAGCTCCGCAGATGGCGGCTAACAGGCGCCCGGATTCATAATATTTTCTGGCGGTTTCCCCTACGGCTTCTGTTTGAGCCAAATTTTTGTATCCGGGGAATCCTCCCGGAAGAATGAGCGCATCGCCATCGTTAATATCAATTTGTTTTAGCAGACAGTTTGCTTTTGTTTCCACTTGGTGGGAACTTGTAACGCTCAAACTGTTTGTGATAGATACGGTGTAGATGTCTACTCCAGCTCTTTTGAAGGTGTCGACCGGCGCAAGAGCTTCTACGGTTTCAAAACCTGGTGCTAAAAAAAGATATACTTTCATTGTTTTGTGTATAATATAGTGTCTATAATAATTGTGTTTTTATCGTTGTTTCCCGAAATCCCAAAATTCTCGACGAAGTGGATAATTACCTCGTAATACTTCGAATTGTTGAGGTTGTGCCTTAAGAGCTTGACTGTCGCGGAACGGATCGTAGAGCTGCAATTCTCGTTCTTCTGGATCATTTGAAGGAAGGAGCGAAGTGGGTAAAGGTGGCGGTGTAATGGTAAATTTTTGTGGAATATGGAAAAAATGACACACTGCATCAAGAGACATTCTGGTGGCGTTTGTCTTACCGTCTGCGGAGTAGCCGGCAATATGAGGAGTCCCGATTAGAACTTTATCGAGAAGTGATAAAGAAATATTGGGTTCATTCTCCCAAGTATCGATGATTGCGGCTCGAACGTTACCATTTTCTAAGGCACGCAGTAAGGCTGTCGTGTCTACAACTGCTCCACGGGCAGCGTTGATTAGTACCGGTTTCTTTCCTAGTGTATTGAAAAAATTATCATTAGCCAGATGATATGTAGGATATTTACCGCTTTTTGTGAGAGGTGTGTGAAATGTGATGATATCGCATTCCGCTTTGATTTCTTCCAGAGAAGCAAAAGAAGTTCCTTCGAGTTCTTCTCTGGGTGGGTCGTTCCGCAAAATTTTGCAGCCAAAAGATGTTAGAGCTTTAACTACAGCTTTACCAACGTGCCCGACTCCGACAACACCAATCGTTGCGTGTTCGGGAAGCAAGATGCTTTGTCTTTTGAGTACGAGTAATGCGGAGCGGATGTACTGACCAACGGAAGAAGCGTTGCAACCGGGACAATTTGTCCATGCAATGCCGGATTGTTGCAGAAAAGGCACATCCAAATGGTCGTATCCGATAGTAGCTGTAGCAATGAAGCGTACTTTACTTCCTGCAAGCAGTGTTTGGTCACATTGGGTGCGTGTTCTCACAATCAGCGCATCAGCATCACGTACATCTGCAGATGTAAATGCTGATCCGGGGCGGTATACGACCGTATCAAAAAGCCTTTCTGCCGCTTCGCGAATAAAAGGAATTTTATCGTCAATAACTACTTTCATTCTTGCAAAGTTAATGTTTTTGTCTGATTCCTCGTCTGAATTAATCAAAAAGGTTAACTTTGTAACATCATAGTAATTTTGACTCATCATGAATTTCACATCTTTTTGCCAGCCTCTCTTTAATGAGGCCATCAACAATTATCATGTTACAGACAGTGTGGATGCACCTATAAAGAATCCTTATCCTGAGGGAACCATTGAGTATGACCTTTATCTGAAGGCTTGGATTGATACGGTTCAATGGCATTTTGAAGACATTATCCGCGATCCACAGATTAATCCTGCAGAAGCTCTTGTTTTAAAAAGACGCATAGACAAAAGTAATCAGGATCGTACGGATTTGGTAGAGCGTATAGATAGCTACTTCCTGACTGAGTATAAAGAGGTTAAAGTTTTACCCGCAGCTACGATTAATACGGAGAGTCCTGCTTGGGCTATTGATCGTCTTTGTATTTTGAATCTGAAGATTTATCACATGAAGGAGCAGGCAGATCGTCTGGATGCTACGGTTGATCATCAACAACGTTGTCAACAGAAGTTGGGCGTTCTTTTGGAACAGCAAAAAGATCTTTCACAAGCTATAGACACACTTTTGGATGATATCGCTGCTGGCCGCAAATACATGAAAGTGTATAAACAAATGAAGATGTACAACGATAAGGATACTAATCCCGTTCTTTATAAAAAGAATTAGAAAACCATTGCTTACAGTTTTGCTTTCAATGCCGTTGTATCTATGACATCTTAAATATTTAGTAAAAGGCTTAGAAGCTGTTTTGAATTCTTTTGGTCTCTTTTTGACGAATTTCAGGAGCTCGTTTCTCTATATTAGTCCGCTAAACCTTCGAAACAAACTCGATCAATTCCCTCAAAAATAGCCACAAAAGGCTTTCGATAAAAATTCAAAACAAGTTCTAAGAGTAGATTTGATTTTTTCAGATGTATTACTTTTAATGCTTTATAATAGCTAATGATGTCGAAGAAGGTAGATACTGGCGATAATGATATTGGTGTTTACAAAAGTCAATCATCTGCAATGCCCATTCTCTTATCCTTTCTTGGAGAGAGATGATAAGAAAATGGACATTAAGTCAGGGTAAGCCTTGATGCAATCTAATTTTTTAAGTAGTAGTCTACACTGGTAACAACTCTGACTACTTTTTTCCAAGGTGTAAATTGGTCTCGGTTATCAATAGAGAAGTAACCTTGTGTGGCACTCTTGATTTTTCCCAATTTGCTGCCGGAATCTTTTGCAAATTTTTCAGCCGCTTCGCGTGCATTTTTTGTAGATGCCTCAATCATTGCGGGCTTAATTTTATCCAATCCGTTGAAAGAGTAGGCGATCGTGTTATCGTAGGCATTATTGTTGTTGATAGTAACCCCCATTTTCAATAATTCATTCATACGATATGACAGTTCTCGGACCAATTTTACTTTAGAGGTTGAAACGGTGATAGTGATATCGATCGAAAAACGGGAATGAATATTTTCAGGTTTATAATCCTGTGTAAAATAGTCTGTCACATTAGGAGCGCTCACGGTAATGTCCTTTTGTGGAACGCCGTAACGTGTCAGGAAGGCAATAATTTTTGTTTTTGCGTTGTTTTCTTCTTCGTAAAGACTGGAGATATTATCTCCAATGTTTTTGTAGCGAATGGGCCATGTCACTTTATCGGCTTCAACAATGCGTTCCGAAAAACCTTTCACTTGTACACTCCGGTCTCGATCGGCGAAGGTGCAGAAACCCATGTAGATGAAAAGACCTGCCAGCAATAATCCTGCGGCGATAATGATTGATTCGACTCGAAAATTTTTCATATCACGGTTCATTTTATTTGTTCGTCACAAAGATAATCATTTAAATAGAACATAAGATGCTTTAGAACAGAATTTTGATTATAATCATACGGGAGAATAGAAGAATCCTAAAGATAAAAACATCCAGTTTTGTCGTTCCATTTTTACTACCTGTTTTTCTCTACTTATGGTATAAGGTATGTGACGCAGTGCGTTTCTTTTGTGACGCGCCGTGTTTCTTTTGTGACGCAGTGCGTTTTTTTTGTGACGCACTGCGTCATCAATTCTGCAACGGCTCTTGTCAGAATGATAATGCTTTTAGTTTTTCTTATGATGATTAGAACGATTGATAGGCATGGATAAAAAAGTTTACCCAGCCATATAATATAATTATTAATAGCAAGGAGTCGCTTTTATTGAGTTAATGCATCATCAGATAGATAACTTTTATCGTGTATTTAATGAAGTAGTTAGTTCTGTAAGCGAGTCATATGATTTATTTTACTAATTTTGTAACCAATAAATTATAGTAGATAAACACAAATATGAATGGTCTTTCTGATTTGTTTGACAGGCTGTACATCTGCTTGTTGAAACAAGTACGTCCTTATGATAAACAAGGTGCGCAATTATGGCAGCGCCGAAGGAAGCTGAGAAACGAGATTTTGCGGTATTATCGTGAAAATCCGACAGAGAATCCAGAAATTTTGGCTTCGCTAGAATATTTGAAAAAGCGTACAGATGCAGTGTTTTTTCCTGGCAAGTTTAGGGATAAATATGAGTACAGAAAGATTTTTCTTGGTTTTGACGATGATGAGACGCCTTACTGGGAGATGACGGCTGGAAAGCGTTTGTTTTTTCTACCCGGAGACCCTGACAAGGTGAGGATGTGCATAAACGATTTGTTAATGGAACAAGATGAGCACTCACCTCACCGCTATTTGACGGAGGAATTTAATTTAGGCCCTGAGGATGTTTTGGCTGATGTAGGTAGCGCAGAGGGAATACTTTCACTTCAGTATGTGGACCGTGTAAAGAAAGTATATCTTTTCGAAAGTGATCCGGCTTGGGTTAATATTTTGCATAAGACCTTTGCATCCTGGAGTGATAAGGTGACGATCGTGTCTAAATTTGTTTCTGATAAGGATGATGCAGAAAATATACGTTTAGATAGTTTTTTTGAAAAAGAAGGTGTGATGCCAACTTTTGTGAAATTGGATGTTGAGGGAGGTGAACTCAATGTGTTGAATGGCATGAAAGGCTTGTTAGACGAAGGAAAACCAATGAAAATTGCTGCGTGTGCATATCATTTAAGTAATGAATATGAACGTTTGAAAGAATATGCAACACAGCATGGGTATCGTCACGAGACGAGTGAGGGCTTGATGCTTTTCGGCCTATATGATGGGAACCATCCACCTTATTTCCGTCGAGGAATGTTACGAATGTGGGCGAATGAGATCAAATGATATTGAAATAACTAATGGAATAATCGGAATTGGATGATGTGTGAAGAGAAAAATGTTGCTGTGATATTTGCCGGAGGTTCCGGACGTCGCATGAATGCGGGTGCACGTCCCAAACAATTTTTGGAACTTCATGAGAAGCCCATTATTGTTTATACATTGGAACTTTTTGATCGCCATCCGCAGATAGATGCTGTTTATGTGGCCTGTATCGAGGGTTGGATTTCATATATGGAGCGGTTAGTCGATAAATATGCATTGCATAAAGTTCGTGCGGTTGTTGTCGGAGGAGAAACAGGTCAGGATAGTATTTTTAACGGGTTACAAGCGGCAGCTGAAGATTGTAAAAATGTTGATTCCACCGTCGTTTTAATTCATGACGGTGTACGCCCTCTCATCAATGCGCAAACCATTTCGGATAATATTCATGAAGCTCGTCGCTGTGGTTCCTGCATTACGTGTGTGCCGGCGACAGAAACATTTGTAGTGAGGGAAGCAGATGGTAATATTAATATTCCTTCACGTCAGGATTGTCTGATAGCTCGTGCGCCGCAGACATTTATGCTAGGTGATATTTTGCAAGCTCATCAGCATGCACGTCAGGAAGGATATCATAATTATATTGATTCTTTGACGTTGATGAAACATTATGGTGCTCGGATCGGCACGGTAGTAGGGCCGATGGAGAACATTAAGATTACGACACCAACAGATTACTTCATTTTTAAGGCTATTGTTGAGGCTCGTGAAAATTCTCAAATCTTTGGAATATAAAGAAGTTGCTACTATCAAGAGAAAAGTGTTTGATTCAAATCTGAAAAGCAATAGTTAGAATAATTCTTTTTGTATTTTATACCTTAAACATCCCAATAAAATGGCACTTATAAAATGTACGGAATGTGGTGGAACAATATCGGATACAGCTACAACGTGTCCACATTGTGGTGCGCCTATTATTAAATGTAAGGAATGTGGCAGGATGCTGCCGGAAGGAAGTTCCATGTGTCCTTATTGTGGCGCACCTGCCGATGTAGTTTATGAAAAAGACGAAAAAAAGACGCCATTGCCTAAACGAGGAGGAGCAAAGTCTTCCATAGGAAAAATTATTTTAGCCGTTATGGTGATCTTCGTGTTTTTTTTGATTGTTACTTGTCCCGGAGAAGATAAACATCAAGAGGTTCTGGAAGATCATATTAATTTGGCGGTAAAAGAAATGTTCGATTCGACCGAAGAAAAAAGTGTTTTGTCTGGTATCGATGATGAGATGATTGTGAACCAAATAACGAAAACACTTATAGGTAGCCAGTTCAGTGTAAATAATTATCTGGTATGTTCGGTAGGAAAAGTCCATTTTCTTCATCAGAAAATGATGGTTACTTTTGGTGTTGCTCATCATGTTTTTTGTCTTGTCTCAAAAGATGATATTAAACGGAATATTGAAAAATGGGAAAAGGAGAAAAAAGGTAATGCCTCGGACTTCTTCTCTATCATTAAAAATATTTTTGGTAGTGGAAACTCGGATAACGCAGATGGTTCCGATGCTCATTCTGCAACAGAGAACGTACAGGATAATTCTATGATGGACTCTTTCTCTGACGATGTACCAGATGTAGGCAATCATGGTCAGCAGAATCGTCAATCGCGGTCTAGTGACGATACGAATCTGTAGGTTTTGGATGCAAGGAATATTTATGAAAGACATTTTGTGTAGGTGCTTGAATTGTCTGGTTCTGTAGCAAGGTGTAATGAATGCAATTTTTTGTCGAACAGATTATTAGAATAAAGAAGGGCCTATTGTGTTTGCAGTAAACCTCTGTAAAAATTCTAAATTAAGAATACGGAATAATGATAAGAAAAAAAATTAATAGTTTTTTTGCGATTGTGCTATTAACTTTGTTTCCACTTCTTTCGATGGCAGAAGCGGGAACGATGAGAGTGGAGGAAATGAAAGTGGAATATGAAACGACGCCACTTGGCATTGATATAAAGAAACCTCGTTTTAGTTGGCAACTCAAAAATCCGCGTAATGATCGTGGCATTATACAAAAAATTTTTTGTTTGCAAGTTTCCGATAATAAAGGACATATTGTTTGGAATTCAGGAAAACGTAAAAGTTCCGTTTCCTTAAACATTCCTTATGGTGGGGAAACTCTTCAACCTGCAACTCATTACGACTGGAAAGTTTACGTGTGGACAGGTCAAAAAAAACAGGTCATCGGTTCTTCTTGGTTTGAAACCGGGTTAATGAGCAAGGATTCTCTCTATGCCGCATGGGATGGAGCACAGTGGATAGGCAGTGATGACGAAAGCCGTGTGCTCTATGCGCCTTATCTGAATGTATTTAAATTAAATTTCACCCTTCAACTGGATACCAAGTCACATTCTCAGCGTGCAGGTTTTGTTTATGGTGCTAACGAGGAACGGATGGCAGATGCCAATAAGAATCTTTTTCATATTCAGAAGGGCTATAATGAGAGTTATTATGAAGTAGAACTGGACATCAGCGGTTTGGGATGCCACCAAAAAGCGCAACTGTGTATCTATCGTGTGGGCTATTGCCCAAAAGATAGTATTGATAAGCCGATTCAGCGTTTTGATATTCCTGATCATTTAATCAATCAGGCCAATAGTTATGCTCCTCATGTTGTGAGTTTTTCTTCTGTGAACGGGACTACTGTTCTTACTCTTGATGGGGAAGAAATAGGCAAAGGTTTTTATAATCCGATGGGTAGTGGTGGAGATGTAATTTCGTTTCCTTCATTGTGTGATATAGGTTATCACATGCAGCGTGGTCAGAAAGCTACATTTAGTCGAATAGAAGTGCGTAACTTTCGAAGCCCTTCAAATATTTTGGCAGCGTTTAATAATGAAGTTTTTGTAGATGGAGGCGAAAGAGGGAAGATAGAGACTTTTAATCCGAGCCATAATTCTATGGCTTTGTTGAGAAGTGAATTTACTACTTCAGGAACAGATATAGCTCAAGCACGCTTATATGTTTCGGCTCGCGGCGTATATGATATGTACGTAAATGGTCATTTGGTTTCGAGAGACTATTTTAATCCTGGCCTGACGCAATATAACAAGACACAATTATATCAAACTTTTGACGTTACTTCGCTACTTCATTCCGGAACAAATGCTATAGGTGCACAGATGGGAGAAGGTTGGTGGAGTGGTGGTATCAGCTACACACCGGAGAATTGGAATATGTTTGGTGATCGCCAATCGCTGCTGGCAAAATTAGTAGTAACTTATCGGGACGGGCATGAACAAATTGTAGTTACAAAGCCGTCTCTTTGGAAATATTCTGTGGAAGGTCCTCTTATTTATGGCAGTTTTTTCCAAGGTGAAGTTTATGATGCTGAACGCGAGCAGAAAGTTTTGGGGTGGTCAACAGAAAATTTTGACGATAAGTTTTGGAAATCCTGTAAAGAAATAGATTTGAAAGGGAACGTTGCCACAGAAGGCATACAGGCGAATTATTCACAGATGAAACTTCTTTCGCGTTACGGGCAGACTGTTGCTGGAGGCGATACCATTACGGCTGTAAGTGTAGATGAAGTGCGTCCTCATTTATATGTTTACGATTTGGGGCAAAATGCAGCAGGCGTTCCTCTTGTACGTTTTTCAGGATTGCGTCCGGGAACAAAAGTAATGTTTCGTTTTGCCGAAGTAAAATATCCGGATCTTCCAGCTTATGCAGGTAATGTAGGAATGATTATGCTCGAAAATATTCGTTCGGCACGATCTGAGGACGTTTATGTAGCGCGTGGTGGCGAGGAGGTTTTTTCTCCTAGGTTTACTTCTCATGGTTACCGCTTTATGGAAATTTCTGGTTTAGATGAACAATTGCCTTTAGATAACGTGAAAATGGTTGCTTTGAGTTCTATTCGCCAATTAACAGCAAACTATGAAACATCAAATTTAAAAGTAAACCGTTTATGGCAGAATGTAACTTGGTCGGCAAGATCCAATTTCTTCTCAATACCTACTGATTGCCCTCAAAGAAATGAACGTATGGGTTGGTGTGGAGACATTTCCGTATTTTCTCGGACTGCCACCTATTTAGCTCAAGTTCCTGGATTTTTAAGAGGTTTCCTGCATTCCATGCGTGACATTCAGAGTGCAGACGGACGTTTCCCGGATGTAGCTCCTGTTGGTGGAGGTTTCGGAGGTTTGCTTTGGGGTAGTGCGGGCATTACAGTGCCTTGGGAAAGCTTTCAACAATTTGCCGACACCGCACTTCTTGCAGAACACTATCCTGCGATGAAAAAATATATTTCATATATTCTGCAACATGATATTGATCCGAAAACAAATATTATTGTACAAGATCGTCAAGGTTCCGATTTAGGTGACTGGCTGTCCATGGAATATGATAAAAATGATAAGTCCTTACTATGGGAGTGCTATTTTATTTACGATTTGGAACGAGTTGCTGATATTGCTGCAATTCTTGGAAATACGGAGGATGCTAATTATTATTCTGAACTTGCAGATAAGCGTAAGGCGTTTTTTAATGAAACTTATTTGCAATCTGAAAGTTTAAAGACTATCTGTTCTGATTTTTATCCCGATCGAAAAGGTGCGTTAGTAGATATACAGGCTTCATACGTGTTACCACTGGCATTTCATGTGTTACCTCGTGTGAAAGAAGCTCAAATGATGAAGAATTTAGCCGAAACAGTTACACGGGAGAATAAAATGGATAATGGACAGGTATGTGCACCATATAGTTTGATGACGGGATTTATCGGTACAGCATGGATTAATCCGGTGCTGTCCAAGAACGGACGTTCCGACTTAGCTTATCGTTTATTGCAGCAGACTTCTTTTCCTTCTTGGCTATATTCTGTGGATCAGGGAGCAACAACTATTTGGGAACGTGTAAATTCTTATACTCGTACCGACGGCTTTGCTGGAAACAATAGTATGAATTCCTTTAATCATTATTCTTTTGGGGCTGTGGGATCTTGGATGATAAATTATTCATTAGGCATTCAACGTGATGACAAGAATCCTGGTTTTCATCATTTTGTATTGCAGCCTGAAATTGATCAGACTGGGCAAATGACTTTCGCAAAGGGACATTATGATTCCATGTACGGGCGTATTGAAAGCAGCTGGCAGATTACAGCGGAGAAAACACGTTATGAGTTTACAATTCCTTGTAACACATCGGCTAGTTTATTTTTGCCGGCTCCCGCTGTGTCTGCTGTTAAAGAAGGTGGCCGTGAAATAAGTCATTCACCAGGTGTAAAAATCGTAGAGATGAAGAATGGCATTGTTAAGATGGAACTAACATCAGGCCATTATATTTTTGAGGTGATGAATGCCCATAAATAATTTATTAATTACAAATGTGAGAGGGCGAAAATAGAATTTAGTAGTGTTATTCAATATTTTGAGTATCCCATTTCTTTGTTTCATCACAGGTGATTAATAAAGTTTGGTTACCGACCTGAATACGAAAATCACCTTGTTCCAAAATCCATCTGCTGTCGTAACCTACGAAAGCGAGATCACTGGCTTTT
>Ga0172377_10007550_pt1 | contig 11182 bp, 9 predicted proteins | sample Pumphouse3metaG_FD_119749 | JGI IMG/M metagenome (GOLD analysis project Ga0172377, IMG submission 119749) | Leachate microbial communities from a municipal landfill in Southern Ontario, Canada - Pumphouse #3 metaG | ecosystem: Engineered > Solid waste > Landfill > Unclassified | place: Canada... | reverse complement strand
CAGACACTCTTCGCAAGAGGCGCCATACCCGCCTCTCAGCTGGACGCTGCGCGTGCTTCTGCAGAGAGCGCGCAGGCTCAGTTGCAGCAGGCCCGCTCACGCCTGTCGCAGCTTATGGCGGGCTCCCGGCCGGAAGAAATTCAGCAGGCGCGGGCGGCCGTCACCCAGTCGCAGGCACAGCTTGAAGGCGCAAGAAAAGCGCTTGTAAATGCCCGGAGCCAGTACAGCCAAAAGATTCAGGAAAGGCAGGCGCTTACGCAGGCAAGAACGGAGTACCGTGCAGCCGCCGCCCAGCTTAAGCAGAACCAGGCCCGCCTTCAGGAGCTGGTTGCAGGCCCCAGGCCGCAGGAGGTGGAGCGCCTTAAGGCGGGAGTGTCTCAGGCGCAGGCGGCGTATGCGCAGGCAGTTACGCAGCTAGACAATACTGTTGTTAAATCCCCTGTAGCAGGCACGGTAATTACGCGGGCGGTGGAGCCGGGAGAGCTTGCAACTCCGGGGACTCCGCTTATAACCCTTGCAGATTTAAGGGAAGTCTGGCTAAGAGTCTATGTGGATGAGGCCTCCTACGGGCGGATACACCTTGGGCAGGCGGCAGATGTTACCGTAGATAGCTACCCGGGCCGTATCTTCCGCGGGCGCGTAACAGAGATAGCATCCCAGGCAGAGTTTACGCCCAAAGAGATTCAGACGCCGGAGCAGCGGACAAAACTGGTCTTTGGCGTTAAGATAACCATACCTAACCCCGGGGGAAGGCTAAAACCCGGGATGCCTGCCGATGCCGCGCTCAGGCTCTCGCCGGCAGACGGGTAGCGCCATGCCAGATGATGCAATATCCGTAGCAGACCTTAAAAAAACGTTTGGTATGTGCCGCGCCGTGGACGGCGTATCCTTCTCTGTGCGCAGGGGAGAGGTCTTTGGGCTTGTGGGCCCGGACGGCGCCGGAAAGACCACCACGCTCCGCATGCTTGCGGGGGTGCTGTACCCTTCTGCCGGAAGCATAACGGTTCTTGGGCAAAATGCCGTAACAGACCCGGAATCCATAAAGCCCCTTGTGGGATACATGCCGCAGACTTTTGGACTTTACGGAAGCCTTACCGTAATGGAGAACCTGAACTTCTATGCAGACCTTTACGGAGTCCCGCCGGGCGTGCGGCCGGAACGCATCCATCGGCTCCTCTCCTTCTCGCGGCTGGAGCCGTTTACCAACCGTCTTGCGCAGAACCTTTCCGGCGGGATGAAGCAGAAACTTGCGCTTGCAGCCACGCTTATCTCTCAGCCGGAGCTTATACTCCTGGACGAACCCACAACGGGCGTAGACCCAGTCTCCCGCCGTGATTTCTGGGCTATCCTCTACAACCTAAACGTAGAAGGGATGACAATTCTGGTGAGCACGCCGTACATGGACGAAGCCGACCGCTGCTCCCGCCTGGGGTTCATGTTCAACGGCAAGGTGATAGCTTTAGATACGCCGGAGTGCATACGAGGCCTTATGCACGGAGAGATCCTTGAGCTGGTTACGCCGCATGAACGCCGTGCCCGCAAGCTCCTGGTTGATATGCCGGGAGTAATAAACGTCGGCATCTTTGGAGACAGGGTGCACGTGGTTGTGCAAAATGCCCGCGCCATGACAGGCCCAATCTTGGAGAGGCTTGCACCGGAGGGCGTACAGATAGAGCAGATAAGGCAGATTCCCCCCGGCCTGGAGGATGTTTTTATCTCCCTTATACGCTAAAACTAATTATGCGGAGGCGCCGCTGCCAAAGCCCTTGCAACTCTTGCTAACAAGACTTGATAGGATGCGAATATCCACAGAATGCTTACAGGCTACAGCATGATTGTTTGCCCCGTACTGCTTCTTCAAAGGCCGCCAGGTTTTGTATGGATACCTCCGGGGGCAGGTCGCAGCCGGATGATATGATAAATCTTTGGCAGTTCTTCATCTTTAAGGCAAGCTCCTCTGCCGCCGCTCTTGTATGTTCCGGCGTGGCCCTGAGAAATATCTCTGTTGGGTCAAGGTTCCCCATAAGCACTACGCCCTCCGGCAGGCGGGGATAGACCTGGGCGGGGTCTGTTACGGAGCCTACGTGCAGGACTTCTATACCGGTTGCGCATAGGCTCTCTATAAGATGCATTATGTGTCCGCAGTTGTGCAAAGCCGGGGTTTTGCCCTTTTGTTTTATTAAATTTACCAAATCTGTTATGTAAGCATTAGAGAACTGGTTGGCATCATCTACGCCAAGCATGCCGGCTGCCGGTTCCAGCACCATAACGCCGTCTACGCCCGTCCCAAGCAAGGCATCAGCATATTTAAGGAGGAGGGCGTTGGTCTTTTTGAGCACGGTATGCACAAGCTCCGGTTCAAGTTTTACGTTAACGGCAATCTCCGTCATGCCCATAAGCCGCCCGGCAATGGAGAACGGCCCAAGCACATAAGCCCATACAATCTTCTCCGGCATGGATTTTTTAAGCAGCCTGCACGCCTCTACAAAGACGCCAAGACGGTTTCCTGCGCCCACCTCCGGGATGATGAGGGCATCTGCATGAGCCTGGGTTTCTACCTTTATACCGGTGATTGCCGGCAGCGCATCTATCTCCCAATCTATGGCGGCGCCAAATGCCTGAGCCTCCACCGTAAGATCCATCATAGGGAATACTATATCAAACTGTACCAATTTGTGGAGCGCGGCAAGTGTTTTGGCCTGAATCTCTCCGTTGCACAGGTTCTCTTTTACCGTAGTCCGGGCTAGCGCGGCACCCGGAAACCCGGCAAGCGGAGCCGCAAGAGGTCTTTCTGCATTCTTTACGTACTGGACGAATCTCATTTATTTCCCCCTGCCATTTATGAAAATGCGCAAACCCGCACTTGCTTTATAATACAATTCTACGCCGATTGCTTGTAGAAATCTGGGAATATGATGCTGTGTTTCTGGAAATATGATGATGCTCTTTTGCAGACTGGTGCTCTATGGGAATTTCGTGCTTTCAGGCACCGGTGCCAGGCCGGAAGTTTGGCGGCTAACACCAGCATCTATTCCAGTATCATGCATAATCAAGAGCCGCCTGCGGGTAGACTATACCGGCCGGATATATGGATTCCAAGGTATGCATAAATCCACTCAAAAAAACTCCTTAAAAAATTTATGCAAACCACTTGACACTAACACACTCAAGTAGTATACTCGTACAGTACTAAGGGTACACTGTAGCAAAGATTAGATAATAGTTTAGTTATGTTAACTCAAGGGTATCAACAATTTCAGGAGGTAGACATATAATGGGAAGAACAGTTGGCATAGATTTGGGAACCACTAACTCCGTAGTAGCCGTTATGGAAGCGGGCGAACCGGTTGTTATCCCAAACGCAGAGGGCAGCAGGATTACGCCATCCGTGGTAGGTTTTTCAAAAAGCGGCGAGCGGCTTGTTGGGGCCACGGCAAAGCGGCAGGCCATCATCAATCCGGATAGGACAATCTCTTCCATCAAGCGTCACATGGGCTCAGATTATAAGGTTAAAATAGACGATAAAAACTATACCCCGGAAGAGATATCTGCAATGCTCCTGCAAAAGCTTAAAGCAGATGCAGAGACCTATCTTGGCGATAAAGTTACCGATGCAGTAATCACCGTCCCTGCCTACTTTAATGATGCGCAGCGTACTGCCACCAAGACGGCGGGAGAGATTGCCGGGCTGAACGTGCAGAGGATTATAAACGAGCCCACGGCGGCATCCCTTGCATACGGGCTGGAAAAGAAAGAGAACGAAACCATCCTTGTCTACGACCTGGGCGGCGGCACCTTTGATGTCTCCGTTCTGGAAGTAGGCGAAGGCGTCTTTGAAGTTAAGTCCACGGCGGGCGATACAAAACTTGGCGGCGACGACTGGGATCAGAGAGTAGTTGACTACGTAGCAGATGAGTTCAAAAAGCAGGAAGGCATAGACCTTAGGAACGATAAGCAGGCCCTGCAGAGGCTTAGAGAAGCATCTGAAAAAGCCAAAGTAGAACTCTCCAGCGTAGTGCAGACAAGCATCAACCTTCCATTCATCACAGCCACCCAGGAAGGGCCCAAGCACCTTGACGTCAACCTTACGCGGGCAAAGTTTGAAGAGCTTACGGCAGACCTGGCAGAGCGCACCGTAACTGCATTCAAAAGGTCGCTCTCAGACGCCGGCATTAGCGAAAAAGAACTTGATGAAATCATCCTTGTAGGCGGTTCTACCAGAATGCCGCACATCTACGAGCTTGTAAAGCGGCTGGGCGGCAAGGAGCCCCACAAGGGCGTAAACCCGGACGAAGTAGTGGCAGTGGGCGCAGCTATCCAGGGCGGCGTGCTTGCCGGAACCGTAAAAGACGTGGTGCTGCTGGACGTTACCCCGCTCTCCCTTGGAATAGAGACCCTTGGCGGCGTGTTTACCAAGCTTATAGAGCGCAACACCACCATCCCCACAAGAAAGAGCGAGGTCTTTACCACGGCGGTAGACGGCCAGACAGATGTAGAAGTGCACGTGCTCCAGGGCGAGCGTGAGATGGCCAGCGCCAACAAGACGCTGGGCCGCTTCCACCTGGTGGGAATCCCGCCTGCGCCGCGCGGCATCCCGCAGATAGAAGTAACATTTGATATAGATGCAAACGGCATAGTAAACGTCTCTGCCAAAGACAGGGCAACCGGCAAGGAACAGAGCATAACCATAACCGGCTCAACCCGCCTTAGCAAAGACGATGTAGAACAAATGGTGTCAGATGCCGCTCACCATGCAGAGGAAGACCGCAAGGCCAAGGAGACTGCAGAAGTAAGAAACAATGCAGACAGCTTGGTCTATCAAACAGAAAAGCTGCTCAATGACCTTGGGGACAAAGTTCCGGCAGAAGAAAAAACCAGCGTGGAATCTGCCATATCAGAAGTAAAATCCGCACTTGGCGGAGATGATTTGGACAGAATCCGCAAGGCGACAGAGGCTTTGCAGCAGGCATCCTACAAGCTCTCAGAGATTATGTACAAGCAGGCGGGCGCCGGACAGCCGGGCGCACCAGGCGCAGAAGCAGCGGCCGGTGCAACAGCCGAGCAGGCTGCTTCGGAAGAAGGCGTCATAGACGCAGAGTTCAAGGAAGAATAATATCCGGGCGGGTTTATGCGCCCGCCCCGGCATGCATTGCAGATTTCCGCAGCGCTCATCTGCGGGATAATAGACAAGTGATGGAGGTGTAACCAATGAGTATGATTAGATGGGACCCCTTCAGAGATCTGGAGGCATTGCAGGAGAACGTAAACAGGCTCTTTCAAGAGTCTATGGGCAGAACCCGGCGCGAGCCGGTCTCCGAGCGTGCCTGGGTTCCGGTTGTAGATGTACTCTCTGACAACGACAAGATTATAGTCAGGGCGGAACTTCCCGGCATGAAGAGGGAAGACATAGACATAGAACTCAACGGCGATATGCTCACCATCAAGGGCGAGCGAAAGTTCAGCGATGAAGAGCATAAAGAAGACTACGTAAGAATAGAGCGGGCATACGGCAACTTCCAGCGATCATTCACTCTGGGGGTACCTGTAAAGGCCGGAGAAATAAAGGCTGCCTACAAGGACGGCGTGCTTGAAATCACCATCCCAAAGGCAGAGGAAGTAAAGCCCAAGAAGGTTGAAGTAGCCGTAGAGTAGGCTTTCACCCTTCCGCCGCTTAACCAGTAAGGCCCTTTCCCACAGCGGCGCCCGCCATGCCAAGCGGGCGCCGCTGCGGAAGTATCGGCTTAAACAAAAATTACGTGTAGGCACCAAGCGCAGTACAAAAGAAGCTTTGCCTGGCTATCCATCATAACCTGATGGCGCAGGGCCGGCTTGAGAGCATATATGAAATACAAAGACTACTATGCCATACTGGGCGTCAAAAAAGATGCTGCAGACAAAGAGATAAAGGCAGCATACAGAAAGCTTGCCAGAAAGTACCACCCGGACGTCAACCCCGGCAACAGAGAGGCCGAGGAGAAGTTCAAAGAGATCAGCGAGGCGTACGAAGTCCTCTCAGACAAAGACAAACGCGCTCGGTACGATTCCTTTGGCACAGGCGGCGGGCCATGGACGCAGCACGGCCCCGGCCCCGGTGCCGGCGGAGGATTTGGGTATGAAAGCTACGGCCCGGAGATGGGCGGCCAAAGGTACGATATAGGCGGCGGATTCAGCGATTTCTTTGATATGCTCTTTGGCGGCGGATTTGGCGCAGCAGGCCGCCAGCAAGGCCCTATCCGGGGAGAAAATATAGAGGCGCAGTTAGATGTCACCCTTGGGGAGGCATTTGCAGGCACCACAAAAGCCTTCACCATATCCAACGGCAGGGGTGGGACAAAACGCCTGGAAGTTAAAATCCCCGCCGGAGTAAACGAAGGCAGCAGAATACGCCTGGCAGGAAAAGGGCATCCAGGCCCCGGCGGCGGACCGGTTGGAGATCTTTACCTTACCATCCGCATGGTCCCGCATCCGTCATTTGAGCGCAAAGGTGACGATCTTTACCGCGAAGTAGCTGTGCCGTTCACAACAGCCGCGCTTGGCGGAGAGATAGAAGTGCCTACACTCACGGGTAAGGTAAAAATGAAAATTCCTGCAGGGTCGCAAAACGGGCAGACATTCAGGCTGGCAGGGAAGGGGATGCCCAGGCTTCGCAAGCAGGAAAAGGGTGATCTATATGCAAAACTCAGGATTACCGTGCCCAGAACTTTAACACCAGGGCAAAAAGAGATGATGCAAAAACTTGCAGAATCTCTTAAGGGCAACAATACTAATGCTTAACCAAATTAATGCTTCTGCCGTAAGAATGCTTTGGCGGCAGGCTTTTTGATTGGTATTTTGCCCTGGGTTATGAAAGGACGTGAGGCAGATGGCGCACAGGGACGAGCATGAGCCAGTATATATGATAAGCATAGCGGCAAGGCTCTGCGAGATCCACCCTCAAACACTCAGGCTTTATGAGCGTATGGGATTGATCAAGCCCCAGCGCGTTGGTTCAAAAAACCGGATGTATTCCGATGCCGATATAGAGAGGGTACGCCAGATTCAGCGACTTACTCATGAGCTGGGGGTGAACCTGGCAGGAGTAGAGGTTATACTGAGCCTTCTTGAGCAAATGGAGAACATGCGCAGGCAGATGGACGAAGAAATGGACAATCTGCGGGCAGAGATGGAAGAGACTATTCACAGGGCAAAGGGACAAAGCTAGCGAATATTTTATTTTACAAAAACCAAAAGCTGTGTTATACTGCGAATATCAGGCAAAAAAGCCTGGATAATTGCAGGTAGTTAAGACAGAACTCGAAAGTATTCAAAAGCGGTAGTGCTCCTGAAGAACCTCGGGGTGTCTGCTTAACGCTTTGCAGAAGAAGGAGGTTCGGGATGCCCACGGGAAAAGTGAAGTGGTTCAGTGAGTCCAAGGGTTATGGGTTCATTGCCGCTGAAGATGGAAAGGATGTCTTCGTACACTACTCTGCCATCCAAGGAACAGGCCGTCGGAACCTGTTCGAAGGGCAGGATGTACAGTTCGAGATCACAGCTGGACCAAAAGGCCCGCAAGCCGCAGACGTCCAGCCCCTCTAAGTAAGGGATAGGCTTCGAACCGCAAGCCCCCGGGTCATTTAGTGCCCGGGGGCTTTTTTGTATCTCTGCAACCCCTCTGTATCCGCCGGATGCTTCACCCTAAGGCTTGACATTAAGCTTTGCCATAGGGTACTATTCCAATACCTGCTAAACCTGTCAATGAGGAGATGTAGATAATGCAGGGATACTGGATTATAGTTATAAGCCCCGAGAATTTTAATGCAAGCAAATCACAAGGTTTCACTATAGCCGCTTTTAAAGATAACATCCTTGGCAGGCGGTCTCGGCGGATGAAACCCGGAGACCTGGTTATATTCTATATAAGCCAAATCTGTAAATTTGGGGCTGTAGCATGTGTAACCGGCAGTCCCTACCGTGACGACCACACAAGAATTCGCCCGGATAAAGATGAAACTTGGCCGCTACGTGTTCCCATAAAACCCGTAAACGTTATAGAAAACGACTCCGCTCTTGTAGATGTGCGGAAGATGGCCTCAAAACTCTCATTTGTAAGCGGTCGGCTTAGAAAAGCAAACTTCGGCAGAGCCTTCCAGATATCCATACGCACAGTCTCTCCGGAAGACTTTAAAATAATATCTTCCGCAATAGAAGCCTCCTGCCGGGATGCGGCATGCCGTGTAAGCGAGGCTGCCCCAAACTACAGCGTAATTACAGAGGACTATGCCAAACGCGCAATTGCACAACTGAACCTTTCCTCAAACACACTGCACGACAGGATAGGCGAGATGCTTGCCGTCATAGGTTCATGGATGGGCTACAGAACCTACACCAGGCACCGGGTCACCCCGGAGCATTCCGTAGAGCTGGATGTTGCCTGGCTTAGAGGCAGCAACCCCCATGTAGGCATAGAAGTTCAGATAGGCGGAAGCATAGTAGAGGCCAAGGATAGATTAGACCAGGCCCGGCGTTTTAACTACCGCAAAGTAATAATGGTGGTAGAAGAAAACCAGCTCTCCAAACTTAACGCCCGCATACGCTTTGACGAACTCCGGTTCTGGCTTGATGCCTGGTCTATTCAGGCCGTGTACCGCCTGTATATGGCGGGGGAGGAGTTCTTCTCCCTGTATGCCCGGCTTGATGAATCACGCTATATAGACCGCCGTGCGCTTGATCTGGTAAAGTAACCCGTGCGTGGCCCGGCAAACTCTATCCCTTTCCGCAAACCCCGCAGAGCGTCACTGCCGCCGCTGCTGGTTTGAACCGTAAATCCATGGGTAAAACCAACAAAAGTACAAGGCTTTTTGCAGCCGTCCTTCCATGGAGGTTACCAGCATGGCGTGCGAATCTTCCCCTACCAGCATAAACTGGCGCGAATGGAGCGATGATATATTCCAGATAGCAGAGAAGGAGGATAAGCTGATCCTCCTGAACATTGGCGCATCATGGTGCCACTGGTGCCACATAATGGAGCGAACAACCTACTGTGATGCGCAGGTAATAAGAATAGTCAATGAAAAATTCATCCCCATAAAAGTAGATGCCGACAAACACCCCGATCTGCAAGATAAATACCTGCTTGGCGGATGGCCCACCACGGCCTTCCTGGTGCCGGACGGGCGGATGCTTACCGGCTCTACCTATATTCCACCGGAGGCCATGATCAACAAGCTTAAAGAGGTAGATGATCTGTACCATCAGCAAAAAGAACTTGTTTCAAGGCAGGTCTCAAGCATGGCCGCCGAGGCGGAATACGAGCGTCCATCGGTAGAAGAGCCTACGCCTACGCTTAACGGCGGCACAATAAAGGCGCTGGAGAATGTCCTTAAACAGGAGTTTGATGCGCGGAACGGCGGATTTGGCGCAGAACCCAAGTTCATATTCCCGGATGCCATGCGTTTTGCCTTTATCCGGTACCGCAAGACCGGCGACCAGGAACTGCTGAACATAGCACTCAGGACGCTGGATGCAACAATAAAGCTGATGGACCCCGTATGGGGAGGCTTCTACCGGTATGCCATGCGTGCCGATTGGAGCCAGCCGCACTACGAAAAGCTCCTCTACGTACAGGCCGGCGTCATGGATAACTTTCTGGAAGCCTACCAGGTGGGCGGCGAGAACAAATACAAAGAAGCGGCATCCGGGATAAAATCTTACATCGCCAATTTTCTATCAGATCAGGAGAAGGGCGGGTTCTACGGCAGCCAGGATGCAGATGTTGGGAGCCACGGAGATGGAGCGCAGCTAATCACGGGCGACCGGTACTTCCCCAGATCAAACAAAGAACGCCTTGCCATGGGAATCCCTTACGTAGATAAAACCATCTACTCAGATTGGAACGGCATGATGATCTCTGCATACCTGCGCCTGTATGCCGTCACGGGAGATGCCTCTGCCAGAGACTTTGCAAAAAAGAGTATAGATAGAATCCTTGCAGATAACTTTTCAACGGGTCACATGTGCCATTACACGGAAGACGGCTGCCGAGCCGGCGGTTTTCTATCTGACCAGGTCTACTTTGCGCAGGCGCTTGTAGACTGGTACCAGGCATCCGGCGAGCGTAGCTATCTTACAAAGGCAGAGAACCTGGTCGGCTTCATGATTGCAGAGCTTCAGGATGTGGTGGACGGCGGCTTCTACTTCCAGGCATTTCTGCCGCACGGCATGGGGGAGAGCCTGGAACGCCGCAAGCCCTTTGATGAAAATGCGGCAGCCGTAAAACTCCTTGTGCAGCTGTACTATATAACCGGCTACAAGAATTATCTTGACCTGGCCGAGCGAACCCTTAGAGCAATCCGGTACCCGCAAATCCGGGAGAGCATCATAGGCATGGAATTTGGGGTTGCGCTGGAATGGGCTACAACAGAGCCCCTGCATATAATCCTTGTCGGCCGGCCGGACGATGCAGAAACAAAAGAGATGTTCGCTACCAGCCTGCACGCCTACAGTCCCATCAAGGTTGTGCAACTGATGGCGCCCAGCGAGACGCCTGTTACAATAGGCGAAGCGACTTATAAGGCAGACGAATATCCCGCGGCATATGTGTGCGTGCAGAATATGTGCACCCCGCCTGTGCCCAGCAACCATGAACTAAAAAAGGTACTTGAAGATATTCTTCCAAGGGCCGGGATGAGCGCATGAGAAGAATCCTTATAGTAATTGCAAAATCCCCTGTCCCCGGCTGGGTAAAGAGACGCCTGACGCCTCCCCTTGATACGGCATCGGCTGCAACTCTGCATAAGTGCTTTGTGCTTGATACGTTAGATAAGGCCGCCGCCGTGCCGGATACGGAGCTTGTTGTGGCATTTACGCCGGAGAGGGAGATTGCATTTTTTAGAGAGGCGGCCCCCGGCGCCGGCATGTTTATCCCCTGGCCGGAAGCGGATGCGGGGAGTACGCTTGCATCGTGCTTTCAGGAGCTGTGCGGCCCGGACCGTTCCGTTGTGGCAATAGGCACGGATGCGCCCACCATGCCTGCGCGTTCCTTTGAACTGGCCTTCAACGCTCTATCCTCCGGTAGTGCGGAGGTAGTCTTTGGGCCTGCATCAAACGGAGGGTGCTACCTGCTGGGCACATCCGCCCATGATGGCTCTGTGCTTGGCAAATTTAACTGGCCTGCCTTCAATCCAGAGGGGGAGGGGGTAGAGCT
>Ga0172377_10007548_pt1 | contig 11187 bp, 8 predicted proteins | sample Pumphouse3metaG_FD_119749 | JGI IMG/M metagenome (GOLD analysis project Ga0172377, IMG submission 119749) | Leachate microbial communities from a municipal landfill in Southern Ontario, Canada - Pumphouse #3 metaG | ecosystem: Engineered > Solid waste > Landfill > Unclassified | place: Canada... | reverse complement strand
CGAGAAGTCGAGAAGTCGAGAGGTGAAACCCACGATTTAATTTGTGGAAAATAACCTTCTTTATAAGGAGTCCTCACTGCCAAACGAGTTATAGGTATGTTGGAAACTTATTTCGGTGGTAAGGACTCTATCTTTATATAAATACTCCATTACTTTTCCTAACCTAATAAATCTATCTTTTCCCTTATTTTTTCTCTCTCTGATACACAGTTCAGCTATTTTAACTTTTTCTAATTGCTTGTTGGAGAGGTAAGCCCAATTTTCAAGAGTTAAAAGATGAACGAAAAAGAGGGTTTTAGGACAGCAAAAAAAGGTAAAATCCAGATAAAAACACCGAATATGATCGAATACATCTCCCCTTTAGTTAAAAAATTATCGAGATTGTGTCCTTATCGCTAATTGTTCAATATTCTTTGTTTGTAGATTTCGGATACTTTTTGCAGGAAGTCCTCTTTATTATCATAACGCATAACACTTCTTGCCGAAGGAGAAGGCAAAATATCAATCTTTATTTCTCTTTGAACCCCGCTTTTTAGAATTAGCTTAGTTTGGTTTTCGTCCATTTTCACTAAATCCAATTTTTCTTTTTGCTGGAGGTAGTCCACTAACCAATAATGAACTCTGTTTCTGCTGGTGCAGAGAATTTTATTGAGGGTGGGACGGCTATACAAAATTGTTAAAATATCCTGATATTTTAAAACTTTCAGTTTATAATCCTCTGCGCTGGTATCCTTGCGTATAAATTTCAAGAGGATATCTGCCATTGCCAGCTTATTTTCGGCTAAGAAGCTTTGTAAAAAATTAACCTGATAAGCAGTTCTTTTTATTCTCTCGTCTTGCCTAAATCTTAATTCCGAAATACAGTTTATTGATTCTGGTTTTAGAGCCAAAAACAAAATATCCCAAAGCAAATTGCTGTTGCTGCCATAGTAGTAGTCAATATCCTTATTTTTAAGATCATTGATATATCCTGTGCAAAAACGATAGGGAGGAGCACTTCCCAGAAGTAAAACTTTAGCTTCTTCGGGCAAGAAAGGTTTATAGGGATGGGTTTGTATGGTTTCCATATATCAAAAAGTGATTAATCTACAGTCTCGTCTTCGTTAATAATTTCATCTTCCGGTAAAGGTAAATCGGGGAGAGCTGCCATTCTTTTTTTCCTGATTCGCCAGGCGATAAATAAAATAATCGGTAAAAGTATAGCCAGAAGAGCATTAAAGCTCCAAAACAGATATTGATAACTTAACCGCTTGGTATATTGAGAATATTCCTTATGAAAATCATATAGTGTAGTTCTGTAAGCACGGACAAAGCAATCGGTGAAAGATGCCTTAGTTTTTTTTCTCTGATAGCTCGCTGCCAGTTCCCAAAAATCCTGCCATTCCTTTGGTTTTTTTTCACTCATATAGCGAACAGCCATTGCCGAAGATAAATAGAATAAAGACCAATCTTCTTTTTTTTCTGGATAGCTATAACTGAGCCGAAACAGATCACTTTTTTTCCCCAAAAAACTCTGTTCCAAATAATAGATAAACTGTTCAAAACCTACCTGCTGAGCATAATGCGTAGCCATCCCTTCATGAAACCATAAAGGTGCCTGTTCATAAATTTGCTCCAGATACCAATGAATATATTCATGCATCAAAACCTTGCGATGATTTTCTTGAATTGAAGCAAGAGGACGCACATAGATTCTTTGTTCTGACCCACTATAGAAAGCATCACTAAATTCCACTATTTTTGCCTTCCCTAAAGAAAGAGTTTGATAACTTGTATTATTTTCAATCAGGTAGACAGGCGCAAGCAGATCAAGATATACTCCTATATTCATCTGAAAACTATCAATATTATCATCTAAGGACTTCAACATTGTTTCCAAAGGAACGGAAATTGGACTTTCTGCATATATAACAAGATTATTAGTTTTTAGCTGCAGGGTGTAGTTTGCATAAAGGTATCCCGCAATCAATAACGAAAGCAAGATAAAAAAGCGCTTTAGCAATTTCTTATTCCTTTCATTTGTTACAGCAATTCCTTTCTGCTTCTGAAGGAATAACATAAAAGCAGAAAAAAGGACATAGCTAGATGCCCCTGATCAGGAAAGGTCTTCTTTGCGTAACAACTCGTAATATTTCGTGCTGTCCTTTTTCGCTACATTTCCTTCTGGAATTTGCGTTATCCGGATTTCGTGTTCCGCATTATAAAGCCGAAAAATAATAATATCACCAGCTTTAATTATCGTGGATGCCTTTGCTGGTTTTCCATTAACTAACACCAGGTTTTTATCGCAGGCATTTTTAGCTATGGAACGGGTTTTAGTTAGGCACAGTTTATTCAGCAATAGATCCAGGCGCATCGTCACTCCCTGCAGAATTTAAAATATCCTTAATCCGGATAGCGATATCTTTTATTTTGAATGGTTTCATAATATAATCTCGAATACCGCGTTGTCGAGCTTCTTCCATAGAAATTAGGGTGGTAAACCCAGTGCAGATTATTATTGGAATATCGGGTTTTATAGTCATCAGTCTTGCAGCAAGATCAACACCATTAATGTAAGGCATCGTAGTATCAGTAACAACAATATCTACAGCATCAGGATTCTTACTAAAAAATTCTTCTGCTTTACGCGGGTCGGTAAATCCTTCCACTTTATAACCTAAGCGCATCATCCCTTGTCTAAAAACAGAAACTAAGCTCGGTTCATCATCTACAAACATTATACATTCAGTTCCGCTGTAGTCAATTTCGTCTACAATTTCTTCAGTGCTATCCTCCCGTCTCTGTTCAGATGTATATAAAGGTAAATACACATCAAAAGTAGTTCCAAATCCGGGTTCACTTTTCACTCTGATAGCTCCATGATGAGCCTGAATAATACTATGTACAATGGAAAGCCCCAAACCAGTTCCATCTGTAGCACCTTTAGTAGTAAAATAGGGATCAAATATGTGGTCTATGATAGAAGGTTCTATTCCCGTACCATTATCACTAACCGATATTTTCAAATATTGGCTTTGTTCCAGTTCCGGAAATGCCTGCATATCACTACTGCGAAATGAAACATTTTCTACGGATATTTCGATCAAGGCATCATCTCTTTTTAAAGCTTGCATAGAGTTTGTACCAAGATTAATCACTATTTGATGTATTTGGCTCGGAACCGCAAGCACAGAACTTTTATCAGTTTTATAATCTTCTTTTATTTGGATAGAACGCGGCATATAGGACTTCAGAAAACGGACTGATTCTCTTACATGATCAACCAAATCAATTACTTCTGTTTTAGATTCTTCCTGACGGGAGAAAGAAATCAGCTGTTTAATCATTTCCTTAGCTCTGGTGGCAGATTTTAAAACCTCAAGTAAATTCATCGCGGCATCGCTTTCAGGAATAAGATCATCTGCAGCCAATTCTGTATAACCAACAATTGCACTTAAGATATTATTAAAATCGTGTGCAATACCTCCAGTTAATCGTCCCAGCGCTTCCAACCGTTGAGATCTTTTCATTTGTTCTTCTTGCAAAATTTCATAAGTAACATCTTTACAGCTGGCAATTATACTGGAAAGGCGTCCCTCATCATCAATAACAGGTTTCACAATCATATCTAAAGTAGCTTTAGAGCCATCTTTCCTGGTTAAATCAACTTTTCCCCGCCAGGGCTGTGAAGAACGATCACGCATCCAAGATTGTTTCATATTCCATCTTTTACTCGATTCAAAAGGAAGAAATTCGAAGGGTTTATCGATCAAATCAATTTTACGAAAACCGATAATTTTCTCAAAAATGGAATTTACATATTTAATATTTCCTTCCGGAGAAAAGATTATAGTGCCTTCTCCGGCTTGTTCAATTGCCTGAATTAGGATTTTAATACTATCATCTGTCTGCTTCTTATGCAAAGCAAAGGCAATTTGTTCAGAAACAGATTCCAACAGCAACTGATCTTCTTCATCATAGAGATTTGTTTTTGTGTATGACTGAACTACTAACGCCCCGATCACATTCCCGGAGAGGATTAAAGGAATCCCCAAAAAGTTTTTGCATTCAACTCCATAAGCTCCAATTATTTTAACTCTATCCTGAATTTCGTCAGCATCCAAAAGCAAAGGTCTGGCTTCATTAATTATCTGAGCCGTTAGAGATTTACTGTCATCAGCCACAACCGGAGAAGCATTTTCTTCCATTTCATCAACCAGATAAGGGAAGGTAATCATATTGTTTTTCCCATCGTATAGAGCAATATAGAAATTTGTGGCATCAATAATCGTTGCTAAGGAATCGTGGATAATATGAAAAAGTTCATCCAATGACTCAGTAGTATTAACTGCATGGCTGATTTTATGAAGAATAGCAGTAATTCTTTCAGAACGATAAGCCGGAGTGAGATCTGTAGAAATAAAAGCATACAGAGTTACATCCTTTGTAGAAATTGGCATCAAAGTGTGTTTGCGGGCATATACTTTATGGCGGCTATCCAGAAAGGAGAATTGTGCTTCTCGGGGTCTATCCTGATGTTCGGAAATAACTCTTAGTACCTTTTCTTTGCTCAATTCATAACTGGTTTCGTATGTAACTTTCTTGCCAAATTCCTCATAAACATCCAACAGATATGAACCGATTATTCTATTTACGGGTATACCAAGATGTTCTCCCATTGTTTCATTAGCCATCATAATCGTACCAGAATTATCAAGCAACAGCATTCCTTCCGAGGACTGTTCAAAAATACAACGAAACAGCGCTTCTCTTTTTTCCAATTCATTACTGGTTAAAGTTAACTTTGTCATATCCTGCATAGCAACAATCACAGTTTCATAGTCTTTCTGTTCACTTTCAGGAATGCTCCAAGTAATTTTAAAATACAGTTTGTTGCCTTCCAGATCATAATTTATACCCTGCCCTTCAAAATACTCTTTTCCTTCATCAACCGCAATAAAAGACTCCAGTAAATATTCTTTTACTTCACCTTTAAATACTAGCTGCAGATTATTCAATAGCTCCTGCTTATCTTTAGCTTTATAAAGAGATAGAGTTGCGTTGTTTACATCCACAACTACTAGTTTATTTACCAAAGCATCCAGTTGATCAGGATGCAATTTCAGATGAGTTCTAAGATCAGAAATACCCCTTTTTTTCATTTTTTCCAGTTCTGCCTGGATTCCAGTAAAATCTTCGATCCATAAAGATACCGGTGACTTGTCAAACAGCATCCGGTAAAATGACTGATTCATTTTGTTCATTTTTCCTGCCTTAATAAACTTTCAGTTTCCAGAGCAATCATCAGCTCTTCATTGGTAGGTATTTTAAGTACAATAACCTTAGAATCCTCTGCACTCAAAACCTGGATACCATCAATGCGTTTTGAATTTTCTTCCAAATTTAATTTTATTCCAATTGCTTCCATTTCGCGGCAAACCTGTTCTCGTAACATAGACATATTTTCACCTATTCCGCCAGTAAAAACCAGGACATCTAATCCGTTTAAAGCTGCAAAATAGCTGCCTATATATTTTTTTATCCGATAGCAATATACATCCATAGCCATAATAGCTTTTGGGTTATTCTTAATTAATATTTCATCTTCAATTTCGCGCATATCATTGGAAATATGGCTTAAGCCCAGCATTCCGCTTTTTTTGTTTAAAATAGTATTAACTTCATCAACTGTAAACCCAAGCTGCTGTTGCAAATGAATCGGAATAGCAGGATCGATATCTCCACAACGGGTTCCCATCATTAGTCCTTCCAAAGGAGTGAAACCCATAGAAGTATCAACTGATTTTCCATTTTTTATGGCAGTTATGGATGCTCCGTTACCTAAATGGCAAGTGATCATTTTCAGCTCTTCCACAGGTCTCTTTAAATAATCAGCCGCCTTCAGACTTACATATTTGTGGCTGGTTCCATGAAATCCATAACGCCGTATTTTATGGCTTGTGTAAAATTCTAAAGGTAGAGGATATAAATATGCCATAGCAGGCATCGTTTGATGGAATGCAGTATCAAAAACACCACATTGAGGACAATTTGGCATATTAACTTTCACTGCTTCTATGCCAATTAAATTAGCAGGATTATGTAATGGAGCCAAAGATACGCATTCTTGCAATACCCTAATTACATCATCTGTAACAACAACCGCATCGGAATAATGTTCTCCTGCATGTACCAATCGATGACCTACTGCATCAATTTCATCTAAACCACTCAAGACACCAGTAACCGGATCAATTAATGCTTCCAGTATAAGCTGCAGACCTTGTTCATGATTATCAATTACCATTTCCCGCTTTTTTTTGGTAAATCTGGTGCTTTTATAAGTAAAAAGTGCAATGTCTTCCCCGATTTTTTCTACTATGCCCTCTGCAATTAAGTTCTCCGTTTGCATATCAATTAGCTGATATTTAATGGATGAACTACCACAATTTAATACTAATATTTTCATCTTTCCTCAACTTATTGAAATTAGTTGTGTGTCTTTTCTTCTTTTCTTGAATAACTGTCAAATCCTTTTTTCTTTCTTTTTGCATTTTATCGTAATTATCCTTTTATCTCCTTGATTATCTATCTGTTGCTAAAATCTTCCAACTCTGATAATAAAAAAACAGCAGAGCTAATTAGGCATTTTTTATTCCTCGCTTTTTTCCCTATGAGGCACAAAATACACTTCCCAATCTTTCTTGGGAGTAAAATCATAGAACTCCCACACATATTTATCTGCTTCCTGTTCCTGAACCGGAAAAGGAAGAGAAGTTATTTGCACCTCTTTCCCCTTTACTAAAGTATATTTTGCATAGGGTAATGGCCTTCCCCATTTATTTGCCGTAGTGAGAATGTATTTTACATAATTGCCTTTCAGGTGCTGAGAATAAATAATTTGCACCGTGCATAAAGCTTTTGCAGGTAGGAAAAGCAGATATGAAAACCCGTTGTCCATTTGCTGCAACATAGTTATCTGGCAGTTTGTACCTTCGTGAATCTCTATTTTTTCTAGTATAGCAGGTGAACATACACTATCACATAAAACGGGAAAATAGATTAGTTGGGAAACAGCTGTCGTATCATAATTAGCAAAATAATATAACCCCTCCATCACCCATAAGTTATCATTTAGGAAAAAATTAAGGTCTTCCGCCTCAAAACTGAGAGCAGAAAGGGTTGCTAACCCGATAATTAGAACCGACAGAAAAACATATTTCACTTGATAACAATCAGTTTAGCTGTTCCCAATGCTCTGCCTTTGCTCGTTAAACGCACAAAATATACGCCATTAGCAAGCTTGGGAAGCTGCCAATCCACTTCCTTTTTATCGTATTTTGTCTTACAAATTTTTTGCCCCTTGAGGTCATATAAAATCAGCTCTGCTTCTCCTAAAATCTTCTCGTCATAAGCAATATGTAAAACTCCTCCCGTACTATAAGATATTACGGAAGGATGAATAGAAAGCCTCCCCTCAGATTCAGGCAAAACACTATCTTCCACAGAAATAGGTAATTGCACCGAAAAAACCTTTAATTCCGATGGCTCAGCAAAAAAATGAGTGCTAAAAACCGTTTCACTAGTTAGCGGATTTTGCACCCAAAGATGCGTTTTCATAGGCCATAACTCGTCTGTAGCAATACCTGCCACATCAGATATAGCTGGATTATCAAATCCATTTCCACAACACTGACTGTGATAAACAGAAACACCAGCAACAGGCAATCCACTTAAATTAGTACATTCAACCCGATAAGTAAATCTGGCAGAACAATAATTAGGACCGCAGGCTGAAGGTGATGTGTCTTTTGCCCAACCATAGATACTATCTCCAATTAAATTAGAATAAAGCAATTGAATACCACATTGAGTTCCGTTTAGCGGACTTAAATCGTTTTCCAAACCCTCTCCCCAACGAACAATTTCATCCTGCATTCCAAACACTCGTATAGTAAAATATCCTTGCGCTGGTGTATTACAGCTTTGGGGAATATAAATTACTTGAACATTCGTAGTATTAGGATTAACAGTTATAGTAAGAGAGTCCTCAGCATCAAGATAAGTTACCGTTTCAATTTGAGCTAAACCTATAAAAGCGCTCAATTCAATCGTCAGTAAATTATTTTCCTCAAACCAGAATCTGCTGATTAAATTTTCCACTATGGGATTTGCCCAAATAACGGAAAAGGTGCAAAGGATTAAAAAAAATAGAGCGAGCCGTTTCATTTTTCTTCTCCCCCTTTTTTATAATACCATAATTATAAGCAACTTTTATTCCAGAACCTGCTTTTATAATCATTGCTGGAAAGAAGATACCTTTTTAGCGCACAATTAAAATAGCCACCGTCCCCTTTATTATACAAATAGGCAAATTACCGTCCCTTTTATGCAACATAATAATCTCTCGGTAATCACGCAGATTTAATTGCCTGGAATAAAAAAGACTATCTGAATATCTGAAAATTGGATATTAGGAACGCGATTACAGGATTTCAAGGATAAAGTACTTATTCCGTAGAAACGATAGATATCCGCAACAGGTTTCCACCCAGCAATAAACACTCCTATAAGAAAAACTATTTCCGCCCCTTAAAACCTGGATTGTAGATAAAAATAGTCCTGTGCCAATTCCGGGCTTGACAAAAAATCCCTGCTGGGAATTTTGACAATTAAAGTGGGTGATTAGCTCAGTTGGTTAGAGCGCTACGTTGACATCGTAGAGGTCACTGGTTCGAATCCAGTATCTCCCACCACTTTCTTTTTTAATAGATATTTAACTTGATATTTTGTCCTATTGGGCTCCTTTAAAATAAAACATATATCTCATTCTAAAAGGGTGATTAGCTCAGCTGGTTAGAGCGCTACGTTCACATCGTAGAGGTCACTGGTTCGAATCCAGTATCACCCACCACTTTTTAAAACCTTACTTTAATCCTGTTACTCTAATTTGTTACTCTAATTTGTTACTCTAATTTGTTACTCTAACTTTTATTCAAGATCTAATCCTCCTTCCTGGTTCGTTTAGAACTTTATAATAATATTTAAAAAATGATAATTCAGTTTGGGATGAACAGGATTATTATAGCAGAGGGCAGAGAGCTTAGGGCGAAGCAAAAAAATAGGCAGAGGGCAAAAAGGATGCTGTGGGATTTTAGGATTTTGCTTTAGAAACAAGGATTTCAGGATTTAAGGATTAAGAGGATTTTATTTTGAGGATTAATTTTAATAACGGATGTTCATTTAAGAGATTGATAAAGCCCCTCAGGGTGATACAATTATATCGACGGTGGCGAAAATAATCTGTCGGCTGTCGCCTTTAAGTCAAAATCGGCATATTCTATGAGATTATTACTGACCTTATTCAAAGATAGGAAACAAGAATGAAATTGTATGGCAGATCACAAGCAAAGCCGATTTTAACTCAAAGAGCGACACAATGATAGCGACGGTGGCGTAAGCCCCTCGAATAAAGACACATAATGAAATAAAGTTCCGTTAGGAACGCAGGTTGTTGACAAAGTTTACCAGCATCAGGAAGGGCGTAGATAATAAGCAAAAAAAAGTAGATAAATCATAAAAAAAAGCTTGACAAAAAGTATGCTTAATACATTGTGGTATTATTATTTTACAGTATGGAGACACAATGATTAAGAACGAATACACAAGGCAGACCGAGATCGAGGTAGTGAGCATCGAACAACTGGTTCCCCAGGATCACCTGCTCAGGATAATTGAAGAGAACTATGACTTCAGTTTTGTCCGGCAACGGATGGAACCCTTGTATAGTAAAACCCAAGGCAGACCAGCTATTGACCCGGTCATGCTCTTTAAGATGTTGTTTATTGGTTACTTGTATGGTATTCGTTCCGAGCGTCAATTAGCGAAAGAGGTTCAGGTCAATGTAGCATACAGATGGTTTCTCAACTTGAATCTCACTGATAAAGTACCGGATCATTCCACGATCAGTCAGAACCGCAGAAGAAGATTTCAGGGCACCGATGTGTTTCGTCAGATGTTTGATGATGTGGTGCAATTTGCTTACGAGCATGAATATATTGATGGTAAGACCCTTTACACTGATTCCACGCATATGAAGGCCAATGCGAATAATAAGAAGTTCACTCGTGAGCTTGTGCAGAAGAATACCCAGTACTATCTTGATGATATCGAACAAGCAGTTAATGAAGATCGCATCGCTCACGGCAAGAAGCCATTACCTGCCAAGGAGGATTCCGCTGACGAGCCAATGAAAGAAATCAAAGTAAGCACTACTGATCCTGATAGCGGCTACATGGCCAGGACCAACAAGCCCGAGGGATTTCATTATCTGGATCATCGAACTTGCGACGGCAAGCATAATATAATCACAGACGCGTACATAACACCCGGTAATATAAATGATAGCACAGTGTATCTGGACAGACTCAATTATCAGATCAATCGCTTCGGATTCTCCGTCGAATCAGTGGGTCTGGATTCTGGCTATCACAACTTGAACATCCTTAAGACCTTGAGCGAAAAAGGCATCTACGCTGTAGTATCATATCGGAAACCCGGAGGAACAAAAGGATTATTTCGCAAGAGCAAGTTTCAGTTTGATGCGCTAAATAACCAGTACATTTGTGTGCAAGGTCATGTTCTCAAGTATCGAAACACGAACAGAAACGGTTTTCGCAGCTATGTATCAGATCCCAAAATATGTAGTGTATGCCCCCTTTTATCTCAATGCACTAATAACAAAAAACACCAAAAGGTTATTGAGCGACATGTATGGGAGGAATATGCGGAGCAGGTAAAGCTCAATCGCAAATCAGAGAGAGGCGAATATATGAAACAGAGACGCTCCGAAACGATTGAGCGTAGCTTTGCGGACGCAAAGCAACTTCATGGTTATAGATATGCCAGATTCAGAGGGATAGAAAAGGTAGAATCACAAGCTCTGATGACAGCAATTGCCCAAAATATCAAGGAAATGGTGATGATTATGACGAAGAAAAGGGGAAATCCAGATGGAGATGGTGTTTTGCGTCATATTTTATCATTTTTCGGTCATATTCAAGCTACATTATGGCATTTTTGGGCTCATAGAAGCAATTATACACTTTTCTCCATATCTATGTCAAACATCTTCGTTGCATGCTAAAATATCTCTCAGTTCAGATAGTTTTGGCTCTTCAAAATAGGGGCTTTGTCAACAACCTG
>Ga0172377_10007546_pt1 | contig 11188 bp, 9 predicted proteins | sample Pumphouse3metaG_FD_119749 | JGI IMG/M metagenome (GOLD analysis project Ga0172377, IMG submission 119749) | Leachate microbial communities from a municipal landfill in Southern Ontario, Canada - Pumphouse #3 metaG | ecosystem: Engineered > Solid waste > Landfill > Unclassified | place: Canada... | reverse complement strand
TAAGAAGGGATGACGGATGATCAAAAACGGATGCGCTTAGAAGCCCCACCCGCGGAGCCTTTCCGGTGCGCTCCTCCACAAGCTTGCGCATATCTGCAATATCTTTTATAACATCTTCTTCTGCGCGAGCCCTGGGAGGTAGGTAGGCGTGTCCCGCCACACAGAACCGGCAGTGCCTGCCGCATCCGCGGGCCACCTCTGCCAGAATCATATCGGCAAACTCCGTCTCCGGGGTTACTATTGCAGAGACGGAGGGATAGTTCTTTAAATCAGGCTCAAATCTGCGCTTAACCTTCTTTGGCATGCCGGGGGCGTTCTTTGTGCAGAGCAAGGTTCCATCCGGCTTGTAGTGCGGCGTGTAGAAGCTGGGGACGTATACGCCTTCTATAGCGGCCAGTCTTTTAAGCACCTCCGGGCGCGGCTCCCCTCTGCTGCAAGAGAGCACAGATACAATCTCCGGCAGCACCGGTTCAGCCTCTCCTATAACAAACGCATCAATAAAATTTGCAAGCGGCTCCGGGTTGAAGGTGGCGGCGGGCCCTCCGGCTATTACAATTGGGGCGAAGCCTTGCGCATCATCGCGCTCCGCAGATGTTAACCCCACCCCGGAGAGCGAGAGGATTTTAAGCACGTTGGGGTAATCCATCTCATATGAGAGAGAGAAGGCAAGCACATCAAAATTCTGTACCGGCGTCTGAGATTCAAGTGTGAAGAGGGGCGTTCTTGCAGTTTCAAGCTCTAATAAATCCGGTGGATCAGGGAGAAACACCCTCTCACAGACGGCATCTTCCATGTTGTTTAGAAGGCGGTAAACAATCTGAAGCCCCAGGTTGGACATTCCCACATAGTAGGTGCTGGGGAAGGCCAGGGCAAATTTTACCCGGCCGCCGTGCGGCTTTGTAACCGTTCCGCTCTCCCTGGAGAGCCGGTATCTTACCTTTTCAGCAAACCGTCTTGCCAAGTGCTGCTCCCTTAAAACAAAATGAGCAAACCGCACGCCGCCTGCCGCTCTTATGCGCCCGGGCGCCGCACGATTTGCTCATTATTACCCTTTTTTTTTGTGGCGGCTGATTATTATCTGCGCCGCAGAAATGCGGGAATATCCAACTCTTCGCCGCTGCCGTTGCGTGCAGACGTACGATCCCGCGCCGCCGGAATCCGCTCTGAGAGCGATGGGCGGCCGCCGTCAAACCCGGTGGCAAGAACGGTAACCTGAACGGAACCATCATACCTGTCATCAATGACTGTACCAAAGATTATGTTGGCATCTCTCTCATCAGTAGCCTTAAAGATAACATCTGCAGCTTCATAGACTTCGCTCAGGGTGAGGTCGCTGCCGCCGGTTATATTCAGAAGCACGCCTCTGGCTCCGTCTATACTTGTCTCAAGAAGCGGGCTGTTTATGGCCGCCTGGGCAGCCTCTGCCGCGCGGTTTTCACCGGTGGCATAACCTATTCCCATAAGCGCAGAGCCGGCATCCTGAACAACGGCCTTAACGTCTGCAAAATCTACGTTTATCATACCGGGGACGGTAATGATATCAGAGATCCCCTGAACGCCCTGCCGCAGAACATCGTCCGCCATGCGAAAGGCTTCCAGCAGGGTGGATTTCTTCTCTGTTACGCTGAGAAGGCGGTCGTTGGGGATAACTATTATGGTATCAACCTTGTCACGGAAGATATCTATCCCCTCTTCTGCAGAACGGGCGCGCCGCGGCCCCTCAAAGCTGAAGGGACGGGTTACAACGCCAACGGTGAGGGCGCCCATCTCTTTTGCCACCTCTGCAACCACGGGAGCCGCGCCGGTGCCGGTGCCGCCGCCCATGCCTGCCGTGATAAATACCATATCAGCGCCTTCAAGCACACGCTTGATCTCTTGTTTGCTCTCTTCTGCGGAAGACTTGCCTACTTCCGGGTCGCCGCCGGCGCCCAGACCCCTTGTAAGGTCTTCGCCAAGCTGTACTTTTTCCTCGGCAGATGCCGTTTGAAGGACTTGAAGGTCCGTATTCATTGCGATAAATTCAACTCCGGAGACGCCGCACTCTATCATGCGGTTCACTGCATTGGAGCCGCCGCCGCCGATTCCCACGACCTTTATTGAAGCGCCGTGATTACCCTTTGCCGAATATGCCATATCGCTCCCCCTATTGTATATGAGTATGCTTAATCAATTTAATAAACGTGATATACTACTTCACCAAAAAAGTTATGATATTTAACAAGGCTTCGGCAGCGACGCTTCGCTCTGCGACCGAAGTATCGCCCCTCGCAAGCGCCCCCGGCGTCTACGGCTCTGCTACCTAAGTATCAACAACCACAATTAATTTGGCTTACTACTAGTCTGGATGCTTCGGCCTATGAGCGCCTTGGCACTCGCCGCCAGTACATTTTTATTATACCTGATGCAATATAATAGCAGACCTACAACAGTTGCGCAACTACGATCAGATACAAACTCTGCCGGCCTGTCTGCAAAGAGCGGCTGGCCTGTTCTTGCCGGAATGCCGTTACTTTTGATGCTGTCTCTTTAATTTCCGGCATACTTATATATTTTACCACATTCTGCACTAACGTGGATAGCCCCGCTACTATATGCATCAATACTTCAAGCTTGGGTATCTGCCACAGCTCCCTTTTTTAACCGGTGCACGGGCTTATACCGGCGCTAAGAATATCACGGGCGTTCTCCTGCGGCCTATGCTTCCTTTCTTGAGAGCGCAATCTTTGTAAGCCAGTAGCGCCTTATAAGAGACAGGTTAAGGAAAATCCTGCCGCCTATCACAACCACGGCTGCAAGGAACAGGTCTACGCCAACCTGTTCTCCAAGATATGCCAAAAGAACGGCCAGGAGCGTGTTTACCAGAAAACCGGAGATAAAGATATCTGATTTAAACTTTTCTTCTATCCCTGCCCGGACGCCGCCTATAACAGCATCAAGACCGGCAAGCGTGGCCAGGGACAGGTAGCTGGCATAGTCTCCGGGAACGGTTATGTTTGCAAGATAAATAAGCGCAAAGCCTAAAACAAGACCTATTAAGGGCAGAAACACCATTACATTGACCTCCCCTTGGATTCAACCGGTCTTGCATACAGGAATATGGAACTGGTATTCCCCGAGAATGCGGGGATGGTTATTTGACTGCTCTTTTTTATCTTTACCATCTTTCTTCCAAGCCCTGGGAGCGCGTGCCAGTTATCTATCAGGCCGTTAGGCATTTTAAGGCCTCCCGCCATAGTACCGGGGGGGCCTACGGCCTTAACAAGAAACGGGGGCGACATGGGCACCCGGTTCACCTGTATGGGCCCGCCTACGCAGCGGACTGCCGTTACTGCAATTATTCTCTGCTCCGTATCTCCATCGCTTACGGATACGGCCTCTGCGCCGTTGGCAAAGAGTTCGTTGATTATGTTTCTAAGGTCTATATCGTGTATTATGTACTCTGCCTGAAGCACGGCAGGCGTTCCGGAAGGAGGCCCGCCGGGAACATCGCATAAGGTAATTTCAACGCCTTCGCCCTGAACGGGAACCAGCCCGGCAAGCAGCTTGGTATCTTTAAGTTCGCTGCTCAGAAACTTTGCTTTTGCGGTATCCTGCCCGCGGGATGCTTCGTATTTATCCAGCTTGGCTCTAAGGTCTGTAATCTCTGCCTGAAGCAGTTTGCTGCGATCTTTTTCATCAAGAAGAACCTGCGCCAGGCTGGAGAACCGCGTGGTGGGGATTCCGGAGGCCGTCTTTACCATTATCTGTGTTTTAAGGGCGGCGGCCAAGAGCATGCACAGTATAAAACTGAGCATCGTCACCTGCCACACCCAACTGCTGCTCTTTACATTAAGTAGCGATTTTATGCCCACATCAGCCTCCGTAGCACGCGCAATAAGAGATAAAACCGGCAGACCATTCTGCACCGGGTATTCCGTAACAGCAGATGAAAACCGGAAACAAGCGAGGATCAAGTAGCAAAAAGAGGTATGCGGTTGTGCTTAACAGCCTCCGCCGTATAGCCTAGGTTCCACCTGCCTAGTCGTTGAGTTTTAATGCAGGGGCCTCCACACAGGTAACATCTATATACCCCTTCCGGCTGCGGAGTTCCGGCACTTGAAGGAGGGCTTTTGCCGCTATATCAAGCTTTTCTCTTAGCTGCTCTGGACGGCCCAGCCTGATCTCAAACTCATCAGACACATTTAAGCATAATTGATCGTTTTGGTCAACCGATATTTCCGAAATCTTTGAAATACCTACGGCTCTTGCGGTCTTCAGGCACTGCCATGCAATTGTAAAAGAGCGGTCTTTAAGCTTTGCGCCAAGAACCACGCCCCTGGGCAGATCGCACAAGAGCGCGGGGAGACTATTGTTATCTTTTGAAAGGCGGAACGGGATTCCCTCTGAATCTACATCCATTCTGGCGCCGCGGGTAGAGAGCACAAAGTCCGCGCTGCGTTCCGTAATGCACAGAATAAGGGTGCCGGGGAGCTTTCTGTGCACGCGGGCATTTAGTATAACGGGATCGCCTTTAAGCTTTTCCGCCACATTTTTTTCTTTTATGCTGAAGATATTTGTCTGGGGGAGAATGCGGAGCCTTTTTCTTACATCTTTTTCATTTAGCGTCTTAAGCCCAACAACTCTGGTCTCTTTAATGTAGAAACAGGGAGACGTGCGCGCGGCTACCACAACCTCTATTGCAAGCACAATAGAGAGCAGCACAAGAGCCAGCCGCTTTCCGTTTATATGGTATGTTTTGCGGCGCCGTCCGGTACGTCTGCTGGCGGGTACGGGCCGCCGTCGCCTGCCCATATTGTTATTCCTTTTCAAGCGCGTACTGTATAAGCCTGTCTATAAGATTAGGGAATTTTATACCTGCGGCCTCTGCTGCGCGGGGCAGAAGGCTTGTAGGCGTCATGCCGGGGATTGTGTTTACCTCCAGCACGGTTACTCCACCCTCTCCTATAATCATATCAGTTCTGGACATGCCGCGGCAAGATAGGGCCGCGTGGCATTCCTTGGCAATCTCCTGAACCTTCGTGTATATATCTTTGGGGAGCCGCGCCGGGACTATCTCTTCTGTAGCGCCGGGGGTGTATTTTGCGTGATAATCATAAAATCCGCTTGCCGGAATTATCTCTATAACGGGTAGTGCCTGGCAGGTGCCGTTCCCCAGGACGGGGCATGTAACCTCACATCCCTTAATAAACTCTTCCAGAAGGAGTTCTCCATCATGAGCAAGGGCCGCCTCTACCGCACGTTCAAAATCTTCCTCCGTCTTGGCTATGCCCAGCCCTATGGTAGACCCCTGCCTGTTTGGCTTTACCACCACGGGGAAGCCTAACTCCTGTTTTGCGGCAGATTTAAAGGCATCCATATTAACAGGCGCGCGGGCCACCAGGTTTTTGGGGACGCGTATACCCCGGCAGGCGAGCACCCGGTTTGTCATTACCTTATCCATGGCAAGGGCGCTGGCAAGGACGCCGGAGCCAACGTACGGAATCCCCAGAAGCTCCATCAGACCCTGAATTGTGCCGTCCTCACCAAATCTGCCGTGCAGCGCAATAAACGCCACGTCCGGTCGATACTCCGGCCCGCCGCTTATAACGGCGGAGAGATCTACCGCCCCTTCCGCCATGCGGATGGGCTTTCCGCCGGGGGCGGGCACCGCTTCTCCAAAGGTTCCGGTGTCTACCGCAAACGCATGGTACTTGCAACTATCTATTGCGCCAAGAATCATGCGTCCCGTGGAGAGGGAGACCTCACGCTCTGTTGATTTTCCGCCCATAAGAACTGCTACTTTTAACCTTTTCAACCTACCGCCACTCCCCTGCCATTTGTATCTCTGTCTCTAAAACCACTCCGGCATCCTTAAATGCAAGCTCCTGAAGCCTTTGTATAAGCTGTCTAATATCTTCTGCACATGCATTGCCGGTATTTTCTATAAAGTTTGCATGAATGGGCGAAACCCGGGCGCCGCCCGCTTCCATTCCCTTTGCGCCAAGCTTATCCAGTATTCTTCCGGCAAAATCCCCTTCCGGGTTTTTAAATACAGACCCGGCGGTCTTTCTTCCCACGGGCTGTCCGGCGCGGCGTTTTAAGAGAAGTTCATCTATAATTTTGCTTGAATCCGGCGTGCTGCACTCTTTAAGATTAAAGGCGGCCTCAAGAACAATCAGGCCTTTCCGCCGTATATTGCTCCCCCTGTATGCAAGGCCCAGTTCCTCCGCCGGAACCCGGCAGAGCTTTCCGCCGGAATCCAGCGCCGTTATAAAGGCAAGGGTATCTGCAATTGATCCAGCGGGGGTGCCTGCGTTCATGCAGACTGCTCCGCCCACAGTCCCCGGTATGCCCGCAAGGCCCTCCAGCCCGGAGAGCCTATGGTTTACGCTCTCCCTGACAAGCGTCTGCGTAAGAACGGCTCCTCCTGCAAGTATGCTTTGACCTGTGATGCGTATTTTTTTAAACCCTTCGCCAAGCTGCACCACAACTCCGCGGATTCCAAGGTCAGATACAAGCAGGTTGCTCCCGGAACCCGCAATAAGAACGGGCAGCCCGCACTCATCCGCCCAGCGGATAAGAGATTCAAGCTCTTCCGTGCTGCCGGGTATTGCAAAGATATCGGCAGGGCCGCCCACCCGCCAGGTGGTATGGCGGCACATAGGCTCGTCCAGCAAGGCTCTGCCGGCGTCCCGGGGGAAGGATGCCTGTATCTGCTTTATATCATGCTCCATGAGCAAAACTACTCTCCATGCAGGTTTTTAAGAATCTCTTCTGCGGCGTATCTTATATCTCCGGCGCCCATTACAATCACCAGATCGCCCGGAAGAAGATTTGGGAGAACCGCATCTGCAACATCCTCTTTGGCGCCCGCAAGTACTGCCTCCCGGTAAAACTCCGACTGAATTAAATCCCCTATGGTTGCGGCGCTTACTCCCGGCTCCGGCTTCTCTCTTGCAGGGTATATATCTGCAAGGTAAATTCTATCTGCAAGGGAGAGGCTCTCTGCAAACTCCCGCGCCAGAAGCCGGGTACGGCTGAACAGGTGCGGCTGAAAGATGGCTACTATACGCCGCCCCCAGGTGCGCGCGCCCTGAATGGTGGCGGCTATCTCTGTGGGATGGTGGGCGTAGTCATCTATTACCGTAATCCCGCCCACTGTTCCCAGAACCTCAAACCGGCGCCCGGCGCCGTGAAACTTCTTAAGCGCCCGCCGGGTTACTTCCGGGGAGATTCCAAGCTCCCTTGCAACGGCTATTGTTGCAAGCGCGTTGCCTACATTGTGCATGCCGGGCACAGAGAGGGAAAATTCTCCCATGGGAGAGCCGTCAAACACAACGCTAAAGACCGGGTTCGGGCGGTTTGCATCCACCTGCTCGGCACGGCAGACGGCATCCGGGGAGAGCCCGTAGGTTACAACTCTTGATTTAATGCCCGGAAGCACCTTTCTAACATTGGGCGAATCTATATCTAATATGGCACAGCCGCCCGGCTCTATCTGCGAGAGGAACCGGCCGAAGCTCTCTAAAATGCGTTCCAGGGAGCCGTAATAATCCAGATGGTCTGCCTCTATATTTGTAATCACGGCTATGTTTGGGTGGAGTTCCAGGAAAGATTCAAAGGCCTCGCAGGCCTCCGCAAGCAGTATGTCCCCGCCCCCAAGCTTTGCATTGCTTCCATCTAAAATATCAAGGTCTCCGCCTATAAGGATGGTAGGGTCAAGCGCCGCCTCTTCCAGAAGCACGGCAAGCATGGCCGTTGTGGTGGTCTTTCCGTGGGTGCCGGATACGGCTATCCCTCTGGCGCCGTTCATAAGCTCCCCAAGCATCTGGGCGCGGGAGAGCACGGGGATGCCTTTCTCTTTTGCCGCCGAAAGTTCCGGGTTGTCATCCCTCACAGCCGCCGTTGCAACCACTGCATCTGCACCGGCTATGTGACGGGCATGATGCCCGGCGTAGACCTTTATTCCGGCCGATTCAAGCCGCGCCTTCATGCCGCCGGGATGCAAATCTGAACCGGATACCCTGTACCCCATCCCCGACATTACAATCGCAAGGCCGCTTACGCCTATCCCGCCTATGCCTATCATGTGCACATGCGCATTCTTTGGCAAACATATCTTATTCATCGTTTCACCACTATATCATACCTGCTGCAATACGCGCTACTTCATCGGCCGCACAGGGCATGCCCAAAGACCTGCTGGCCGCCCCCATAGAGGACAGGCTCTCCGGCGATTCCATAAACCCCCGAACCTGCTGAAGGAGGGCGGATGCGGTGAGCTGCGCCTCTGCCAAAACCACGGCCCCGCCTCGCCGGGCAACATACTCTGCATTCAATCGCTGATGGTCTGCAAAGGCAAACGGATACGGCACAAAGATTGCCGGAATACCTATGGCCGTAATCTCTGCAACTGTAGATGCCCCGGAACGGCTTATTACAAGGTCTGCCGCGGCATAGGCGGAGCGCATATCTTCTATGTAAGCCAACACCCTGTACCTGCCGGAATCTGCGGCACTCTGAACGGCGGAGGCCTCTTCAAAGTTCCGCTCTCCAACCTGATGCAGTATCTGAAAGGGCTCGCTCCCGGCAATCCCGGCGGCCTCACCTACAACGCGGTTCAACTGCCTGGCGCCCTGGCTTCCACCCAGCACAAGCACGGTGAATAGACCTTCTTCAAGATTAAATGCCCGGCGCGCACCTGCCTTATTTGGCAGATGTTTAAGCTCCGCCCTTACCGGCAGCCCGGTAAGAATAGTCTTTGCGGCAGGGAAGAACCGGAGCGTATCTTCAAAGGTTACGCATATCTTATCTGCAAACCGCCCTATAAATCTGTTTGTTCTGCCCGGAACCACGTTCTGCTCATGTATAAGCGTTCTGCCCCTCTGTGCAACCTGGGCCAGAACAACGGCCGCGGCAGCATACCCGCCGGTGCCTATAACAAGGTCTGCATCAAAATCTTTAAGCGCGCTCCTGGCCGAACCCAGATTCCTGGCCAAAGCAAGGAGAGCTCGGACGTTTTGGATAGAGATTGCCCTCCCAAGCCGCCTGCTGTCAAGGCCGATAAAGGGAATATTTGCGTTTTCTGCAAGCCGGGCCTCCGGGCCGTCGCTGCTTCCTATGTATAAAAGGCTGCAGTCAGCGTAGCCTGCTCGAAGGGCGTCTGCTATGCATATTGCCGGATACGCGTGGCCGCCTGTCCCGCCGCCTGTCAATACTATCTTCATATGAATAATCCTCTGGGGGTTTTGGATACTTTGATACTGCAAGGAGTATGCCGACGCTGAACAGGTTGATTGCCAGCGATGTTCCTCCATAGCTTATAAACGGCATAGGCACCCCCGTTGCCGGCAGGGATGATGTAACCACTCCCATGTTAAGAAACGCCTGCCCGCCTATAAGCGCGCTTATTCCACCTGCCATAAGCCTGCCGAACAAATCTTTGGTCTGCAGAGCAACAATGAAGCCGCGTGCGGCAAATGCAAGGAAGAGTGCAGCTACAAGCACTGTGCCTATAAGCCCCGCCTCTTCGCCAAGAACGGCAAATATAAAGTCTGTGTGTTCCGCCGGCAGGTAGAAGAGCTTCTCCCGCCCTTCGCAAATCCCCACACCCAGGGGCCCGCCGGAACCCAGCGCAATAAGCGAGTGGCAGACCTGGTATCCGCTACCCTGCGCATCTTTGAAGGGATCAAGAAAAACGGTGAGCCTGCCTATGCGGTACGGCTCTACGGCTACAAAAATAATACACAGCACCAAGCATATGCCTGCGGCCGCCAGCAGGTGCCTGATCTTTGCTCCCGCCATGTAAATCATTATAAGAGTTGTAAGGGCAAGCGTAATTGCGGTGCCCATATCTTCTATAACTACCAGGAATATTACAATGGCAGCCGGAATAACTATTGGGACAAGACCCCTTTGCAAATTCCTTATCTCGCCTCTTTTAGCAGATATAACGGAGGCAAGGTAGATTATAAGGCAAATCTTGGCAATCTCCGAAGGCTGAAGCTGGATGCCGCCCAGGCTTATCCAACGTGTTGCGCCGTTTATGTTAACGCCAAAACCGGGAACAAAGACCAGCACCAGTCCAAATATGGCGCCTGCAAGCAGGACGGGGGCAAGTCTCTTAAGCTTCCAGTAGCGTATCCTCATAGCCAGGAACATGCCTATGACGCCTATAACGGCAAAGAGCACCTGCCGCTTCATAAAGTAAAACGAATCGCCATGGGTATATTTTACCTGGCCGGCGCGGGCATAACTGGCATCAAATACCAGGAATAACCCTATAACCAGCAGCACCACCATAAGGGTGAAAAGCACCAGATCCGGGGCAGCCTTTTTGCTCATCCCTTTTCCTCCACACCGGCCTTAAGCTCTGCAACGGCAGATTTAAAGACCCTGCCTCTGTGCTCAAAATCCTGAAACATGTCAAAGCTTGCACAGCCCGGGGAGAGGATTACGGTATCTCCCGGCTCTGCCAAAACCCACGCCTGGCGGACTGCATCCTCCAGGCTTTGAGCGTGCGAGATTCGGTTAAACCCGGCGGCACGGGCGGCGTGTTCTATAACAGGGGCATCCACACCTATCAGCACTACGTGTTTTGCATGCAGGGCAAAGGCGCGGCCAAGCTCTGTGTAGTCGCTGCCTTTATCCTTTCCTCCGGCAATTACCACGGCAGGCCGCTGTATTGCCGCAAGGGAGGCGACCGATGCATCTACGTTTGTGCACATGGAATTGTTAATAAACTCTACCCCGCCTATCTCTGCTACTGGTTCCAGCCTGTGTTCCGGCGGGTTAAACGAATCTACCGCAGACTGCACGGCGGATGGCTCCACACCCACGGCCACTGCTGCCGCCGCTGCCGCCAGCGCGTTCTCCAGGTTATGGGCGCCGCGCAGCTTCATGTTCTTTGTGTCGCAGATAAAACGCTCTCCATCCTCATCCGCCCACCAAATTTCCGTACCGCGGGCAAAGGTGCCGCGGCAGACTTTATGGCTTCTGCTGAAGGTTAAGAGCCTGCTCCTTACAGCTGATGCACAGCGCATTGCCGCAGGGTTATCTGCATTAATCAGCCCAAAATCATCATCTGTCTGGCATTCAAAGATTCTGGCTTTTGCAAGCGCATATTCTTCTATATTAGAGTACCTGTCCATGTGGTCGCCGGAGATATTTAAGAGCATGGCCACTTTTGGGCGGAAGGATGTTATGCTCT
>Ga0172377_10007544_pt1 | contig 11189 bp, 10 predicted proteins | sample Pumphouse3metaG_FD_119749 | JGI IMG/M metagenome (GOLD analysis project Ga0172377, IMG submission 119749) | Leachate microbial communities from a municipal landfill in Southern Ontario, Canada - Pumphouse #3 metaG | ecosystem: Engineered > Solid waste > Landfill > Unclassified | place: Canada... | reverse complement strand
TGGCAGGCCCTCATCTCCTCGTCGGTTGGATCGCGATTGTTGGGCGGACGGCATTTCACGGTGTTGGTGATCATGAAGTCCTCTCTTTTCAAGCCTGCATTCAGCATTATCTCGTCCAGTATCTTTCCCGCGCGGCCCACGAACGGTTTCCCCTCCATGTCCTCGTTCTCGCCCGGCGCCTCCCCCACGAAGGCTATCTTCGAATCGAGGTTACCGCTGGGAAGGACGATCCTCGTACGTCCGGCGCACAACGGACACAGACTGCAGTCCGCCGCCGGCCTCATATGACCCCTCCTGTCAGGTCCGATGCCCTGACCAGCGGATACAGCGTGACACCGATGCTCTCCAGCGCCTCCGGACCGCCGGCCTCCCTGTCGATGACCGACATGACGTCCGTGACCGTCGCACCGGCGGCCCTGAGGGTGCCTATGGCGGATATTATCGAACCCGCCGACGTCACCACGTCCTCCACGACGAGCACCCTGTCGCCGGCATTCATGACGCCCTCGATCAGCTTCCCCGTACCGTGGTCCTTCTTCTCCTTCCTCACCATGACGTACGGTATGCCGGTCGCCAACGACAGTGCCGCCGCCAACGGTACGGAACCCAGGACCACACCGGCGATCCTGTCTATCCTGAGACCCTTGACCTGGATCTTCTCGGCCATCAGTTCCGAGATGAGGTACAGGACCTTCGGGTCCGTGCTCGCCCGCTTGATATCTATGTAATAACCGCTCTTGGCCCCTGAGGCCAATGTGAAGTCCCCGAACTGCAGAGCCCCGCAATCCTTCAATGCTTTCGACAGATCGTTCATCTTGCTCACCAGGGTTCCTTCTTGAGTCCAGTCCTGTATCCTATGATGTTCATGACGCGGTGCAATATATATGTCACCACGAGCAGGAATATCAGTGCCGCTATATGCCACCCCCCTATGTAGTTCCCGTACACCCAGTACGGGTAGAATATCGAGGTGGTCACGAACGCCCCGATGACGAAATCGTACTGGTCCAGGACCGGGGCCTTCTGACCTCTCTCCAGCCCCAGCCTTCTCTTCAGGAAGGAACCGCCCATGTCGCCGAGAAGGGAACCGAACGCCAGACAGGACAGAACGCCGACATTCGACCAGAACGGACCGAATCCCCAGTAGTCGTCGGAACCGCACAGGGCCGCTATCCCGATCAGTATCAGGCCCAGGACGACCCCGGACAGGCCGCCACCGACGAATCCCCTCCACGTCTTCCCGTCGCCAAGTATCCTTTTCCCCTTCCATGATCTTCCGAAATCGACGGGCGTGCCGCCGCCGAAGACCACGGCCGCCGAATTCGGAAGCAATGCCGGCAGGAACAACCAAATTCCCAGAAGCATGATGATGAGGATCTCTGTTACAGACATTTTTCTGCACTCTCTGACAGAGCATGCCCGACAACGGTTTAATTATTTCTGGAATCGCCCCGTATCGGGCCGCCGAAAAAATCCCTGATGTCCCTGCATGCATCGTCCGTCAGATCCGCATCGAATCCCGTCAGTCCCGCGGTCCTCCTGTCCAGGACGACCGAAACGCCGCGGTCCGTCCCCGAACGGATCAGCCGTCCGCGGGCCTGTCTCATCTTCCTGACCGTCGGAGAACGGACGGCGTGCTCCCATCCGTTGCCGAATCGCATGTCGCAGTATCTGACCAGCGCCTTCTGTTTGACGTTCGGATACGGATACGGTATGCCTATGATGACCGCCACCTCGAGGTCCCTGTCGGGAAAATCGAGTCCTTCGCTCACCCTGCCTCCCGCGACAGCGAACAGAACGCTGCCCTCGGATGCCCTGAAACTGCCGACCGTATCCATGAGCTCCGTCTGACTCATCTCCCTCCTCTCGCAGTAGACGTCCCTGCCGAATCTCTCCGGTATGCCGTCGTTGATGAACTCGTCCATCATCCTGTACGACGGGAAGAACACGGCCGTGTTCCTTTCCGTACATCCCACTATACCGACCAGATGCTCCCTCAGTCTCCCCATGTTGTCCGGGTCGCCGATGAATTCGTGTTTCGTCGTGACGTCTCCGACGTACAGGGAGAGAAGATTAGCCGGATCGAAAGGAGGATCGAAACGCCTTTGCACCGAATCCCTTAGACCGAGTTCCTCCGCATACTCGTCGAGCGGTTCCAACGTCCCCGACATGTGTATCGACGATCTGCAGTCCCTCAGCGGCTCTGCGGCGGCATAGGGATCCATGCAATACGCCTCGAATGACGGGTTCTCCCCTCCGTTGATCAGTTTGACGTAGATCCGCTCGTCACACGATGCCCAGAACCTGAGGAATCTGCCGAGCGAACCCATGTACGACCTCGGCAGTCTCCTCATGGACCTCTTCCTGTCGGCGACTATGTCCCCCAGCTCGATCAGCGCCTTGCATATGTTGTCCAGCGTGACCGATGTGGACCTTAGACGGTACATAAGCTCCTCTTCGAGGAAGAACGGCGGTATAAGACCGTCCTCGTCGATCAGATATTCTTTCGTCGCTTCCGCGAAACATTCGCGGAACGCCCCGGTCAGATCCGTCACGGTTATGCCGCTGCTCACCTTCGGGTCCTTCCACTCCTCGGCCTCGCTCTCGGCCAACTCCAACGCCCTGTACGTGTATTTTGACGTCAATGTCTCGCGCAGATAGTCGGGCATGTTGTGCGCCTCGTCCACGATCACGGTCATCTTCTCCAGCGGAGCGTCCATCCAACCTATGAAATGACGTCTGACGTTGGGCATTATGAGGAACGAATAGGGCGCGCATACCATGTCCGCGTACGGTATGGCCTTCTTCATCATCTCGTACGGACACAGTCCCCTGTCGATGCAGTATCTCTGGAACGTCTCCGGATCGGGCAGCTCCTTCCTCAGATAATCCAGGTGAACGTCTATATCCGTCTCCCCGATGGCCGCGAAATATCGACAATATCCGGAAACCGTCTTCTTCTTGTACTCGGAGCAGAGCCTAGACAGCTCTTCCGGCGAACCCGCGGACAGTTCCGGATCGCCCATCATCAACGGGCACGTGGATGCGTTGCGTCCCTGGACCGCGATGCCGAAGAAGTTCTTCCCGGTGTTTATCGCCCTCAGCTCGGTCATTACCTGCTTCTGCTGCGACCGAGTCCTCGTGAGATAGATTATCTTGTTACCGAGTTCCGCCTGCGCATCGATCGCCGCGGTCAGCGAACACACCGTCTTTCCCGTTCCGGTACCCGATTCGACGACCGCCGGCCGTCCGGACAGGACCGCTTCGGTGATCAGCGATATCAGCTCCGTCTGCTGGCCCCGCGGCACGTACGGAAAGACGTCCATACGGTACCCTCGCTGTACGAATATAAAAAGAAGACCGGAGGGTACCCGATAATGGTCCCTCCGATGGGGTGTTCATTCCCTGTTGCGGTTCCAGATCTCGGGGGAGAGCTCGCCGTAGATCGACTCGTGGGTCTCCTCCTCGGTGTTCCCTTCCACGTATTCGCTCATGAGTTCGGCGATCTTCTCGCGTCTGAACAGCCAGTAGTGGATACGCCATTCCCTGCCGTCGTACAGCGTGGTCTCCTCCCTCTCGGTGGTCAGTATCGCCGCATCTTCGAGCATGTAGAACGCGTCGCGGTCCTCGGGTTCAAGGATGTTGTCTATGATCCTGTCGGAATAGCCGAAGAAATTCAGAACGTGCTGCGCCAGCGAATACGCCTGTTCTTCCAACATTCCCCTGTTGTCCGGACTGTTCTTTATCGCCTGCGTCAGTTCCTCCACGGTTATTATGCTCCTCATCTTATCATGCTCCCTACGATGCCTTACAGCAGGCTGATGAACTTCGATTTCTCGAACCCGGTGGCTGCATCCACCTTGTCCTCGATCTCCTTCGATACGGGATGATCGACGCTGAGGACCATTATCGCGGTCCCGTTGGGTTCATCCCTGCCGACGGTCATCTGCCCTATGTTTATCCCGTTGTCGCCCAATATCTTTCCGACGGCCCCGATTATCCCGGGCCTGTCCCTGTAGCGTGCGACGAAGATGTTGTTCTGGATCGGTATCTCAAAGGAATAACCGTTCACGCCGACCAGACGCGGGATGTTCGCGAACACCGTTCCGCGGACCTCCGAGGATTTCTTTCCGGACGTGACTTTGACGGACAGAGCGCTGTCGTACACCTTGGAATCGTCGCTCTTGGCCTCTTTGACTACTATGCCCTTCCCCTTCGCGATGGACCCCGCGTTTATCATATTGGCCTTCTCGCCGATTATGTTCTGCAGGACACCTATTATCGCGGAGATCCCGATCCTTCTCGTATCCTTTTTCGCGAGTTCTCCGCAGCACGTGATCTCCAGCAACTCCACGGGTTTGCTGCCGTTGAGCTGCTGTGCGATGATGCCTAGATCCTCGGCGAGCGTGACGAAGGGCGCGACCTCTGGATCCAACTGTCCGCGGGGCGCGTTGATCGCATTCGTGATTACACCGTCGTTCAGGAATTTTATCGCCGCTTCGGCGACCTCTACGGAGACCCTTTCCTGGGCCTCGTGCGTGCTCGCTCCCAGATGGGGCGTCGTAACGAGATTTTCCAGTTCGAGCAGCTTCTTCTCGTCGTCGTTGAGCGGTTCGTTCTCCCATACGTCGAACGCCGCCCCCGCGATCACCTTGTCCTTCAGTGCATCGTACAGGTCCTTCTCGTTCACTATACCGCCGCGTGCCACGTTGACCAGCATCGCCGTCGGTTTCATCTTCCTGAACTGGGGCATGCCTATCATGCCCCTGGTCTCCGGAAGGAGCGGCGTGTGGATGGTCATTATGTCCGCATGCGTTATCACGTCGTCGAGATCGGTGAGCCTGACACCGATGTCGTCGGCGACCTCCTTGGGAAGATACGGATCGTAACCGATGAGTGTCATGTTGAAATGCTTGAGACGCCTCGCGACCTCTCCGCCGACACGCCCGACACCTATTATCCCCAGGGTCTTGCCGTTGAGCTCGATGCCCGTGTACTTGCTCCTCTTCCACTCGCCCGCGTGCATGGAAGCATGCGCCATGGGTATGTTCCTGGCGAGCGCCATGATCATCGCGCACGAATGCTCCGCGGCCGATATGATGTTCGCCGATGGGGTGTTCATGACCAGTATCCCTTTCGCCGTGGCGGCGGGAACGTCTATGTTGTCCACGCCGACACCTGCGCGGCCGATGACACGAAGGTTCTTTCCGCTGTCGATGACTTTCTTCGTGACGGTCGTGCCGCTCCTGATTATGAGTCCGTCGTATTCGCCGATGATGGCGCATAGCTCGTCTTCCTTCAGACCGGGTCTGACATCGACCGGGATGCCGGATGCGGTGAGTATCTTGAGACCTTCCTCGGAGAGGGGGTCCGAAACAAGTAATTTCATTGCATTTCCTCCAATGTTTCGTCCATGACCGAAAGAAGCTCCTTCAGCCTGGCCGGTGTGATGTCACCCATGTGACCTATCCTGAATGTGGACGATTTGACGTCCCCGTAACCGTTCGATATCTCGTAACCTTTGGATTTGAGTGCCGTGTGGAACGCATCGAAGTCGAGGTCTCCGCGGTTTATGACACTGATCGTCCTCGACCTGTATCCCTCCTCCGGGAAAAGACCGGACAACTTCTCATCCGCCCATTTGCGGACCATGTCAGCCATCTCCTGATGTCTCCTGTATCTGGCGGCCATCCCCTCCGCGAGGATCCTATCCAGCTGGAAATCCAGCGCATACATGAGTGACACCGGCGGCGTCGTCAGCGCATAGTTCTCGTCGGCGTTCTTCTTGAGTTTTACGAAATCGGTGTAGAACCCTTTGTTCCTGACGGTCTTGGATTTCTCCAGGATCCTGTCGCTAACGACCGCGATGGCGAGTCCCGGAGGGAGCGCCAACGCCTTCTGGGTACCGAATATCAGCGCGTCCGGCTGCAGCTTACTGACATCCAAGTCGGCGGCCAGCGCAGACGTGACCGCATCGACCATCACCAGTGCATCCGGATTCTGCCTCCTGACCTCGTCCGCAAGGGCCGTACTGTCGCTGAGCACTCCTGTCGATGATTCGTTGCTGACCCAATGGACCGCCTCGACATCCTCGGTCACTCTGCCCTCTATATCGGCCGGTCTCATCGCCTTGCCCCACGGGACACGGATCTCAGTGACGTTCTTCCCGTTCAGCGAGCTGCAGTCGATGAATCTCTGCCCGAAGGACCCGTTGGAGATACCGACGCAGTTCGAATTCACGCCGTTCCTCACGGCCCCTTCGATGAGGACCGTCGCGGAACCTCCGACAAGGAATACATCCATATCCGTGTCCAATGCTTTTCTCAACTTCTCGACGATCGCACCGTGTAATTGTTTGTATTCCTTGCACCTGTGCGTGATCATGGGCTTCGTCATGGCCTGCAGAACCTCCGGTTCGACATTGACCGGCCCAACCGTGAACAGCTTCCTACTCAATTTTCTCTCCCCGATATCGTGGAATGCCCGCATCCGCGATGATACGGGCAGAATATTCCCCTATCTGTGAAGGGGTATAAAGAATGCGTGCACATGCGCGCAAAACACTCAGAGCTTGTAGAGTGCTTTTTTCAGCCTGTCGAGACCTTCGATTATGTTGTCCTCGCTGGTCGCATACGACAGCCTGAAGAATCCTTCGCCGGCGGGTCCGAACGCCCTCCCCGGCGTGACGGCGACATGTCCGTCCTTGAGGAGATACGCCGCGAGGTCTATGGAATTGACCTTTTTCTCGTACCTCGGGAACAGATAGAACGCCCCGTCCGGACGATTGCACTCCAAACCCCTGATGTCGCTTATCAGGTCGAGTGCCAGGTCGCGACGCTTCTTGAATTCGCCGACCATCGCCGCCATACTGTCCTGAGGTCCTTCGATGGCCTCCACGGCGGCCGCCTGAACGAACGACGTGCAGCAGGTTATCGAGTGCGTCTGAAGATTGTTGATCGGCCTTATGTCCGAGGCGATGACCCATCCGACCCTCCATCCCGTCATCGCGTAAGTCTTCGACAGACCGGAAACGACGAAGGTCTTGTCGAACATACCGGGCAGGGATGCTATCGAGACGTGCTTCCCGTCGTAGATTATCTTCTCGTATATCTCGTCGGAGAGTACCATTATGTTCCTCTCGTTGCATATCTCCGCTATCGCCTTCAGCGAACTCTCGGGCTGGACACAGCCTGTAGGATTGGACGGCGTGTTGATGATCATCATCTTCGTTTTAGGGGTTATCGCCGCGGCGACCTTCTCCGGGTTTATCACGAAATTGTCCTCGAAGTACGTCGGGACGTACACTGGCACGGCACCGGCCAGACGTATGACCGCCTCGTATGATACCCAGGCGGGATCGGGAAGCAACACCTCGTCCCCGGGATCCAGATATCCCAGCGCGATCATGAATATCGCCTGTTTCGTGGGTGTCACGAGTACGTTCGAGGGCATGCACGGGATGTTGTTGTCCGCTCTCGACCTGTCGGCGATGGCCTTCCTGAGCTCGGGGATGCCGGTGGACGGCGTGTAGTGCGTGAAACCCGAATGCAGCGATTCCACGCATGATTCGATGATGTTCGCAGGTGTCGTGAAGTCCGGCTCCCCCATGGAGAATGACACGATGTCCACTCCTTCCGCCTTTAGTTGACTGACAATATTAGCTATCTTCACAGTTCCTGACTGTGGCACGTCCTGAAGCCTCTTCGACACCATCATAACACCATATACCGCAAGTGATAATAGCTTTTCTCCCCGACCGACTACGTCATCAGATCCGCGAGTCGACCGTTCCTGAGCGCTTCCTTGATCTCCATGGCGATCCTCGCACCGGTGCTCATCCCGGGATATATCAGATCGGCGTACGGGGAACCGGAGATGAACGGATTCGTCCCCGCGACTATTCTGGTGGATATCTCGAACACCTTGAATTCCAACTTGTCTGTCACTATCGTCTCCAGACAGAACGGCCCCCACATGCCCCCGAACAGTTCGTATGAACGGTTTACGATCTTCTCCGCCATCTCGAACGCCTTTGGCAGAAGCGACTCCCTGATGACCACCGGCACGTTTCCCGTGACGACGAATGACGGACACATCCCGTGCCTTTTCGAATCCTCTATGGAACCGAGCTTGTACATCTCGTCGATGTTGCTCTCGTCCCTCCTGTCGATGGACAGGAGTTCCAGGGTCCCCCCCCTGGCCACCTTGTATCCGTCCTCCTTGAACGGAGCGTAGAAGAAGTGGAGATAGTACCTCGTACCCAGACAGTATTCCTGGATCGTATACGGTTGCGTATTGTCTATGGACATCTTGAAATCAGGATAGTCCTTGGCGATGAAGAAGCCGCGTCCGCCCTTGGCGCCGTAGTACTTCACCATGACCGGTTCCGATATCTCCCTCGCGTCTGTGAATATACGCGGCATGGAGACGCCCGAGGACGTTATCCACTGCCTTTCCATGTCACGGTCCGATTCCCACTGCAGCACGGAACGGTTGCAGTACGTCGGCACCTCGTAATCCTCGAACCTCTTCGGCCCCATGTACTCCACGAACGAACCGTGCGGGATTATGATGACATTCCTGTCATGCAGTTCTTGGACATGATCCTCCATGTCACTGAAGTCCTTGTACCTCACGATGCTGTCCGGCTTGGCCAAGGGGAACGCGTCGTAATACTTTGTGTCATGGGATATCGTAATCCCCATGGTCTTGAAACCCAGTTTCCTGGCTCCGTGGAAGATCTGCAGGGACGAATGAGAACAAAGCGTCGCTATGGTAAGGTCGTCCTTGTCATAGCCTTCCAGAATCGAATCGATCCTCTTCTTGGGAACCATATACTCTGATTGTTTTTACGCATTTAAAGGTTAGGATGTTACCCCGTCACAGGGAATGCAGTCTCCCTATCCTCATGTCGTTGAGTCTCGCATTGGCCTCGTCCGACAGTTCGGGGTCCCTGTACTGGTAGTACCTTTTGCACGGAAGTTCGGAGCATTCGTTGCAGCGTTCGTGTCCCCTCTCGTTGACACAGCAGTCGTATATCGGACACACCTTCTCGTTGACGTAGACCATCCACGGGACCTTCCCCCCGAGTTCGGAACATCCGATGCATTCTTTCTGGTACATTTTGCAATCAGTGCACGATGCACCGCAGGCGGCGATGACACCATTCATGGAGCGGTGATGTTTTTGTGGGTATAAATGTGCTCCCACCACTTTCGGACCGCCCCCTAACATCTTAATAAAGGGCATGTGCATGTCATTCATGGCTGAAAAACGCCCCTTTGGAAAGGAGTCGATAGAATGGAAATGAATGAACTGACACCCCACCTGGAAGAATTGAAAAGGGTGCTTGAGAACAAGGTCGACGAACAACAGTTGATGGAAGATCTCAACACCTACATCAACGTGTACCATCTGGATATGGATGCGGCCAAAAGAGGGATAGTAAGGAAATACGGTGGTAACAGCATCGGCTTCGTTACGGCCGAAGCGGTCTCCAAGAAGATCGGCGACCTGAACGGGTCGGAACAGAACGTGGACATACTCGCCAAAGTCGTCTTCTCCGAGAAGAAGGAGGTCGTCGCGAGAGGCGAGAAGAAGACCATCGTCTCTGGAATATTGGGTGACGAGACAGCGACGGCATCGTTCACCGTCTGGGACGGCTCCTCCTGCGAATTGGAGAAAGGCGCCGTGTACAATTTCAAGAACGCCTACGTGAAGATGTGGAACGACCGCGTCCAGATACACATCGGCAACCGCGGTGTCATCGAAAGGTCGGAGACCGATATACAGCTGCCCGAGAGGAACATATCCTACTCGTCGTCAGAAACGAAGGTCGGCGACCTCAGGGAGGGAATAGGGAACGTTACCGTGACCGGCCGTATCCTTACCGTCGAGACGAGGAATATAACCGTAAAGGGCGAACAGAAGACCGTCTACTCGGGTCTCATTGCAGATGACACCGGAAAGGTACAGTTCTCCGCCTGGAACGACTTCGGATTGAAGGATGGGGAGACGATCTGCGTGACAAACGCCTATATCAGGGGATGGAAGGGCATCCCCCAGCTGAACATAGGCGACAGGAGCGAGGTCAGCAGGGTCGACGATGCCTTTCTGGATGCCGATATCGGCGGAAGCAGCACGAAGACCGTCGGTGACATCGTGAGGACCGGCGGCGGATTGGACATCACCCTCTCCGGTACGGTGGTCGATCTCAGGATGGGCAGCGGACTTATCAAAAGATGCCCCGAATGCAACCGTTCGGTGCTGAACAATGAATGCGTGTCCCATGGGACCATAGTCCCGAAACTGGACCTCAGGATGAAAGTCGTCGTTGATGACGGGACCGGTGCGATAAGCGCGATCATAAACAGGGAATGCACCGAGAAACTGACGGGCATAACGTTGAAAATGGCCACAGACCTCGCCAAGGCGCGCGGGGAGACGGAGATAATCGCGAAGAGCATGGCCGAGAAGATCCTCATGAAACACATAAAGATCCGCGGTAATGTCATGAGCGATGATTACGGACCGATGATGATCGTCAAAGAGACCGATCTGGATCCGATAGACGTTCCCGCTGAGGCCGCAAAACTGCTCGAGACCGTGGAGGGATCCATTTGAACGCCAGAGAGACCGCCTGGAGGATCTTCGCCGGAGAGCTGAACAACTCCAGTTTGGAGAAGAAGGGCGCCGACGAAAAATCGCCGTCGTATCTGATCACACCCCTCGGCGCGATGGTCAACAGGGTCATGATCGCGGGTGTGCTGCTGGAGAAGACCAACACCGGAACGGAGGAGGAGCCCATGTGGAAGGGCAGGATACAGGATGTATCCGGGAGTTTCTTCATCAATGTCGGAAAGTTCCAACCCGAGGCGTCGGCGGCGATGGTCGATATCGAGACCCCGTCATTCGTTGCAGTGGTCGGAAAGGTCAGAACATACACCGCGGATGACGGCAGGGTGTTCGTATCCGTACGTCCGGAACGCATCATCAACATCGATGATGCGACACGCAACTTCTGGGTTTTGGAATCGGCGCAGTCAATGTGGAAGAGACTCATAGCGATGAAGAACGCCCTTCAGACGCAGGATCCGACGATCGATGATCTGGTTGCAAAGGGATTCCCCCCGCAGGATGCGGAAGGGATCATCAGCGCCCTGGACCACTACGGAATGCCCGAATCGTCG
>Ga0172377_10007543_pt1 | contig 11189 bp, 9 predicted proteins | sample Pumphouse3metaG_FD_119749 | JGI IMG/M metagenome (GOLD analysis project Ga0172377, IMG submission 119749) | Leachate microbial communities from a municipal landfill in Southern Ontario, Canada - Pumphouse #3 metaG | ecosystem: Engineered > Solid waste > Landfill > Unclassified | place: Canada... | reverse complement strand
TTCAGAAACTCTCCTGTATTCACCTGAAAAGATTCCACATCCAACTTTCCAACTCGAATTTTAGGACCTTGCAGGTCCTGGAAAATAGCTATTGGGGTATCGAGTTCTTCAGAAGCCTGACGTGCCCAGTCAACAGTTTGTTGATGTTCTTCATGATCTCCATGACTGAAATTGAGTCTGATTACTCTTGCTCCTGACTTAATGATATCACGAATCATTTCATAACTTCGTGAAGCAGGACCTATAGTTGCTACAATTTTGGAATTGGTTATGTTCTCTTTCATATAAACCCTCTCATCTACATATTACGGTATATAATCTGACTAGACAAGAAATATTTCAACAAACTCAACCACATCATTTATTTCGACCTTTATATTACAAAAAGAGTTACATAAAGAAAAGTTGTTCAAATCTTGATTTAAAAATTAGTAAAGAGCTCATCATCAACATTTATATACTGTTTGAAATAAATTTGAATTCAATAAAAGAACTCTTAAAATAAAAAAAGATTGAAACTCCTTTATGTGTCAAATACACCAATAAAAGATTTTCAATCTAAATGTTTTACGATTTTTTTATGTTTATTAAATCTCTACAACTTTAATCATGTTGGTTCTTCCTGGAGATCCAACAGGAACGCCTGCAGTTATAACAATCTTATCTCCTGGTTTGATAGCTCCAATGGTCATCAAGTAATTTGGTGCAATCTCGAATAACTCATTGATTGAGCTAAGTTGAGGTATCATAACAGGTGTGACTCCCCAAGATAGAGAGAGACGCTGTGCAATTTGTTTGATTGGAGTGTAAGCAATAATTGGAACAGCTGGTCTGTACTTTGATATCAATCTAGCAGTACTTCCTGAATGAGTAAAACAAGTTATGTAAGCAGCCTTGATTGCCATAGCTAATTCACGTGTTGCAACGCCTACTGCTTCTGTGGTGCTCTTTTTTCTGTTTATCTCAATGTCCTCTTGATTCAAACGTTGATCAAGCACAAGTCTTTGGTAATCTAGACTTGCTTCAGTATGTGTGATAATCTTTTTCATTATTTTTACTGTTCTCACAGGATAATCACCTGCAGCTGTCTCACCAGATAGCATAACTGCACTTGTTCCATCAAGAATAGCATTTGCAACATCACCAGCCTCAGCTCTTGTAGGTCTGGGGTTTGTAATCATGGACTCAAGCATCTGAGTAGCTGTAATTACTGGAATACCAGCGATATTGCATTCTCTAATTAAGGTCTTCTGTATGATTGGAACTTCTTCAGAAGATGTCTCAACACCTAAGTCACCACGAGCAACCATGATAGCACTTGTCTCTGCAATGATATTTTGAATATCTTTTACTGCTTCAGGTTTCTCAATTTTAGAGATGATTGGAATCTCTCTTCCGTAGTTCTTGTACATAAATTTTTTCAACGCTATAACATCGCGTGAACTTCGTACAAATGATAAAGCTACAAAATCAAGATTGTTCTGGAATGCAAAGTCAAGATCTTTTTCATCCTTCTTTGTATAAGAAGAGATATGTTTGAGTGCAGCTTCTGGTAGATTCACACCTTTTCTTGGTTTGAGAGTACCTCCATCAACGACTTCAGTAGTTATTACTTTTCCTTCAACATTCAATACTTTGAGAGCAATAAGTCCGTCATCAATTAAAATTCTATCACCATTTTCTACCTCTTGCTGTAGATAAGGATAATCAATACTGATTAAATCTCTATTTCCTACACATGGTTCTGTGGTTATTTTAAGAGTTTCGCCTTCGTTTAATTGAAAAGAATCTACATCCATCTTTCCTACACGAATTTTTGGACCTTGTAAGTCCTGAAAAATGGCAACTGGGGTATCAAGTTCTTCAGATACCTGACGAGTCCAATCTACAGTTTGCTGATGTTCTTCTCGAGTTCCATGACTGAAATTAATTCTGATTATACTTGCACCAGACATGATGATATCACGAATTTTCTCATAACTTTGTGAGGCAGGACCTACGGTCGCTACAATTTTGGCATTGGTTATACTTTCTTTCATATTCACCTCTGACACGATAGTAATGCAAAAAATTAAAGTGAACAATAATTTCATTGATAAAGCAATAGTACTATTTTATCATTGTTGCAACAAAACCTATTTTAGTCCCAAAATATAGAAAATTCATCACTGTTTTCTTGTAAGAAGTAACTTAGGTTTAGAATTTTTACCAAGCTGGTCCATTAATTAAGTCAGTACACATGTTGCTTTGTTTTTGCTTTCAAAAGCAATTAATATTTTACCATTTTTAATAGTTTTTTTATTTAGTTTTTGAATTCTCATTATTTATCGCATATTTTCTGATTTATACTTTCAGAAAAAATCCCACAATTCAAACTTCTGGGGAACTTCATCAATGAATCATCATAGGTATCTCCAGAATTCTTTACAAAGATTCATTCTAATAACTTTTTCAAAGGCGAGGATAGAGAATACAGTGAAAATGAAATTTATACCGCAATCATCAATGACACACTTCATCCAGTTATGATATAGGAGAAGAGGCCAAACTTTTACTTCGCTTTTTAAATAATCCAAAAGACTTCTTAAATCGTATTGTATCTACCCCATTTCAATTCAACAGAGATGTTTATTTACCAAGCTTGGATACTTTCAATGAAATATATGAGAGAAAATACTATTGCCATAACAATTTTTTTAAAGTTATACCAAATCATACCTTGGCACTTGGTTTGAACAACTTGATGCAAGAGTATCCCAATCTTGAATATTTTAACTTTTATTTTTCCTCTTCTTAGATGAAGATGCATCTTCTCTTTAAAACAATAGATCTGTCATAATTGGAGCTGGGAATGATAGAAGAATCATTCAGCATGACCCACGGAAAAGTCAAAAGATTATATTATACCAACAATAAGAAGCTTGGAAGAGTTATTTCAATTCTGTCTCCCAGGATTTAATTGGAGAGGTGTAATTCATTCCTCCTCTTTATAGAGAAATTTGAGCTTTATTTTTTATTTTTATCCATAAAATCAGACCTTTTGATTGCAAGGTTTTATTACTTATGTGGCCTTGATTTGTTCCAAAAACGTATAAAATAAGTAAATAAAAGACCATACAATGCAATAAATTTTTCTAGCTTATATCAAAAAAACGTGATATCTTTTTTTAGTAACCTTGGTATTGTCATGTTTTTTTAGTTTTGAATATAATGAAATAGCCAACACAGTTTTGCAAGATTTTTCCTAAATCAATTTGTAAAAGAAGATTATCAAACCATTAATATACTGCTCTATAGAGGGACATTAAAATTTAATCTATTTTATTGATGATTTGAAACAGAACAATAAAACTATTTGGAGATTATTTTAGTGAAACACAACGAAAATGTAAGGAGTCTTATTATGGATTTATTTTTTACCAATCCAAATCAAGAATTACAAAAACATATAGATGATTTTAATATCAAGTATATCCACTTATTGGCATTAGTTTTTGGAATTTCGCAAGTTTTTTATTTATTACTGACTTTCACTCCATATTTCGATGTCCCTGAAAAATTAACTTATCAAATTTTATACTTAATCAATTCAGCAGTTTGTTTATTTTTCTATTTTTCCGTCAAACTCTTTTATTATAAAGATAACAGAGAAGCATTGTGGGTTGAGAGAGCTCAAGCTGTTGTAGTAGTTTCTATCACATCATGCACAGTATTACTCAGCAACCTTGATTTTAAAAATGGTGGAGATTGCATTATGTACTGCTTAATTGTACTGGGTATCACCACATTATCATTGCAGTCTCCTTTGCAGACAATTCTTTATCACTGTATTGCAGGTATTATTTATCTATCAGTATATTTCAACTATCTAGGTAGCTTCAGTTTTGCTTATACAATTAAATTTTCTGCTTTCATTGTATTGTGTTTTACTTCAGGTATTGTTAAATACAAACTTTTTGCAGATAAAACTGTAGTTCAAATTGAATTAAAAAATATCAGTGAAGAATTCAGACAGGCCTCTTTAAAAGATACACTGACAGAAACAAAGAACAGAAGAGCTTTAAATCAAGATAGTTACTTATTCTGCAATGAAAACTGCTTCTTCTTATTTACAGACATTGATCATTTCAAAAATGTTAATGATTCTTATGGTCATCAAAATGGCGATTTGGTTATTAAATACTATGCAAACAGACTTTGCGATTATTTTGGTAAGGAAAATGTTTATAGATTTGGCGGTGATGAATTTATGGTAGTTGTTCCAGGTATGAACAAAAAGGACTCTGATAAAGCTTTGAAGTCTCTGCAAGATTCTTTGAAAGACGTTGTTTTTGATAATAAAAGTCATTCCTTCTCTGTAAGTGGTGGATATCTATTCAACCGTCTTGGAAGTAAGAATTTAACTTTCAAACTTGAAGATATTTTAAGAAAATTGGACCATGCCTTATATGAAGTTAAAAACAATGGTAGAGGTTATTTTATTCAAGCTTAATTTATAAAACCCTCTTTTTACTATCAAGAACTTATGATTTCTGGCCTCTGTTAACTTTTAGAAAAGCAGCAGCTGATAAATTGTAAGTTCTTCTTTATCTACAGATGGTACTAGGCATCTGACTGATTATAAATTGTGATATATATGCCTTATTCATTGTAACTGCAGCCATCGATGCTCATCATTCGTCCTCTTTGCCATCTTTAAGCGATATACAATCTCATTAGCTATAAATTATAGCTTAGATGTTGCTTGAAATTACCACCCCAATATTGAGCTCAATTAAGAAAATAGCTGAAGCCTAACTTTTTTATTAAGTCAGGTTTCATCATTTGTTTTTATAAGTCTAAATGGTTGCTATAATTTTTGAATAATACTTAATTACTTGATTTCATTGATATCAACAAGATTCATCAATTTATCATAAGTTCCAGAATTATTCACTTCAAGCAACTCTGGATAATTTTCGTTCAAGTCTTCTAGTTTAGGGATATCCCAACTGGTGATATACGGATGGTCTAGATTATTGGCCAAAAAGTCCTGGTGGTATTCTTCTGCAGGATAGAAGGCTTTGAGTTCAGTCACTCTTGTTACGATTTCATCGTCGAAAAGTTCTGCTTCAGTTAGCACTGATATATACTGCTGTGCATCCTTTTTCTGCTCTTCATCAGTGTAGAAGATTGCAGATCTGTACTGTCTACCATAATCAGGTCCCTGATAATTAAGTTGAGTTGAATCATGTGCAACTGTGAAGAGAATTTTCAACAATGTATTGTAGTCAATTAGTTGTGGATCATAAATTATTCTAACTGCCTCTGCATGATTTGTCTTTCCTGATGAAACATCAGAATAATTTGCAGTCGCTTCACTTCCACCAGAGTAACCTGATTCTACATAAAGTACTCCATAAAGTTGCTCAAACACTGCCTCTACGCCCCAGAAACAACCACCAGCAAAAATTGTTGTGTTAAATTTATCACTTGAATAGGATTCTGCCAATTCAGGAAGTTCCTCACGAATAACAAGTCGCTTTTGTTCATCATTGAATAGATATAGGAAATCACCATACCCTTCTTTCATCAAATCTTCCTTAGGTATGAATCTAAGTGATGCTGAATTGATGCAGTATCTAAGTCCTGTTGGATCTGGTCCATCTGAAAAGACATGACCAAGATGGGATTCACTGAAATGACTTACAACTTCAGTTCTTTTTATACCATAGGAAGTGTCTATAACTTCATCGATATTTCCTGAGGATAACGGTTTTGTAAAACTTGGCCATCCTGTTCCTGATTTGAATTTATCAGTGGAACTGAATAGAGGCTCTCCAGATATGAGATTCCCTTTTCTTTGCTGTCCCAGAACTCATTCTGAAATGCTGGTTCTGTTCCTTCTTCCTGTGTTACCTCATATTGCATTGCAGAGAGATTCTCACGCAGCTGTTCATCCGAAGGCTTCACCCATGTTCCATCTTCATGGCCAGGTGGAAGCATTGCTTCAGTATCTTCTATATATATTTTGACTACTTTTTCACTCTCTTCCTTGTTTCCACGTGATATCAAAATCAATGGCGTAAAAATCAGGATTACTATTACGATAAGCAAAAGTCTTAATTGACGATCTTTCATATTATTTACTCCAGTAGACTTTTGTACTGCAGACAGAGAGTCTGTCTGCAGGTTATTGATTGAATAAGTATTGTGTTTATCAATTTATCCAAATGTGAAAGTGAAAAGTCTCACGTGACCTGAAATCTTAAGTTTCAGTAATTTTTCGTAAGAGTCGTCGAAGCTTGCTAGATGGTAAAGTCTACTACTGTTGGGTTTTAATTCGCCATTTATTACATCTGCTGTGTCTTCTAGGATCTTCCCATTTATTTCAACGGAAATGAAGCTACCTTCATTTATAGGTTCTATTACTATGAAAACATCCTTTCCTTCGAATAGAAGTTCCAATTCACCAGCTCCATCAATTTCGATAAAATCATTTCTGATTATCCATTCTCCATCGAGAGACCACTCTCAAGGTTCAAGATATTCTTTCTTTTCAAAGGATGTGAGTGTATCTTTTTTTAAATTACCCTCAGAAGCAAAATTCTTCGCTCTTGTGTATCCCAGATAGATTTCTGGAGTTCTTTTACTCAAACCTTCATCTGATACCTCTATAGTACCTGAACTTTCAAGCTCTGCTCCATTCTCTTTAAGAAGATCCCTTATTACCTGTTCAGCTTCCTCATATGCACCCTCACCGAAATGGAAGTATCTTATCTCTCCATTGCCATCAATGAAGAATTGAGCTGGCCAGTAACGGTTATTGTAGGCATTCCATTGTGAGAAATCGTTATCAAGAACAACAGGCCAGGTTATATTCAATTCTTAAATTGCTTTTCTGACATTGTCCTCATTTCATTCGAAAGGAAATTCAGGGGAATGAACTGCAATTATCTGTAGCCCATCTTTTTCATATTTTTCATACAGTTCTATTGGTGAGGAATTGTTCTCACACAGTTGATGCAGCTGTAGGTCCAGAAATCTACAAGGACCACTTTGCCTTCAAGATTTTCCATTGAAAAAGGTTGATCAGTATTTAACCAAGGACCTTTTGCAATGAGTTCTGGAGCATCTCCATAGTTTGAAATCTCGGTTGCCTCTGGAGCTATTGACCAATCAAAGCCATCAGTCTCTCCGTTATTGCTATCTCGATCATTCAAAGCCTTCTGTACCAATTCGCCTTGTTCAAAGCCTGTTAGGCCTGTTCCATAATTTGGAAATGCTTTTAAAATTAGTGTCTGAAAGCTTCGATCTACGCCAAAACCAATCATCAATCCTGCGATGATCATGATGATTCCAAAGAATCGTTGAATGTCTTTGGTCTTCCCTGTTAATTTAGGGAAATGATTCAAAAGCTTTCGACCACCGGCCATGATAGCGAACATTGGAATTGCTGTACCTAATGAATAGGCAGCAACAATGATCACAGATCCACCATCAACCTGTTGGCTAACAGCAAGACTGATTACAGATGCCATTATGGGGCCCACACAAGGTGTCCAGACCAATCCAAGACTCAAACCAGTCATTGTACCACCAAAAAATCCATCACGTTTTGAAGTACCTTTCATGCGTGCAACTTTTGAGAGTATGCTCTCTAAAGCTAGCTGCAGTTTAGGAATCAGCAAAGTAATTCCGAAGGTTATGATGATCACAATTGCAACAATTCTTAATGTATCAACTGATATTGATAGAGCCTGGACTAGAGCTGAAAGAGCTAATGTGAACAGACTGAAGCTAACTATGAATCCTACAACTACACCTAACGGCTTGCGCTTCCCCCCTACTGTTACCGAGAGAATAATAGGGAGTACTGGAAGTATGCAAGGTGATAGTATTGTCACTATACCAGATAAGAAAGCGAAGAGTGCGAGTATCATCATGACTCATCCTCCATTATTACATTTGAAAGAAGCTTCTCAACGTCTCCGCCATTCCATTTAGCTAAGGCATCGCCGTTTTCATCTATCTGTACAAATGTGTGCTGATATGTAACTCCATACATTTTCTTGAGGTCATTTGAATTATCATAATCGACCAATATAAGATTTATATACTTAAATTCACTCTGTCTTTTGTTGAATTCTTCACGTGCACTTCTGCAGGTAGGACACCAGCTGGCATGAAAGAAAAGTACAGTAGGAGCTTCTGCAGCGATCATTTTTGCCTGGTCAAAATTTTGATAAGAAATCAAAGCTTCTGCAGCTGTATCTTGAGGTTGTTGAGCCTGTACCATCATCATTGTATTTTCAGGTTCAGGTGTTGTTTCTTTATTGCCGCCTGCAAAAATAGGGGCACTCATTGCTAATAGTATAATAATTGATATGGTTAACGTTTTCATTTCGTTACCTCCTACACTAAAGGTAAGATACAATTATCACAAAAGTGTCACAGAAGATAAAAGAAAGATTAACTTATCATAGGGAGAGTGGTGGTGAATATTGCACCACCTTCATCAGAATTTCTGGCTTCTATGAAGCCACCATGTAGCTCAACTACCTCTTTTGCAATTGCAAGACCAAGGCCAGTGCTCTTAGTTTTTCTATTTCTGCTCTTGTCAACACGATAAAATCGCTCGAAGATATGAGGTAGATTATCCAAAGGAATTCCTGCACCACTATCTAAAACAGATATGTGATACATTCCATCATAAAATGATAAATCAACATCAATAGTACCTTTTTTAGGAGTATGCTCTATTGCATTTCCAATGATATTTGTAAGAGCACGTTCAATCAAACCTATATCTCCATTATAAAAAGGAAGATTTGGGTCTGGATTATATTCGATGACTATATCATTTGAATCTGATTGTCCACGCATCTTTAAAACAACATCCTGTATAAGTTCTGCTAGAGAGAATTGAAGCTTTTCTGGCACAATCTGGCCTGATTCGAATCGTGCCAAATCAAGCAGTTCTTCAACCAGGCGTTGAAATCCTGCGACATTACGTAAAGTTATTTCTACATATTCACGCTTTTCTGCCTCTGAAATATTGTTCTCTTCAAGAAGCAATGTCTCAAGATGACCTCTTATTGAAGTCAAAGGACTTCTAAGATCATGTGATATATTTGCGATGAGCTGACTTCTCTGACTGTCTGCTTCTTTCAGTTTTTGCATGCCCTCTTCTATAGATTCTGCCATTTCATTGAAGGTACTGCCCAATTGGGCAAATTCATCATTTCCTTTGATCTCCACACGGTGATCATAATTACCTTCTTTGAAAATCTGTACATCCTCACTGAGTTTTCTCAATCGATCAGTAAGGATGAAGAATAAAAACAGACCTGCAACAAGCGTGAAAAGTATAGCTATCAAAAATGTTGTTAATCCTGATCTCAGATAATAGTTTGCTCTAACCATAGCAAGAGAAGAATCAAATCCCTGGCCTCTCAGTATTACATAGACCCATCCAGGGTTGCTGTTGATTTGCATGGCAGCAGCAGAAAACGGTTTCTTCTCATCGTCGGTTCGAGGATCATCTCCTAGTATGGTGGTATATCCATTGCTTGCTTGAAATATTTCAAGTGGTTCAGTATCTATATGATCTCTTTTGATAGTTTTACCTTCACCAGTAAAATAGCTGAGTATAAGCCCATCAGAATCTACAAGATAAATTTCAACATTTGGATTTAAAACCATCATATAATGAATGGCTTCTTTGATTTCTTCTTCTGTTGGATTCTCTGATGTTATATCTGATAATTCTACGGAAATGGTAGCTGCATACTCTCTGTTCAATAACTGATGCACCTCATCAAAGAGATGAGTGGACGCATTGAATGCAATAAATAGGCTCGTGCCCCCAAGTATGAAAACTAGAATAAGAAATAGCATTGATAGCCTTGCATAGAATGAACGGAATATCATGAGAGGGCCTCCTTCTCAGAGAATTTATATCCCATCCCCCAAACAGTCAGAAGATATTTTGGCTTCTATGGATCTATTTCAAGTTTGTTTCTTAACCTATTTATATGAGTGTTTACAGTATGTTCATATCCTTCAAAATTATATCCCCAGATTGTATTCAAAAGATCTGCACGACTGAATACTCTACCTGGATTTCTGGCAAATAGATCAAGAAGTTCAAATTCCTTCACAGTAAGATTGAGTATCTTATCTCTGACAGTTACCTGATGCTTTGCATAATCTACAACAAGCTCTCCAAACTGCAATTTCTCTTCAGGCTCATCTTCAATCTTGCTGACAGTTTTTTCTGATCGGCGTATCAGAGCCCCAACTCTTGCCAGTAGTTCTCTCATGCTAAAGGGTTTTCTCATGTAGTCATCAGCACCAAGCTCTAGACTCAGAACCAAATCAATCTCATCGATTTTTGCAGTCAGCATAAGAATTGGTGTGTTATAATTTTCTTCTCGAAGATTTCTGCAGATGCTGATACCATCAAGACCAGGAAGCATTATATCAAGAATGATGAGGTCAAACTCTCCAGATTTTGAACGGCTCAAGCCCAATAGGCCGTCATGAACCTGTTCTGTTTTTATGCCATTGCTTTCTAAATTCACTGCAACAACATCTGAAATTTCAATATCGTCTTCAATAATAAGTACCTTTTTAACAACTTCTTGATTGGCCATTAACTACCCTCTTTATAATAAAAATGATATTGCAATTTATTTAAATAGGTCAACTTAACATCTCTTCAAATTCTAATTTCTTGTTAATAACGGATATATTGTTCTCAAGAAGAGCTACATAGACATCAGATTTTGATACTTTTGTAAAAATAATCAGAAAAATCTATGAATATATTTTCAATATTGAAGACATATAATTGCAAATGATGATGCAGATAGAATCAATAATCAATTTTAGAAGCAGAGATTTTTTTGTTCCTCCACAAAGAATGAAGTCATCAAGATTGCAGCATTGACTGCAGAGTTAAAACATACAGAGAAGAAGCAAGAAAGCTATAATCACATATTGTTACAGAAAGGACCCTACATTTAAAAGCTGCTGCAATCAAAGAAGTCTCTACTTCCATCAAAGCGTAGCTCAACCATCGATAATTAAGGCAATTGTCTTTAACAATGAAATCACTAGATGAAAAATATGCAATCTTTATACCCACCCCCAACCCGTTCATCATAAGAAATCACACTCTGTGCAGATAGGTCATCTATTTTTTT
>Ga0172377_10007542_pt1 | contig 11191 bp, 8 predicted proteins | sample Pumphouse3metaG_FD_119749 | JGI IMG/M metagenome (GOLD analysis project Ga0172377, IMG submission 119749) | Leachate microbial communities from a municipal landfill in Southern Ontario, Canada - Pumphouse #3 metaG | ecosystem: Engineered > Solid waste > Landfill > Unclassified | place: Canada... | reverse complement strand
TGATTTGAAATATGCCTTTGAGACCCCAGATTTCTTTACAAATAATATTAGTTCGGTTTATTTAAATAAATATGGACGCCAAAGAATGGGTATTCCTTATGGTGCCGCTACTTTTGACGCTAACTTTGACTTGTTAAACAGTGGTCCAATTTATTTACAAAATCAATATTTTGAAAGAGAAAATCAGGAGATTTTTGCTGGCCGCCCCTATGGTTGCTCAGGCTCATCTTGTGAGAATGTTGGCTATTGTAGCGATAATCCTAATGTAATTTGTGTATATTATCCAACCAATGAGTCTGCTCACTATATCAACACTAAAACTTGTTCTGATGGTGGCTATGGTATTTGTGTGCCTTTATGGCACGCTAAGTCATCTTTCCCAATTAAGTATGGGGTTGATGCAACTCGTGTTTTAAGTCAAGTGTTTACCCAGCCTTATGGTGGCTTTTCCTATTCTTCCGGCTCCTACATCCCATCTTCTCCAGGCTACTCTGCTTATAATAGTGGTGGCAGTAATCCTAGCATTACCTATCGCAATTTATATTACAACGAACAGGCAATAGATGATATTAGTGGTAATAAACCAGCCGGTGTGTATGCTTTAAAGTTCAACTCTTTAGTTAACGCCGAGCAACAACCTTTAAATATGATTTATATAGACTGGGGAGATACTAACACCCAAGCAATTACAGGAGTAGATCATCATCCTGATTCAGGTAACCCCCACGTGTTCTATCATTATTATTCAAGTTCACCAGTTGGCAAAACGATTACTATAAAAATTTGGGATAATTGGGGCAAGACACAGACGATAACCAGAACAATTACAAATTAATTAATTGTATATGGCGGAAAATGTAGATAATATAAGTAGCGCTAATTTAGATACACAGTTATTAAATAGAACCCAACAAGAAGAGAGCGCAGAAAAATCCGGCTCTTTAAGAGAAGCAAAAAAAAGTAGCAGTGCTACTAATTCAGGAGAAAATTACTTAACAGAAGAGCCAACCAGTTTGCGACAAGCAGTGGTGCAGAAGAATAAATTAAAGGAGAAGCAAGAAAAATCGAAGGGATCAGTGGGGAAAAAAATAACAGGAATAAGAAACGCAACTAGTGCTCTTTTGCGATCGGCGTGGGTTAATTTAATTAGTTCATTTGGTTTGACTCTGCTGTATATAGATTTTCATGTTTTTGCCAATAAAGTATTTGGTGATGGAGTTTTTTGTCCAGTAGGCGAGGAATGGTTTGATAAACCAGGTGTTAGTTGGGAAAAAGGTGGCGGAGAGCTGGGAAAAAAAGTTAAGGCGCCAGCGGCAACTGTAGAAAAAACTGGACTTGGTTGTCTTAATTTCGGATGTCTTCTGATAATTATAATTATTCTTGTTATAATTGGAGCCCTGATGGAAGTAATTAAAAATCCAGTTGCATCCTTCTTTAAAGGATTATGGTACTTTATTTGGGATGTGGGTGTAAAAGCTATTGTTAGTATCTTTAGTTAAAAGAAAAAATATTAATATGAAAAAATTATTTAATAAAAAAAATAGTTCGTTTCTAGTATTAATTCTAGTTATTTTTTCTTTTATATTTGTAGCAAACGGAGCTTCAGCAAACTGGGCACAAGAGTTGGTAGGAGGAATTGCTAATATTTTGGTTTCTATTTTAGGTTGGATACTCGCTAAATTAATGGGGGTTTTAATTTATGTGGCTCAGTATAATGATTTTATCAATGCGGATGCTGTAGTTAGAGGCTGGATAGTCGCCCGTGATGTAGCTAACATGTTTTTTGTTATTATTTTGCTAATTATTGCCTTTGGAACAATTTTGCAGATTGAAAGCTATAATTATAAAAAATGGTTACCAAAATTAATTTTAATGGCCATTTTAATTAATTTTTCCAAGACCATTTGTGGGCTATTAATAGATGCTTCACAGGTAATAATGCTTACCTTTGTTAATGCTTTCAGCGATATCGGTCCGGGCGCGCTAACTAAAATGTTAGGAGTAGCTGATTGGCAAAGTTTGAAGGGGGTACAGGAGGATATTAAAAATTGGGAAATAGTGTCAGCTTATGTATTAGCCGTTATTTATGCTCTTATCACCTTAGTTGTAATAGCGGCTATGGTGGGAATTTTAGTGATGCGCATGATTATGATATGGGTTTATGTTGTTCTTTCTCCCTTTGCCTATCTTCTCGCTGCTTTTCCTGGTGGTGCTTCATATTCTTCACAATGGTGGAAAGAATTTACTAAAAATTTAATAGTTGGGCCAGTTTTAGCCTTCTTTATTTGGTTATCATTTGCTTCTTTGGGCACACCTGACAATACTCCACATTTTGGTGAATATGAAGATAAACATGGCAACGATATTAACTGTAAAGATCTAGACATGGCTGATGCTGAGGCAAGGGAGATTTGTGAAAGTAGTTCATCTAACGTAATGATACGATTTATCATTGCAATTGGCATGCTGCTTGGTGGCATGAAAATTGCTCAAGAGATTGGTGGTGCTGGTGGTAGTATAGCGGGTAAGGCAATGGGAAAGATTAAGGGAGTTGGTTTGGCAGCGGCAGGTGGAGTTGGTGGCTACGCCTTAGCTAAGGCTAAGGGGGCGGGCAAGGCGACTGGCAGAATGGCAAAAACAGCAGTTGGCACTGGCTTAGGCACAGTTGATAGAGCACTTGGTAATAGAATTGATAAAAATACTGGTGGTCGAACTAACTTTGGCACCAAGGGTTATTTTGGTACAAATGCGCGGGAGTTAAAAAATTCATTTGGAAAAGTAAAAGCAGTAATGAGTGGCAAAATGGTAGGAGATGAGACTACGCAGGAGTTAAATAGTGCAAGACGTGATTACTTTGAGGAGAAAAAGAAAAAAGGAGATGCAGCGGTCATGTCTTTTGCGGGGAAAAAATATAAAGAGGATAAAGAGAGCGGAGAAATGCGTGAGCTTGATGAGAATGGCACTATGACAGATAAAGCTTTAAAGCATAAGGAAAAAAATGTAAAAAGCATGACTTCTTGGCAGGCAGCAAAACATGACTCTGCTAAGGATAATATGCGAGCTAATTATGGTGCTTCTGATAAAAAACAAACAGAGAAGGTCGAGGCAAGGCAAAAGGAGTTTGAGGGTATGAATATGAGTAAGGGGGAAATTGATCGTCTCTTTGAAAGTGATGGCACCTCTGCAACTGATAGAATGGCCCTATCTTTAATTAAGGCAAAAAATGGCGACTTTAAAGATGCAAAACAAGTTGCAAAGGCTAAGAAATTCTTAGGGGGAAATAAGGCCTTGTCTTCCAAATTTAGCAATAGTATCGATGAAAAACAACCAGATTTAAATTATAATTTAGAGCCTGGTAGTGTTGATATGCAGAAATTTGAGCAAAAAGTAGCTTCAGGTAAAATTAAATTGGACGCTTCTAATATGGCCGCTTTAAATCCGGATATATTAGAAATTTTCCAAAAAAATAATGTTAATTTTGAAGCGCAAATTACAAAGATCGCTAAAGATTTAAATCCAAAAGATTTTGACAAGCTAACTAAAAATTTAAATGAAATAAAGGAAAGAAGATTTGCCTCTGGCGACACAAAAGGTGCGCAAACCATGGCAACTATTACAGCTAATATTAATGGTAATTGGGGGCAGTCATTTAAGAATGATAAGGGCGTAGTTGATCAGGATGCATTGGCAAAATATATAAGCACTTCATCGGGAAAGAATTTAAATAATATGTCAGTAGATGATTATAAATCCTTAGATTCTACTTCTAAAGATAATGTATTAAGTAATATTACTGCTGGTAAATTAGCGGCCATGATGAGGGATGATTCCAATGCGGAATTAGTGCGATCAATTCGTGATGATATACAAAACAAAGTAACTTTATCAGTTACTCCTGGAGCAAATAAAATTGAAAAAAATAAAACAGATATTTTGGCTAATGCAGCTCTATTAAGCTATTAATTTATGTGGGAAATACAAAATTTATACAAAAAATTAAATAAATTACCAGAGCCTGTAAAGTCTTATGCTACTTCGTTAAAAGCGGCTGAAATAAATAGCGAATTATTTAATATGTCTCAAGTTGACTCCGATAAATGGTCAACGCTGACTATTTTAATTGCGGGTATTATTGTAAAGGAAATTGAATTTTTTGATTTAGAGAAAAAAATTTCTCAGGTTTTAGGTTGGGATGAAGAGAGGTCTTTAAAATTAGCAATAGAAATAGTTGGTTCACGTCTTTTAGTTTGTGACGACTGGCTTGAAGGGGCAGCAGAAAAATATTTGACACAACAACAAACCGATCCATCACGATTTGCTTCACTGGTGGCAGAGCAGCAATTAGCTATTGAAAAAGAGGAGGAATTTTTTGCCGAACAATTGCGTGAGCCAGAAGATACATCTGATTGGGAGGGCAATGATTTTAACGATGTTTTAAATGAAGACGATAATCTAGAAGAAGATGAATTAATGGAAGAGGAGGATATTATTGCTGATGATGAATTAGAGAACAAGAGAAAGGAAATTGTCAGTATATTAAAAAATAACTTTCTTTCTATTTTAAAGTCTGAAGATGAGGAAGAATTAGCTGATTTTAATTATTTTCTTGCCTACATTTGGATGAAGGATGGAGATTTTTCACAAGAGGTGACGCAGAATCTATTAGCTAATAAAGAGAAGATATCGGGCTCCTCTTTAATGGTTGATAGTAAGGAGCAAGCAGCGACTATCTCATCTTTATTAAAACAATTTATTAAAAAATATGGCTTAGTTGCCAATGATTTGAATATAGCAGAATTTCTTTCATCAACTGTTACTAAGAATTTAGCAGATCAGGAGAAAATAATTGCTTTACGAATTTTAAAATTCTACAATAACTTGAATAAAATAGATAATTATTTACAAAACGATCTTGATAATGTGCCGGATAATTTTGAAATATTTCCAGCTAAAGCAGTGGCTCGTAGTAATAGTGGAGCAAAATCTAAAATTAAACCTAGCTCTGATTGGGATAAATTAGAACCAGCTTCTTTAAAAAAAGTTGATAAAAAAATAATAGCAGACGAAAGGGAAGCTGATAGAATAAGGCAGGCGACGGATATTTTAGAACCTAAAGCAGCAAATTTAGCGCAGGAACTGGAAATAATGCTTCAGGATTATCCGGCTGGCAGCCTAGAGAGACGGACAATAGCCCAAGAGATTAAACGCCTTAAAACGTCGGAAAAAAATAATGAATAAGAAATTACTAAAATTATTGTAAAAAAGCTAAAATAGGTTAATTTTAGCTTTTTTTAAGGATAAAAAACTCTTTTCCATTTTTACGAAAATGTGTTAAAATTAATATTAAGGAAGGTTTTTTCTTAAGTTTTTATTTTTATATTATTATAAAATATAAATGTTTGATTATCTGCATCAATTTAATAGTTTGCCTCAAGCTTTAAAGGATAAGGTTTCTTCGCCACAGGTTATGAGCGCTTTAGCAGAACTTGAAAAGCGTTATCAAGTTGATTTAGCTATGGTGGTCATGAAAGTCATGATTAAAAGTCTTGATATTAAAGATTTGTCCTCAACTTTAATAAGTGAGTTTAATCTGCTTACCAATCAAGCAGAAGCATTAACTAAAGAGATGAAAGAAAAGGTGTTTGCTGAAGTGGCAGATTATGTGGGCATATCTTCGGAAATAAGAAGTTTAAATTTAGAAAATGACTTAGATAAATTAATCAAAGCGTCTGGCATTTCTATCGCTAGTGCTGAGTTGGCTGATCGCTTACGAAATATTTTAAAAACTTATTTAAAGGGAATACGTAGTCGCATTGACACTAGGCAGTCTTTAACAAAAAGTGTGGCTGATGGTGGCTTAGGCTTGAACAATTTAGAAGTTGATAGAGTATTTAAAGTTTGTGATATAGAAAAATTTCAACCGGGCGGATCTTCGCCTTTATCATCTTCCCCTTCTCGTTTAACGGAAATTATGGGGCAGGATATTAAAGAAAAAGAAGTAGCAAAAATTGATGTGGCGGAATATGATTTAAAAAAATCTTTAGCCTCAGGGGAAACAAAAAGCATCGCACCGCCATCACCAGTGAAGACGGGTGAGCAGCAGAAGGTGGCAAGTGAAAATAATTTAGACAAGGCTGAAGATGAGCCAATGCTTAAGTCGGAGGATGTTTTTTCTGAAATACAAAAAGAGATTAACGAGTTGCCAGATTCCGAAGGGCCTAAAGTAGATTTAGAAAAAACAGATTTTGTTGTTAAAAAGCCAGAAAAATCGAGTTTGTTTAAAAAAATATTTAGTGAAGAAGCGAGTCGGACTAAAAAGGGGTCTATAAAATTAGCACAAACAGTTGCCGCTGTTGAAGCAGCTAAAAATCAAACAGCTAATCTTGCTACCGCAAAAACACCAAATAGTTCAGCTGTTAGCTTAAATAAAGAGAAGGAAGAAAAAATAGCGCCTGTTAAGCCCGAGAAAAAAGTTATTCCGCCACAACCAGTTATGGCGAGAAATAAAACTCAAGTGAGCAACAAACGTCCTCGTCTTGATGATGTGCGGGTAGTTCCTAAAGTAATGGGCCCAATAGAAGAGTTGCAATTTCTTGATTTAGTTAATTTTCGTCGTTTAAGTCAAAATCCAGAAGAAGCAACAACAAAAATTTTTAATAAGATAAAACTTTTAGAAAAAAGTGGGTATGATAAGATGATTGCTGGAATTTCTGCTTGGAAGAAAAGTGCAGTTAATCATCTGTATTTAAAAATGATGCAAGCTGCTATCAGTTCAGGAAAGCCAATAAAAGATTTGGCAAGTAGTAGCCCGCGAGAAAAATTTTTAACTTATCCCGAGATTGAAGCCATCATTAATTTAAATAGTCGTTTAACTTTTTAAATTTTATGCAGCAATTCACCGTTCCTCAATTTATTGATGTTGAAAGTAAAATTATCGGGCCTATTACCACGAGACAGTTTTTAATTATTCTAGGAGGCGCCATGATAATTGGTTTAAGTTATCGTTTATTTGATTTTGGTTTATTTTTAATAATTACCATTGTTGTCTCGATCCTTATGATTCTTTTTGCTTTCGTAAAAGTAAATGGCCGACCTTTTCATTTTTTCGTTTTAAATGCTACGCAAACATTGCGCCGTTCTAATTTACGGGTATGGGATAGCGACGCGTTGTCTCATGAAAAGGCGTTTAAAAATGAAACACCAATTAAAGTTGAATATAAATCAGTACCGAAAAAATATTACAAGGAATCGCATTTAGCAGAAATTGCTTTAATTGTTGATACTAAGGGCAAATATAAAGGAGAATAATATTATGGCTAAAAATAATAAATTGGTTAACAATAAAATAAGTGTTTCAACGCAACAATATTTGGATATTGCTGAGATTAAAGATAATACAGTGGTTTTAAAAGATGGAACTTTGCGCGCCGTTGTAATGGTTTCAAGTATTAACTTTGCCTTAAAAAGCGAGGATGAACAAAATGCGGTGATAAGTTCATATGTTCAATTTTTAAATAATTTACGTTTTACCCTTCAAATCGTTATTCAATCTCGAGAACTGGAAATTGATAACTATATCGCTTATTTGCAGGAGCAAGAAAAAGAGCAGACTAATAAATTATTAAAGATGCAAACAGCCGATTATATAGAATATATAAAAGAACTTACCTCTTTGGGTCGTATTATGAGTAAGCGTTTTTTTGTAATTGTCCCTTATGATCCTTTAACTGATAAACGTAAAGGATTCTTTTCTTTAATGAAAGAGGCTTTAAAGCCAGCTACTATTATTAAACTTAAAGAAGAAACTTTTCAACGTTATCAAGAAATGTTAAATCGTCGTTTAGATAGCGTGATGTCGGGACTTGAATCTATGGGGGTGTCTGTAGCTCGTTTAGATACACAAAGCTTAATTGAGTTATATTATAAAACCTATAATCCAGAAACTTCTAAAAACCAACAGTTAACTGATTTAGATAGAATGAGGTTGGGCGATAATTAAAATAGTTTATGATAAATTTTAATAAACAAGAAGAAGAAAAAAAGATATCTCTTAATTCTAAGGTTGGTTTCGGAAAACAATCCACTCCGGTTAACATTGAAAGTGATGCAGAAATGACAAGAGAAATTATTGAAGAGGAAAAAGCATTAAGGCGAGGAATTTTGTCAGTTAAAGATATTATTGCCCCAGCAAGTGTAAAGATTGAACCTAGTTATGTTAGGTTGGGCGATAAGTTTTTGCGAACTATTTTTGTAATAAATTATCCGCGTTATATTTCGGTAGGCTGGTTTGCGCCAATTATTAATCTAAACCTCACCTTTGATGTTTCAATGTTTTTCTATCCCGTATCAAGTGCAGTTATTTTGAAACAATTAAAAAATAAAGTTGGTACTTTAGAGGCGCAAATTATTTCTGATGCAGAAAAAGGAGCGGCTCGTGACCCGATTCGAGAAACTGCTCTGCGTGATGTTGAATATTTACGTGACGCTTTAACTCAGGGGACAGAAAAGTTTTTTCAATTTGCGCTTTACGTTACACTTTATGCAGAAAATTTAGAAGATTTAGACAGGACCACCGATCAGGTAGAGGATATATTTGGCTCTCGTTTAGTGGCTTCACGTCGAGTGTATTATCAAGCTGAACAAGGCTTTAACTCTACTATGCCCTTAGGCAATGATGAGCTCTACATTGCCTTTAATATGAACTCGTCGCCGATTGCTTCTTCATTTCCTTTTATTTCCAGCGAATTAAGTAGTGATCGAGGTATTTTGTATGGAATAAATCGTCATAATAATAGTTTAATTCTATTTGATCGCTTTACTTTGCCTAACGCAAATTCAGTGGTTTTTGCGACTTCAGGTGCCGGAAAAAGTTACGCTATTAAATTAGAGATATTACGATCCTTAATGTTAGGAACGGATGTGATTGTTATTGACCCAGAGTATGAATATAAACATTTATCAGAAGCAGTCGGAGGAACTTATATTAATATTTCTCTCTCGAGCGAAAATAAAATTAATCCTTTTGATTTACCAGCTTCTGTTGGCGGTGAAGCCAGGCCAAAGGATATAATAAGAAGTGCGGTTATTACTCTTAAGGGGCTAGTACGTCTTATGATAGGAAAAATGACGTATGATGAAGACTCAATTATGGATAGAGCCCTTTTGGAAACATACGCAAAAAAAGATATAACTCCAGATGCTGACTTATCACAAATTGAGCCGCCAATAATGTCAGATTTAGAGGAGGTTTTAGATGGAATGGAAGGAGGTAATGAGCTAGCCTTGCGATTACGTAAATTTACTAAGGGCACTTTTGCTGGGCTTATCAATACGCCAACTAATGTAGAGATGAGCAATCAACTTGTTTGTTTTTCGGTGCGCGATCTAGAAGATGAGTTACGACCAATTGCAATTTATACAATTATTAATTATATCTGGAATATTGTTAGAAGTGAAATGAAAAAAAGAATCCTCGTGATTGATGAAGCTTGGTGGATGATGCAACATGAGGATAGTGCTAAGTTTATTTTTGCTCTTGTTAAGAGGTGTCGTAAATATTATTTAGGGGTAACCACGATTACGCAAGATGTAAATGACTTTTTAACCTCTCCATATGGCCAAGCGATCGTTACTAATTCCTCTATGCAAATCCTGTTAAAGCAATCGCCCGCGGCCATTGATTTGGTGCAGAAAACCTTTATTTTAACCGAAGGAGAAAGATATCTATTACTTGAATGCGGAATTGGTGAAGGAATATTTTTCGCCGGAAATAAACATGTTGCAATGAAAGTGGTCGCCTCTTATACTGAAGATCAGTTAATTACTTCTGACCCCCGACAGTTGCTTGAATTAGAGGAGGCAAAAAAAGAATTTGAAGCCAGCTTGGAAGAGGAAGAACAATAAATATAAAAAAATAAATTATTGATAATAATTTTAATAATATGAGAAACAATCGCAAATCATTAGGAATACTTATAATTGTCTTGGGCATTTTAATTCTCGCTCTAGTTATTTATTTGTTTATATTTAATAAGGAAAAACCAGCGCCAGAAATAAATGAAGAAGTAGAAAGGCCGATTATTCAGCCTTTGCCAGAAAATGAGGATGTTGAGCCTGATCCTAGTATTACGCCTGGAGATAAGCCACGAGAAGGTGTTTATGATATTTCTTCAGAAACAGAGCATAAAACCAATGAAACTGATTTAATAAATGTTGCTAAAGCTTTTGCCGAGCGCTTTGGTTCGTACTCAAATTATTCAAATTATAGTAATTTTTCTGACTTGCAGATTTTTATGACTAGCAAAATGAGGGATTGGGCAGAAAACTATGTGGCTGATTTACGAAAATCAAGCCAAGCAGCAGACGAATATTTTGGTGTCACAACAAAGGCGATATCGGGGAAAATATTGAATTATCAAGAGGGAAGCGAAGCAATGGTTTTAGTGACAGTACAACGTCGAGAAAGTGGGTCTGATGTGAATGCTGGTCAGTCCTATATCCAAGATATAGAAATAACAGTTAATAATATTAATGGATCTTGGTTGGTAGATAGTGCTTATTGGCAGTAGAGAAAAAACATGGCTAATCCGCTAAAAACAATTTATTCTTGTCGTAATTGTGGCGCCCAATTTCCCAAGTGGAGTGGGCGTTGTTCGGAATGTGGCGCGTGGAGCACTTTAGAGGCGGACTTGCAAGATGCAAAACAAGAAAAAGTAGCACAATTGAATAAGCTAACGCCTGCGGGAATAATAAAGTTAAAAGATGTCATTAGTAACAAATGGCAACGCTTGGAAACAGGTCTAGAAGAAATAGACAGGGTTTTGGGTGGAGGCCTTGTGCCAGGCTCTTTAATACTGTTAAGCGGTGAGCCAGGGATAGGAAAATCAACTCTGGTCGCGCAATTAGCTAGCGCTAAAAGGGCAAAACTGCAAACGATTTATGCTAGTGGTGAAGAATCGGCTGTGCAAGTTAAAAGTCGCTTTGAAAGATTAAATTGTGAATTAGAAAGGGTAAAATTTATCGCTGATAATAATGTTGAAAAAATAATAAAGGCAGTCCAACAAGAAAAGCCGGATTTGTTAATTGTTGACTCTATTCAAACTGTGTATTCAAGTCAAGTCCTATCAGAAAGTGGAGGGATAGCGCAAATAAGAGCAGCAGCGTCTCAATTTCTTGAGTTGGCAAAAACTCA
>Ga0172377_10007541_pt1 | contig 11191 bp, 7 predicted proteins | sample Pumphouse3metaG_FD_119749 | JGI IMG/M metagenome (GOLD analysis project Ga0172377, IMG submission 119749) | Leachate microbial communities from a municipal landfill in Southern Ontario, Canada - Pumphouse #3 metaG | ecosystem: Engineered > Solid waste > Landfill > Unclassified | place: Canada... | reverse complement strand
AGCGAGCAGCTCGGGCAGCGTCGCGGGTACGGCCATCTGCGCCAGCGCCGACAGAAGCGCGCCCCGGGCGCTGGCGGGCATCTCTTTCCGCAGCGCCTTCAGCATTGTGCCGGTCTGGACATTCTGGTCGGCGTTCGTTTTGGCCGCCTTCACCACGATGCGCTCCATCGCCCGCAGCCCTGCGGCGTCTCCGGTGTCGACGAGCAGCGCCACGACGTCAGACAAATCCTCGGCCCGCACCATGAGGCTGATCGCCTTGCGGGACTCCTCGGCCAGGCTGGCGTCCGCGCTGCGGGCGGCCGCGAACAGCACCTCCAGCGCGCCGCGCGCCTGACGGGCTCCCAGCACCTTGGCATACGTGGCTTGCACCTGGATATCTGCCGCCCGCATCTGACTCACGATCTCCTTTTCGACGCCGGGCCCGCTCATCACGCCGAGCGTCTTGCCGGCCGCCTTGCGTAGTGCGCGGTCCGCCTCAGGGGCCGAGGCCATCGCCATCACGGCCTTCACGGCCTGCCCGCCACCCAGCGACTCCAGCGCCTGCAGCGCCGCCAGCGAGACCTCGACGCTCGACCCCGACAGGACCGCCAGCACGCCCCCCTGGGCGGCCCGGTCGCCGCGGCCAGCCAGCGCCCCGAGCGCCATGATACGGTTCTGCTCCGGCATGGCCGGCAGCGCCGCCGCGGCCGCCGTCACGATCGCTTTGTCCGACATGTCGCGGACCAGCCGCGCCCCGGCGCGCGCACGCTCCAAGTCTGCGCCCTTGAGGGCCTCAACAGCCGCCTCGACGCCTTGGGAGCCAGCCGACAGGTTGCTGCCGTAGAAAGCCGCTGCCCGCACATGCCCAGCCGTCTTGGCGCCCAGCAGGCGCGCATAGATTTCCTGCGCAGCCTGGCCGCTGCCGTCCGTCCGCGCGCGGTCGGCGCAGGCCAGCAGCGCCCGGTCGAAGGCCGCGCGGGCTGCGCCCTTGGCACCGGCCTGCAGCGCCGACAGCGCCTGGGCCGCCTCTTTGCCGCCGATGTTGCCCATCGCCTCCGCGGCCACCGCCGCGGCGTTCTCACCCGTCGCGGCCACCTCGGCCAAGGCCGGTAGCGCTACGGGCAGGCGGCGCGCGCCGGTGAGGGCGGCGATTGCCAGCCGGTCTGCCCCGCGGGTCCGCTTGAGCGCCGTTATCAGCGCATCGTCCGCGGCCTTGCCCGGCATGCGGGCGAGCGCGTAGCGCGACCAGTTGCCGAGCGCCGGGTCGTCGATCAGCTTCGCCAACGCGGGCACGGCGTTGTCGGTGCCGGCCAGACTCAGCTTGCGGCAGGCCAGCGCGCGCCCGTCTGCGGTCGCCTGCGGGTTGGCCGCCACGCGCGCCAGCCCTTGGGAGAGCACCTCGCGGCGCTCCTGCGGATCGCGCAGGTGCTCGTCGACAAAGGCGTCGACCTGCTTGGCCACCGCGTCATTCGTGTTCAGCTTGTAAGTAACGAGCTCCGCTAACATGCGCTCCATCCCGGCCGCGAAGGCCGCCGCGCGCGACTGCTTCAGATACCCCTCGGTCAGCCGCGAGCTGGGCGTCGCGTCGGCCGGCAGGTCTCCCAGCGCGTACTGGATGCCGTCGAGGTAGCACTGCAGGACCGCGGGGTTCCAGAAGATCTCGTGACGGTGCCCGAGCGAGAAGTAGAAGACGCGGCCTTTGCCGTACTCGTGAAGCCAGGCGACGGCGAAGTCCTTGTCCTTACGCTTGATGTTCTGCTTGTTCATGTTTGTCTTCGTCACGTCCAGGCTCATCAGCACGCGCAGCGAATCCCGGGAGTCGTTCCGGAAAGCGTAAATCTCATCGGTCACCATGAAGTCTAGGCCCTTGAAAGCGGCCAGCAGCGGGTGGCCGGGGTCATCCAGCTTGACGCCCACCTCCTCGCTCCAGGGGTGGCCGTCGAAATAGCCGCCGATCAGTTCGCCGTAGGCTGGCCACGTGTACAGGCAGTCAGTCGCCGCGTGAACGCCGACCAGCCCCTTGCCGCTGCGCACGAAGTCGAGGAGGCGCTGTTGCGCCCGCGCCTCGCGCGCCTCGTCGGCGCCGTCCAGCAGCGGCAGCCGGAGGGTCGTGTTGTTCATGACGATTGCGTCGAAGGTGTCGAACGCCGGCTTCTCGAGGATCGCGAGATCGTTCACGGCGGTGACCGAGAAAGCCCCGGTCTTGCGCCCCATGATGTCAAACGCTTGGGCGGCGTAAGGGATGGATGAGTGGACGAAGCCCTCGCACTGGTTGACGACCAGCACGCGGCGCGCGCGCTTCGGCTGGACCGTTGCGCGGGCTGGCGCAGCCTGTTCGATGCGCGCCACTTCATCGGCCGACGGCGGTTTGGGTTCGGTGGCCGCCCGGGTGCTCAGCGCGAGCGCGAAGGCGCATGCGGATAAGAAAAGAAGGGTGTTTTTCATGACGGTGTTTCTTTCCGGGACGAGCCCGCGCTAGACGGTGAGTGACCAGGGGGCGCGCATGCCGCGCGACAGGAGGCGCCCGGCGGACGGGTTGTCGACGAAGTTCATGGCCTGGGGGTTCCACTTGAGCGGCTCGTTCAGCCGGTAGACGATGGAGGCCAGCGAGCAGACCGTGATCGTGCTCAGCCCGACGTCGGCCGTGCAGATGCAGGGGCGGCGCGTGCGGATGCCCTCGAGCCAGTTGGTCAGGTGGTTGAGCGACTCGTAGAGGCGGAGGTCGTTGGCTCCCCACTTGTGCCGGATCAGCTCGGCGGGGTCGGTTTCTAGAAAGCCGCGGTTGACCCGGACGGTCCCGGTCTCGCCCACGAACTCGACCGCCGCCTGGCCGCTGGCGCCGCCGTGGGTCATGGGCGTGCCGTCGGCGTAGACGAACGTCAGCAGCTTGTGCTCGCTGAAGGCGGGCGGCCGGATCTCGACCGGGCCGTTGCCGTCCATCCCGAGTCCCCACTGGGCGATGTCGAAATGGTGGGCGCCGAAGTCGTAGATGCCGCCGTTGCAGTAGTCGCGATAGTGCCGCCAGTTAGGGAAGACCGCGTAGTTGTCCTGCGGCGCCAGCTCGGCGTTGTAGGGTCGCATGGGCGCGGGCCCCAGCCACAAGTCCCAGTCGAGCGATTCCGGCACCGGCTGCGCCGGCAGATAGCACTCCACGGCGGGGCCGCCGACGTTGACGTGCACGACCTTCAGCTTGCCGATGGCGCCGTTGCGCACCAGCTCGCAGGCGAAGCGGAAGTTGTAGTCGGAGCGCTGCTGGCTGCCCACCTGAAAGATGCGGCCGTAGCGGCGGGCCGCCTCGGCGATCGCCTGGGCTTCGCGGACGGTCAGCGCCAGCGGCTTCTCACAGTAGACGTCCTTGCCGGCCTTCATGGCCTCGACCGCCTGGATGGCGTGCCAGTTGGTGGGTGTGGCGATCATCACCGCCTCGATGTCGGGGCGGGCGAGCAGCTCGCGGAAGTCGTGATGGACCGCAACCCCCTTGTAGGCCTGTCCGAAGCGCTTGGAATAGGTTTCCGTGACGAGGTCCTGGCAGACCTTGAGGCGGTTTCGCTCGACGTCGCAGATCGCGACCACCTGGACATCCTCGCGGCTGAGGCAGCCCCGCAGATGCCCCCACATCATCTTGCCCATGCCGATCAACCCGACAGCAACCCGGTTGCCCGGCGCCGTCTGCCCGGAGGCTCCTAAGGCCGACGCCGGCAGGATCGCCGGCGCGGCAACCGCCGCTGCGGCGCCCGCGGCCATACGACACACAAACTCTCTGCGCGAACTTCTCATGGTTTTGCTTCCCTGCAATCCTTGAATAATCCGGTCAGAATATGATCTCTGCCGCTTGGAGGCGAGACATTTTTCTGACGTCTCCCGTTGCCGGACACCGCCAAAAGCCGTGTGATGGGGCCATACGCCGGGCAGGTCGGGGGAGGCTGCCTGGGCGTTGGGGAGGAAACAGGATGAAGCCGCTGCCCGAAGCGCTTGTATCGTCGCGCGGCATGCGCTGCGGCTGTGAAAGGTTCTTTTGATCAGAGGTATGTTAAAAACAGGAGGGGACATGATTGAGCAGGCGCGGAGTCGGGAGAATTTCCTGATGAGCGGGTGCCTTTCCAGGAGGCGCGTGTTGCAGGGTGTGGCGGGGCTCGCGGCTGTCGGCGTCCCGCGGTCGAAGGCGTCCGCGCAGGAGCCCGCGAAGTCTAAGACCGTTTACCTCTCGTTCCTGCTGCACGGCAACATGTGCTACGACCGCTACACCAAGCAGGAGATCCGCGAGAAGTTTCCCCGCATCTACGCCACAGGAGTACGCGCACTCAAGGCCTATCCGGAGGTGACGGCCCACATCGACTTCCCGGGCCTGACGCTGCTCAGCCTGAAGCGCTATGCGCCCGGGTTTTTGGAAGAGCTGAAGCCGCTGGTGGATTGCCGGCAGGTCGCGATGGTGGGGTGTCAGTACGCCGCGAGCCACGCGCTCGCATCCGACGAAGAGTCTGATCTGGTCGCGAGCCGCGTCAGCATGGAGCTGATGCGACGGGAGCTGCAGCCCGATTGCTCGGCCTTCTTTCCCCAGGAGATTGTGTTTCATCCCCAGATGCCGTATGTCATGAACCAGATCGGCGTCCGGCGGCTGATCGTCATGCCCGACGGCTGGGACCGGCCGCGGCGCGTGCAGGGAATCGACGGCAGCGCAGTGGACGTTTTTCCCCTCGACCTCCGCACGATCCGGCTCGGCCAGCTCGAGGCGTATTACGACGCGCACGCGGACGGCAGCTTCATCATGGCCGGCGGTGACTTCGAGCAGCTCGGCGACATCGGCGCCTACGTCGCGGAGATCGCACGGCTGGCTCAAAAGGGCAAGATTATCCGCTGGACCACGGTCGAGCGGTACGCGCAGGAGGTCGGCATTCACGTCACGTGTGCGGCGCCCCATCCGTTCGGCCAAGCGAAGGAGGACCGCGAGCCCAGCCCCAGCTTCTCGCGCTGGACCTCGCATCCGATGGACATGAGCTGGCACGGACACGCCGTGAAGGCACTGGACGCCCTGCGCGCCGCAGGGTTCGCCCATGCCGCGGCTGCGCTTCACCGGCTCGGGCCGGTCGACGGCCCGCTGGCGCTCGTGGCCGCGGACGGGTCGCCGCTGTCGGGGGCCCTCGCCTGCCGCGCGGGACAGTGGACCGCCTCCGCGCGGGTCGAGCTTCCCGCATACGGCTACCGCCTGCTCGGATTGCGGGAGCAGCCAGGCGCGCAGCCGGCCGCAGAGTGGCGGGCGGGCAGCGCTGTGTTGGCCGACGGCAAGCGCGCGGGGCTGACGGAGGAACGTCTGACTGTGGCCGAGGGCGCGCGCCAGATCGAGATCGCGGTCGCGCCCTTCAGGCTCAGCGATCCTTCGGGCGCCGCAGCGGCGGAAGAGGTGCGGCCGGACTGGTCCCGCGCGACGACCCGCGTGCGGGAAACGCCGTTCGGGCCCGAGCTGGAGGTCTTCACCGAGCTGGCGTGGGCCATGTGGCTCCGGCTGGTGATCGGTCTCCGGCCGGACCGCGTCGAGGTGACGGCCTGTGTGCAAGTCGACATGCCGCGCCGGATCGGGAAGGGCAAGTATGATCCCGCGGGCCTACTGCTGGAGTTCCGCGGCTGGCCCGGCCGCGTCCGCTACGACATTCCCAACGCAACGATTGAGCATGCCAATCCCGAGCCGTCGTTCATCGCGGCGCAGCGTTTCGCCTCCATCGACGGCGGCGATGCAGCCTTTGCCGTAGTGGCGCTCGGCGGGAATCAGTCGTTCCGCATCGCGCCGCGGGACGGCGTGATCGCGGCGAGTCTGGGGGCCTCCATCCAAGGCCGGGCGGACAAGCGGCCCGAGTGCAAAATTCTTCCCAGCGGCTACGCCGACCACCTGATCACCTCGGGCGGCGACCCGTTTCTGGGCGGGTACGAGCATCGCTTCGGCCTTGTGCTGTGCCCCCCTGCGGAGGTGGCCGCGGCTGCGGACCGGCTCCGCGTCGGCGTGCCGCTGTTCCGTGTTCGGCCGGGTAACGGCGAATGGCCCGCGCAGCAGAGCCTGATCGCCCTCGACGCGCCGTCGGCGCGCGTGACGGCCTTTCGGGTTAACCAAGGCGAGTGCCGTGCTGTCGTGAACAACCTCGGCGAGACGCCGTGCGAGGTCCGCTGCGGCGGCGAGGCGCTGACGCTGCCCGCCTTCGGCATCCGCGAGCTGACGCTCCGGCGGTGACTGGCGGCCCAGGAGAAACGGGCCGGTCGCCTCGCACACTCGCCCGAGGCGATCCAGCTCGCGTGTCAGCGCGTTGCCCGCCTGCTGGACGGGCTCAGTCGCGCCCCCCAGCCTCTGGCGCTCACCCGCGAACGGGACGACCTGGGGAAACTGCAAACCGCGGCGGCGAGATCTTGCCGGGCATCGCCTTCATCCAGAAGGACGGCCACGCCCCCTGGCCATACGGTACCATGGCACGCATTTCCAGGTAGCCATACTGGAAATGCATCTTGTCGCAGGTCGTGACGGAGAGGCAGGTCGTATAGGGCGGTTCCCTGCCGTTCCGGACCGACCCGCGAATCAGCGCCGATGTAGCCGAATTCACCGGTGAAGTTGACACGCAGTGACGCAACATCGGAATCGTGAACGAACGGCAATTGGCGTGCTGCTTCAAAAGACGCCTCATCGGGATACACCACGGTGTAGATGCTGTGGCTGGGGGTATGGTCCATGATGACATGGCCGCGCCCCGCGAGCTCCTTCAGACACGCGCCCTGCTCGGCCGTCAGCGACGCAGGCACTACGGCGAGCGAGCACCGCATGCCGTGGCGCTCGAATATGCCGCATATCTCCCGCCATTGCGCCGGCGACTTATTGTCGTCGAGCCGCATCGTAAACGCCGGTTCGGCTTCGCCCCAAGCGACAGCCGGTTTAGTAACGTTTCCACACGTATCACCGTGCGCCACCGCTTCGCGGACGGCAGACCATGAACACGGTCCGCTGCGTCACCGGCCCCGTCGCGACGAGACTCGTCCGCCCCGCCGCGCCGAACGAGACGACGCCCTTCCCGTTGAGTGCGTTCGTGCAGGAGGGCGCGGCGGAGCCCGGCGGCACGTCCTTCGGCGGAGTCGGCAACACCTTCGTCGCCGCGTTCCAGCCGCCGTCGACGGTCTGACGCTGCATGCCGGCGGGACGCCAGCCGTGCGTCGAACCCTGCACGTAGGTGATCTGCTTCGGGCCCTTCAGGTTCCGGTAGATGAGCGTGAGCGAGGCGGGCGTCGAGACATAGTCGCCGAGCCCCGCGAAAGAGATGTTCACGGGGCACGTGATGCGCTTCGCCGCGAAGACGGGGTCGAAGTACGCCATGTCGGGGAACCAGTCGGTCGGACGGTACGTCGAACGGAGACGGCCGTGCTCCGCCTGGCCCGTCCAGTCGCCGCCCCATGAGCCGTTCCCGTTCATCCGCGTGACGCCCGGCACATGCGCCGCCGCGTGGTAACACTGCCAGTCGCCCTGGCTGCCGCCCCCGATCACGAGTTCCTTCCCGTCCCATTCCGGCAGCGTCTTGATCCACTGCAGATAGCGGATCGCCCGTAACGCGCACCACTTCCAGTAGCTCGTCTCCTTCCGCGCATTGCCCTGCGGACCCATCCCGTATCCGTATCCCTTCTCGCTCACCTCCGCGAAGAAGTTCTTCACGTACTCCTTCCCGCGGCCGAGTTCGTAGCCGTTCGGGTTGATGAGCATCGAGATGCGGTCGTGCGGACCTCCCTCCGGCGGCAGCTGCTCGTCCTGGGACGCACCACGGTAGTTCGCCGAAATCGGCATCCTGTTCTCCTTCGACGCCTTCACGGGAATCGTGAGGTACCCCGTCACCGGCCAAGGCCCCGAGCAGGGGATACGCACGGCGTAGAGCCGCACCTCCTTGTCCTTGCAGGCAACGGGTTTCAACTCCGCATTCATCGGCACCGCATCGAGCTCCTTCAGGCACGCCGCCCAGAAGGCGTCGTAGTCCGCCGGCTCCGTCGCCATCGGGATCTCATTAGGACGCACCCCCGCGCCGCCCTGGAAGAAGACGCGCTTCTCCCAGCGATGGTTCTTGGGAACCCGCTTGCCATCCTTCGTGACGACGTTTGCCTCGAGGCACACGAAACCCGGTTTCTCCGTCTTCACGACGAGGCCGTTTTTCGGCAGCGGCAGCGGCAGGCGCCCCTTCTCCACAAGCCCGTCATCGCCGCGCCGCTCCCAGTCGACGAAGTAGGTATCCGCCGGCAGCGGCTCCTTCACGCCCTCGAGCGTGAGCGTGAACACCATCTCCTCGCCCGGCTCGAAGAAGATCTTCCCGCCCGGCGTCGTCCCCCTGATCATCGCCTGATCCCAGTCCACCGTGCCCGCAAAAGCCGTGCAGGAGAACACCGCCGCCACCAGCGTCGCCGTGACGAACGACCGCATCCCGTTTCTGCCGTATTCAAGTTTCATCGCCACCTGCTCCTATGCGTGTGCCTTATGCTCATTGGATGATGAGGACCGTGCCCTCGAAGCGGTAGACCCTCGCCGCGGTGGCGTTGGTCGACATGCTGATCGGAATCCGCTCGCCATCGGCAGACTGTCGCACGTTCAAAGCCGTGATGATAGATGCCGGTCGCGTCCGAATGAAAAGTCCCGTCCTCCGCATCCAGGTCAGCCAAGGCGATCCACCCGCCTTGCCATTTTCTTCAATCTTGTTTTGTCCTCTGCTCATTTTGCATTCCCTGTAATCTGACGACGAGGTCCGCGAAGATCATACGCTTATGACGAAGAACGGCGCAAGAACAGCGGAAACGAAACCGGATTTACAAACTGACCACATTCAACCATGCCGACTCTATCCCCCCCGCACCTTCAAAGTCAAGCGGCCGCCCGGCCACCTTTTAGTGAGATCCATCGAACGATCTGCCGCAGAACAACGCGCACCGAACCCGTTGGACTCAATTTTTGAGATGAGTCTTTGAGCGGCCACCCGCAAGGAGGCATTTTGAAAACACGACACCCCGTTAAGCCAACCACAACTGATGACCCAGGCCTTTCTTGGAAAGACCCCCTTACCGCCAACCACTCTCCGAATACTTCACCCGCAGCGCCTTCGCCAAACGATGGAACGCCATCCCCTTTGCTCAGAAAGAAGCAGCCGCCGCAGACATGCGTCGCAACCTCGCCCGCATCCGCAACGAAGCTGCCAAAACCTACCCGTGCGATCTCCCGCACGACACCCCCTCGGCCAGATAACTGTCTCCCCCTTTTACCCTCCCCATTGCGGTCAGTCCCCTGACCGCAATAAACACCAGCAGCCCCCGCGCGCCCGCCTCGCCCTCTAAACCTTACAGCCTCACCGCCTCACAGCCTATCCACCCGCCAGCCAGCGGCCAGTGTAGTGGGCGATTGCGTGGTTGGAACACGGCTGGGCGGAATAGAGGAGGAAGATCGCAAACCAAACTTGATATTCCCGGTCGGGAATATTTATGACTTGGATGTACTGGTTGGATCACAATGTTCCCGTTCGGTAACATTTGCAATTGACGGTGGCCTTTTCATCTGATATGTTCCCGATCGGTAACTATGACTATCCAAGACACAGCTCAAATAGGCACAGAGATTCGCGCGGCACGCAGACGGCTCAAGGTCACGCAAAAGGACTTGGCCATGACCAGCGGCACCGGCCTGCGCTTCGTCATCGATCTCGAAAGAGGCAAGCCCACCTGCCAGATCGGCAAGGTCCTGCAGGTGCTTCAGACACTGGGGCTGCGCGTCGAGTTGTCAGGATCCGCCGCGACTGCCCAGGAAGGCGGTGCGTCATGAGGCGCCTGATCGTCTATCTGGCGGGAGTTGCCGTCGGCGACCTGGAGCAGGACGACAGCGGCCTGCTCGAGTTCCGCTACCGTCCGGAATGGCTCGCACGGGACGGAGCGTCGGCCCTGTCGCGGTCGCTGCCGCTGCAGGGCGCCTCATTCCGCGGCAAGCACGCCCGCGCGTTCTTCGCCGGCATTCTGCCCGAGGAGGAGCCGCGCAGGCGTATCGCCTCCATTCTCGGAGTCAGCGAGCGCAACGATTTTGCCCTGCTTGAACGGATCGGCGGCAAACGAGTTCTTCTGCATGTCACTGGCCAAGGCCGTGGGGCTTAAGGTCTCAGCGGTCGAACGATTCGAGGTCGGCGACAAGGTGTGTATTCTCATTCAGCGGTATGACCGCACGGCCGCTACCGACGGCACCGTCACGCGCATCCACCAAGAGGACTTCTGTCAGGCGCTCGGATTTCCGCCGGAGCACAAGTACCAGCAGGAGGGCGGCCCCCTGTTGCGTGACTGTGTCGCGCTGCTCCGCGAGTGGTCCACCGCGCCGGTGCTCGACATCCGCGACTTCATCGACGGGCAGATCTTCAACGTGCTGGTCGGCAACGCAGACGCCCACGGCAAGAACTACTCCATGCTCTATCAGGATGGCCAGCGTCGGCTCGCGCCTTTCTACGACCTGGTCTGTACCCTTGCTTGGCCGGAGCTGTCAAAGACACCGGCGATGAAGATAGGGGGGAGCCCTTCCCTGGACGTGTTCACCGCCGCGCCTTGGCAGAAGATGGCGCAGGAATCGCGGCTGGGCTGGCCTATGATCCGCGAACGCATTGAGGCTCTCTGCACAAAAGCCACTGATGCGTTGCGCGGTTCCGCATTGTGCGAGGTGATGACCGGCCAGATGGAAGAACGGGTGGCCGCATTCGCGCAGGAACGGGCTTCTAATTTTTTGTCTTCACGGCCTTTTTCCCGCGATATTGGTTCATGGAAATTACTTTGTTAGTGTCTGGACTCTGTGAATCAACAAGCCAAGGGTGGTCATGGAGGATTAAGATTACGATTAAGCCCGCCGCGCGGCTGCGCCGCGAACGATCAAGGAGTAACCTTCAACGCTGACGTTGGGAGTAGACATCGAAATCGGGATCGGGATCGCTATCGGGATCGAACATCTTTCGACCCATCGCGAGAGGAGACGCGCGGGACGGCTCAAAATGGACGATCCCGATCCCGATAGCGATTTGGATGAGAGCAAGCTCCGGCCAGTCGCGGGGCCGTACACGGTCACGGGAAGGCCGATGAGGCCGTCGTGTACGTGTACGTGAACGGGTACGGGGACGAGGGGCCACAAGAACCATGCCGCAGTGCCGACTGCATGGCACTCACTGGGTGCATGTCACACCCGCAGTTCTGACGT
>Ga0172377_10007536_pt1 | contig 11197 bp, 12 predicted proteins | sample Pumphouse3metaG_FD_119749 | JGI IMG/M metagenome (GOLD analysis project Ga0172377, IMG submission 119749) | Leachate microbial communities from a municipal landfill in Southern Ontario, Canada - Pumphouse #3 metaG | ecosystem: Engineered > Solid waste > Landfill > Unclassified | place: Canada... | reverse complement strand
TCTTTCAGCAGATATCCATTCAATAATAGGATTCTTATTGTTTGTCCATGCACTATGTTTTATTGCTTCAATTACGGATATGTAAGAATCTGTTAAAGAAAATCCTCCACTTTCAAAATATTTTCCAACGATACCAATTTTAACGTCTTTCTTATTATTATTGTCGATTCTTTTAATAAGTTTTTTCCATTCTTCTCCTTTATTTTTTTTAGTTCTTAGTTTTAACTTCTTTAATATTCTTTCTCCTAAACCTTCTTTTTCAAAATTAAGAGGTATCTTATATATTGAGTCAGTGTCAGGAGCAGAAATAACGTCTTTTATATCAACACTGCAGAATGTCGATATTTTTCTTTTTCTGGGTTCGTCTAAAGGAACGCTTGCCCTACCAAGTATGAAGTCTGCTTGAATACCAGACTCATTCAATAATCTTGAGGATGTCTGGGTTGGTTTTGTTTTCATCTCTCCTATTGTCTTTATAGTTGGAAGATAAGTTACTAAAGCGAATAAAACCTTTTTAGGATATTTAAGTCTCATCATTCTAGCAGCTTCTAAGAACAGAAGATTTTGATATTCTCCTACGGTTCCACCTATTTCAATAACAACAAAATCTAGTTTATCTTTTTTAGCCACCCTTTCAATTCTGCGAATTACTTCATTTGGAATATCTGGAACAACTTCAACACATCTACCATTATACTCAAGGTTTCTTTCTTTCTGAATTACTGATTGATAAACTCCTCCTGTAGTAATAGAATTTTCGGTAGATAAATTTATATCTAAGAATCTTTCATAATTTCCTAAATCTTGGTCACATTCAGTTCCATCATCGGTAACGAATGTTTCCCCGTGCTCAATTGGGTTCATTGTTCCGGCATCAACATTAATATATGGATCAATTTTTACAGCTGAAACACTAAAACCTTTATCTTGAAGGATTCTTGCAATTGAAGCGGTGGCAGCTCCTTTTCCTACGCTGGACATTACCCCTCCTGCAACAAAAATATAGTTTGCCATATATTTATTAAATTATTATTTTAATCTCTCCCTCTAAATCTCCTAATTTTACTTTAACTAAAAATTCTCCTGTATGTTTTATAGGGTTATCAATCTTAATCTGACTTTTTTCAATATTGTAGCCTAACTCTTTTAATCTATCAGATATTTTTTGCTCACTTATTGACTCAAAAAGCTGTCCTTCGTCCCCTATCTTTGTTTCAATTTTTATCTCCTTAGAGTTTATTTCCTTAATAATTCTTTCATTTTCTATTTTGTTTTCTTCAATTTGTTTTTCTTCTATCTTCTTTTTGTCTTCTAGTCTTTTTAATGATTCATTGTCTGCAGCAGTAGCTAATTTGTTAGGTAAAAGAAAGTTTCTAGCGTAACCAGAAGAAACTTCCTTAATATCAAATTTTCTACCAACTCCTTTTATATCTTTTAATAATATTATTTTCATATTTAAATTAATTTATTAATTTCTTCTAAAGCTTTTTCTAATTGAGAGTCATTCTCATTATATTCAATTTCAATATCTGGCGTTATTCCCTCTCCATCAATAACATTTCTATTTGGCGTCAACCATTCTGCAATAGTTAATTTCAAAGTTAATTTATTAGACAAGCTAATTACTTTTTGAACCGTTCCTTTTCCAAATGATTTTTCTCCAACGGTTAGAATATTCCTATTATCTTTAATTGCTCCAGCAAGTATTTCAGCGGCAGAAGCACTTCCTTCATCAATTAATATAACTAGTGGGTAATGGCTAAGATTAGACGGCCCATTTGATTTAGTCTCAACTTCGTTTCCATCCTTATCTCTTTCAACTATTACAATTTGTCCTTTATTTAAAAACCATCCAGCTATATCAACTGCTTGACTAACTAATCCTCCAGGATTACCCCTTAAATCTAAAATTATTCCTTTTGCTTCCGAGTTTAGTATCTCAGAAGCAACTTTTTTAAAGTCTTGATAGGTTGTATTAGAAAAATGATATATTCCTAAGTGAGCAATATTGTCGGATCCTATTAAATCCCAGTCTACAGTTGGAACATTAATAACTGCTCTTGTAATGTCTACATCAAAAGAACTACCATCTCTTTCTATGGTTAAAGTAACTTCAGTTCCCTTCTCACCTCTAATTTTATTTACCGCCTCATTAATAGATAAGTTGCTAGTTGATTCTCCGTTTATTGCAAGTATTATATCCTTTGGTTTTAATTCTGCTTTTTCTGCGGGGGTTCCTTTAATGGGAGAAATAGCTGTTAGTTTTTTATCTCTTATCGCTATTTGCAATCCTATTCCTTCAAAACTGCCAGTTATAGTTTCCTGAAGATCTTCTGTTCCCTTAGGATCAAAAAATTCAGTATATGGATCGTCTAGAGCATCAACCATTCCAGAAATAGCTCCATAAGTCATCTTTTCTAAATCAATCTTGTCTTGATTAACATAGTTAACGAATATCTGGTCTAGTGTCTTTTTAATAAGAGAAAAATCTATATTTTCATTAGAATATGCTCTTTCGTAATAATCTTGGAGTAAATATTGGTGGAAATAAAAACCACCGATAAAAGAAATTAAAACAAAAAACAATCCGATTATCTTTGAGTCAATTTTCATATGATTAAAGAATAGCATGTTTTTGTTTTTAAGACAATTAATTAGCTATGAGATAGTTCCATCTACAATCAGCGATTGTAATCTTGCTATATTCCCCTATTTTTCCTTTATTTAGTATAACCGCTCTTCCAGAATCAGTTCTTGCTAAATAATTGTCTTTTCTTTTTTCAACAACCAAAACATTAAATTGTTTGCCAATGTATTTACTATTTTTCTCTAAATTCATTTCTTGGAATAGTTTAGACAACTTTCTTGATCTTTCTTTTTTAATTCTATCGGGTAAGTCTTTAAGATTAAAGTCTTCAGTTCCTTTTCTTCTTGAAAACTTAAAAATATGAATAACTTCTGGCTTTATTTCTTCAATTAATTTGAATGTCTTATTAAACGATTCTTCTGTTTCTAACGGGTGGCCGACAATGATATCGGTTGCAATTATGCTCTCCTTAAAAAGTTTTCTAAATTTATTAACTATACTTACAAAGTCAGCAGATGAATATCCCCTGCGCATCTTTTTTAATAATTCATTATCACCTGATTGAATTGGTAGGTGTATAAATTTATAAATTTTATCTGATTTATATACACCAAGTAGTCTATTGTTAACATACTTAGGATTCATCATTCCTAACTTTATCTTAAAATCACCTTTAATATTCACGATCTTTTCTAGTAAATTAGACAAACAATCACCATTGTCCATTCCATAGACCGATAAATCTTGAGAGGTTAATTGAACTTCTTTTATTCCACTATCAACTAATTGTTCAATTTCTTTAATTATATTTTCACTGGCAAAAGAAAATAATTCTTTTCGGGCTAATTTTGTAGCACAATATGAACAATTTCCTAAGCATCCTTCAGCGATAGGAACTATCCCTGTTTTTTTTGAAACAATAGAAGCTTTATCAAGTTTTGTTTTTTTAGTATTGATAATATCTTCTTCAACTGCTAAATCAATTGATAATATGTTTGTTGGTCCAATAATTGCATCGGCAACCTTTTTACATTCTTCTGGTGATATCAAAGGAAGACAACCAGATATAATAATTCTTTTTCCTTTGCTTTTTAATTCTTTCGCTTCTTTTATTATTTTCCTTTCGGTTTTTTCTACCACTCCGCAGGTATTAATAACGACAAAATCAGCATCTTTTAATGATGTTTCCTTGTGTTTCTTCAATAAGATTTCTCTCATAATTTCTGAGTCAGATTGATTCAACTTGCATCCGTAGGTTTTAATGTAAAAATTCATCTAATTAATAGTATTTTATTTCCCATCTTTTTTCAACTGATGTAACAAAAACGATTTTAGTGTATTATATATAGTGATGGAGGAAAGTGAAATAAAAGAATTGGTCTTGAGAATACAAAATAAAGACAAAGATGCTTTTCAAAAGTTATTTGATTTTTATTATAATAAGATTATTAAGTATGTATTCAGAAGAACTCTTGATGTTGAATATAGTAAAGATATAACTTCCAATGTTTTTCTGAAAGTATTGGATAATATAGATAACTTTAGATGGAAAAGTTTTAATGCTTGGATATTTAAAATTGCTACCAATGAAACTAATCAATATTTTAGAAAACAAAATAGGTATAAATTAATTATTGATGACTCAGACATTTATTTTAATTTAAGCGATAATAATAAGGCTTCTATAGAAATAGAAAAAAAGATAGATGATGATAAGTATTTATTAATTTTACACAAGGCAATAAAACAATTAAAACCGATATACCAAGACATTCTTCATTTAAGATATTTTGAAGAATTACCATATAACGAGATATCAGCCATTATGAAAAAGAATGAATCAACAATAAGAGTTTATTCTAAAAGAGCGATTGAAGAATTGGAAAAGATTTTAAAAGAAGATGCCAATAATTTTATTAATTATGAAGCTTGAAGAATTATTCCAAAAAATTAATAAAGAGAATATGTCTTTTGGAAGACATAAAGAAGAATTAAGAGCTTTATTATTAAGTAGGGATTATTTTCGAAAAGAAAAAGAGCAATGGGATTGGAAATTATCAATGTCGTCTCTTGCATTTTCTGCTTTTCTTTTAATCTTTACGTCAGTATTCCCTGTTTATTCAGATAATAGTATGTTAAGTAGTTTAGAAAAAAATATAAATGTTAATAGCCTTGGTTCGGATGAATGGGCTGGTCAAGGTGTTAAAGTATACGAAATGGTCGAACAAGAAACAAAAACATTATTTTATTTTGATTCAAGAAATGATGTTCTTGTCCATTCAGAAGTATATAATAAATAATAATAAATAAAAAAAATATATGGAAATGTTTAAAAACAAATTTTTTCAATTTCTTTCTTTAGTTCTAATGATCGTAGTAATTGTATTTTTGATTGCTTCAATCAGTGAAAAGACACAATTCCAAGAGGATAATCTTGTTTCTGTTTCAGGAACAGGTGAAGTATATGTTACTCCAGATATCGGCTCAGTTAGCTTTTCAGTCGTAACTGAAAATAGAGATGTTTCAGTGGCATCAGATGAGAATGCAACAAAAATGAATGATGTTATAGAATATATCAAAAGCGAAAGCGTTGAAAGTAAAGATATTAAAACATCAGGATACAATATCTCTCCTAGATATGAATGGAATAACGATACAGGTAAAAGATCTTTAGTTGGTTACGAAGTTACTCAAACAATTAGTGTTAAGATCAGAGATTTATCAAAAGTTGGTACAATTATATCTAATGCAACCTCTAAAGGTGCTAATGATGTAAGTAGCCTTTCTTTTGTTATTGATGATGATGAAGAAGCTAAAGCTCAGGCAAAAGAATTAGCTATTGAAAACGCTAAAAAGAAAGCAGAAGACTTAGAAAAAATGCTTGGCATTAAAATGGTGAGAATTGTAAGCTATTCCGAATATTCAAGTGATATGTTAAGGGCTACAAGTTATGATTATGCTGTTAACGAATCAATGAAAGTGGCAAGTTCTATAGCTCCAACAATTGAAGTGGGAGAGAATAAGGTAACTTCTACGGTTACAATAACTTACTCAATTAAGTAGGATAAATGTAAGAAAGAAGCCACCCCTGAAAGGGTGGTTTTTTGCTTGACAAACAATAGTTATGGGTATATAATCAATATATAAAAGGTTGATTAGAAAAAATAATTTAAAAATATATGCCAAAATTTGATGGAACAGGTCCTATGGGTCAAGGCCCAATGACAGGAAGAGGCTTAGGAAATTGTGGAATGAGACGTTTCTGTAGAGGAGGAAGATTCATATCTCCTAAGAATGAGCTTGCAGCACTAGAGGAAGAGCAAAAAATTCTTGAAGAAGAATTAAATGCTATTCGTGAAGAAATAAATGCCCTAAAGGACGAAAAGTAAAAAAAGACTCCTTTTAAAAGGAGTCTTTCCCTGTAAAAATAAGCTACCATAATATTAAAAATATGCCAAGACCAAAACTTTGTAGAAGAGTAAGATTTAACCCTAATGTAACATTTTTTAAACCTCAAGGAGTTCCTATGAGGTTGCTTGATATAGTTGAAGTAAGTATCGAAGAAATGGAAGCATACAGATTACGTTATCTTGAAGAGATGGATCAGAAAGAAGCCGCCATTCAGATGGAAACATCGGCAAGTACTTACCAAAGAATACTTTATTCTGCTAATAAAAAAATCGCTGATGCATTGATTAATGGAAAAGCGATTAAAGTGATGTGCCCCAAACAGGACTCGAACCTGTGACCTTCAACTTAAAAGGTTGTTGCTCTACCAACTGAGCTATTGGGGCAAGAGAGGGTTATAATCCCTCTTTTTTTAATTTTTCTAAAGCTTCTTTCTGGCTTTTTGTAAGTTTATCAGGAATTTGAATGTTTAACTGTAAATAAAGATTTCCTCTTCCTATTGAAGAAAAATGAGGTATTCCTCTTCTAGATATTTTTAATACCTTTCCTGATTCTGTTTTTTCTGGAACCTTTACAACTATTTTTTCTCCCTCTAATGTCGGGATTTTTATCTTATCTCCTAATACAGCTTGAGAAAAAGTAATGTTTTCTTTGATATAAATATCATCTCCTGATCTTTGGAAAATCTTATGAGGTTTAACATCTACTCTTAGGTATAAGTCTCCTGGCTCTCCACCTCTTTTTCCTGCCTCACCTTTTCCTTTTACCTTAATTATCTGGTTATTGTCAACACCAGCAGGGATACTTATCTTAATCTTCTCTTCTTTTTTAACTCTTCCTTCTCCATGACAAACATTACATGGTTTTTCTGGTTTCATTCCCTCTCCACCACAATCAGGACATATTGTTTGTTGAGTAAAAGTACCTAAAAATGTTTTTCTTATCTCTTGAACAACTCCAGTTCCTCTACAAGTAAAACACTCCTTACTTTTTGTGCCTGGTTCAGCTCCGCTTCCATTACATCTTGAACAAGTAGACTGCTTATTAATTGTAATTTCCTTTTCTTGATTAGTTAAAATTGATTCTAGTTCAAGACTAAGCAAAACCTCTATATCTTTTCCTCTTCTTAAATCTTCAGGTTTTTTCCTTGAGCCAGAAAATCCACCACTAAACATATCAAATATATCTTCGATGCCACCGAAACCACCCATAACATCTTCCCAATTTACATTCTGTCCATTAAATCCACCTCCTTGGGCATTATTAAAAGCAGTTCCAAATCTATCATAGTTTGAACGTTTTTCTTTATCAGATAATATTTGATAAGCTTCGTTAATTTCCTTAAACTTGGTCTCGTTTCCCTCTTTTTTATCAGGATGAAACTGATGGGCTAATTTGTAATAAGCTTTTTTAATGTCTTCAGAGGTTGCATTTTTTTCAACCCCTAATATTTTGTAATAATCTTTTTGCATAATAATAGAAAGAAAGGCAAAACATTGTTTTGCCATTCTCGTTATTCTTTCTCAGTTTCTGCTTCAGGAGCATCTGGCTTTTCTTCTTCTTTAGGCGGTTCATTCGCTTGATACATCTGTGCTCCAACTTTTTGAATGGCTTCTGAAAGCTGTTCTGTTTGTTTTTTAATTTCCTCTATATTATCACTATCTTTGATTTTTTTCAATTCTTCAATCTTACTTTCAACATCTTTTTTAGATTCCTCAGTAATCTTTCCTTCTCCGTCCTTTATTGTTTTTTCAGATTGATAAATTAAGTTTTCAGCAATATTCTTAGCTTCAATTGAGTCTTTCTTCTTTTGGTCGTCAGCAGCATTAACTTCAGCATCTTTTTTCATCTTTTCAATCTCTTCGTCTGATATTCCAATAGAACCTTCAACTTTAATAGATTGAGACTTGTTTGTTGCTTTATCGGTTGCGACTACGGTAAGAATACCATTTGCATCAATATCAAATTTTACCTCAATTTGAGGAATGCCCCTTGGTGCAGGTGGAATATCATTTAGAATAAATCTACCTAAAGATCTATTGTCTGTTGCCATAGCTCTTTCTCCTTGTAATACATTAATTTCAACTGATGGTTGATTGTCTACCGCAGTTGAGAATACTTGAGAGCCTGATGTTGGGATAGTAGTATTTTTAGCAATCATTGGAGTTGAAACTCCTCCCAATGTTTCAATTCCTAAAGACAATGGTAAAACATCTAAAAGTAAAACACTTTTAATATCACCCTCAGGTGTTCTTCCTTCTTCTTTTGCGGTTAATATTTCCGCTTCAATTGAAGCCCCAATAGCGACTACTTCTTCAGGGTTAATAGAGGTGTTCAAGTCTTTACCAAAGTATTCTTTAACAGCTTCTCTAACAGCAGGAATAAGAGTTGTTCCACCAACAAGAACGATTTCATTAATCTCGCTATTGTTTAATTTAATTTCCGCAATAGTTTCTTTTACTTTCTTTAGAGATTTTTCAACTAAATCGCTAGTCATTGAATTAAACTGAGATCTAGATATTTTACATTCTAAATGCTTTGGACCTTCTGCATCAGAGGTAATAAATGGAAGGTTAATATTAGTTTCCATTGTAGTTGAAAGCTCAGTTTTAGCCTTCTCAGCGGCTTCCTTAAGTCTTTGTAAAGCTAGTGCGTCTTTAGATAGGTCAATTCCTTGGTCTTTCTTAAATTCATCTAATAACCAGTTAATTATTCTTTGGTCAAAATCATTTCCCCCTAAGTGAGGCTCTCCTCCTGTAGCTAAAACCTCAACAACATCAGGAGATATGTTTAAAACAGTCACATCAAAAGTTCCTCCACCAAAATCATAAATTAATATTTTTTGTTCATCTTTTTTCCCAAAGCCATAAGCAAGTGCAGCGGCAGTTGGTTCGTTAATTACTCTTAAAACATTAAAACCAGCAATTTCTCCAGCAGCTTTTGTAGCTTTTCTTTGCGAGTCATCAAAATTAGCAGGACAAGTAATAACAACATTTTTAATGTCTTCGCCTAGTTTTTCCTTTGCATCAGCTTTTATCTTTTGTAAAACCATTGAAGATATTTCAATAGGATTGTGCCACTTGTCTCCTAATTTAACTTCTACTCCGGCATCTTTTCCTTCTCTTGTTTCGTAAGATAATAGTTTTAGTTCTTTTTGAACTTCAGGGTCGGAAAATCTTCTTCCTATAAATCTTTTTACACCAAATATAGTATTTTTGGGATTTGTTATAGCTTGTCTTTGAGCAAGGACACCAACAACTCTTTCTCCCCCCTTTGTTTGAGCAATCATAGAAGGTGTCAAAATAGAACCTTCTCTATTCTCTAAGGCCTTTGGTTCCCCGTTTACTATTGAGGCATATTTTGTTATGGCTGTTCCTAAATCTATTCCTAAAATTTTTGTCATATTTTTTTAATTTTATTAATATTATGTTTGAATTATATCTGATTATCACTCGGCTGTCAAGAGTGATAACAACCAACCTTCACCTTAGCAGTCCTTATAACTTTTCCTTGAAAAGTATATCCCTTTTGAACTTCTTCTGTAATCATCCCTGATTCCCCATTTTCAACTTCTTCTATTGCTTCGTGTAAGGCTGGATCAAACTTTTGTCCAACCGATAGTATTTCCTCTAATCCCAAACCTTTCAGAGCATCTTCTAGTTGTTTCTTTATTAGTAACAGTCCTTTTATATTGTTTTGATTTTTTTCTACTTCAGGAATTGATTTTTCAGCTAAAAGAAAATTATCTAAAACTGGAATTAATTCTTCAAATAAACTTTCCTTTGCTATGCTAAGCGTCCCCTTAAGTCTTTCAAATTCTTGATTTTTATAATTTAAAAAATCAGCTTTTTCTCTTTGCCATCCTGAGAAATATTCTTCTTTATCTTTTAATAACTTTTCTATTTCACTTTTTTTCATATAAACTCTTTTAATGCTTTATTTAATGAATTAATTAATCTTATATTTCTTTCATAGTCCATTCTTTTCGGTCCTAGAATAGAAATAAAAGCTTTTTGTTTTGGTAAATTACATTCAGAACAAATTAAAGTAATATTTTTAGCTTTTTTGGCATGATTCTCTCCTCCGATATATAGTCCAGGGGTGTTATTTTCAAAGTTTTTCATGTAATCAATAAATCCCTTAATAAAAGAAAAGTCTTTGGCTTCAGGATTTTTATAAATTTCTTCAAGTCCTTCTTTAATAGTAATATCTTCATCTGAGAAACTAAAAATAGCAAGTCCAGATGAGTGAACTGATAGGTATTTAGTTATCTCTGTCGCTATTCTATAGTGGTCTTTTATTCCCCCAAGAATCTTTTCTAGTTCTTCTTCAATTTTTTCTTCACTTTCTTCTTCTAGATTATCAACAAAAAATCTGTATGCTTTATCAGTTGGAACCCTTCCCGCTGAAGTGTGAGGTTGTTCTAAATATCCTTCCCTTATTAATAATTGGAATTCAATTCTTAGTGCTGATGGACAAATACCAAAATCATATTTTTCAGACAAAAATTTAGAACTGATTGGTTCCGCATTTTTTATATACTCTTTTACAAGTAGCTTAATTATTTCTTCTTGTCTTTCACTTATCATACAAGATTAATATAGCATACATTAATTATCAGTCAAGAGCGTTGTTTGACAAAAAGTATTTTTTAAGTGGATTTAGTTTTTCATCAAATTCGTAAACTAAAGGGATTCCAACAGGAATTTCAATCTTAGTTACGTCTTCGTTTGATATAATCCTTATTAAAGCTCTAATGCTGTTACCATGAGCAGAAATAATAATATTATTAGTTTTAATTTTTGGTTTTATTTCTTCTTCCCAATAAGGTAAAACCCTTTCTTCGGTATCTTTTAGGCTTTCTGACATTCCCTTTTCGTCTTCTGGTGGCTTGTTCTCATACCCCCTTCTCCATTCTTGAACTTTGTCGTCACCATACATCTTTCTCATTTCATCTTTATTTTTTCCCTGAAGTGCTCCATAGTGTCTTTCATTCAAACGCCAAGATCTTTTAATTAGAATATTTAAACCCATTTCTTTAAGGATTAAATCAAGAGTGTCAGTTGCTCTCTTTAAAACAGAAGTAAAAGCTAAATCAAAAGAATATCCCCTGTCTTTTAATATTTCCCCTGCTTTAATTGCTTGTTCTACGCCTAAATCTGACAAAGCAACATCAGTCCATCCTGTAAAAATATTCTCTTT
>Ga0172377_10007535_pt1 | contig 11198 bp, 8 predicted proteins | sample Pumphouse3metaG_FD_119749 | JGI IMG/M metagenome (GOLD analysis project Ga0172377, IMG submission 119749) | Leachate microbial communities from a municipal landfill in Southern Ontario, Canada - Pumphouse #3 metaG | ecosystem: Engineered > Solid waste > Landfill > Unclassified | place: Canada... | reverse complement strand
GAGGACGCACAAGCCCTCATCAATTAGCGGGCAGTGTGTAAATAACAATGTGAAAACGCAACTCGCCACCGGCATTTAATCATTTAAGCCCCTTAATTGTTATATTTGCACATTAAAACGAATCATCAATGATACATAGAATTGGTTTTGACGAGGCCATTGAACTCTACGAGAGTAAAGACCTTAACTATCTGTCAAAACTTGCAACAGATATAAGAGAAGCCAAAAACGGCAAAAAAGTATTTTACAACAGAAATTTCCACATCGAGCCTAGTAATATATGCGTTCACAGGTGTAAATTCTGCTCTTACCGCAGAAACAATGCTTCGCAGCCGGGCGCGTGGTCGATGGAAATTGATGAAGTAAGGGAATATTGCCGCGAAAAATTCAAAAACGGCGAAACAGAAGTTCATATCGTTGGAAGCGTTCACCCGGACAGAGACTTCAATTACTACTTAGAGGTGGTTGAAGCAGTTAGAGAAGAACTTCCCGGGAGCGTGGCAATTAAGGCATACTCAGCTGTTGAAATTGACGATATGACAAAATCTTCAGGGCTCACTCCTACTGAGGTTCTTAAGGCTCTTAAAGAAAAAGGTGTGGATTTGCTTCCTGGCGGAGGTGCAGAAATTTTTAATCCGGAAATCAGAAAAATAATCTGTCCCGACAAGTCCGACGCAAAAAGGTGGCTGGAAATTCACAAGGCAGCTCACCAGCTTGGAATGAGAACCAATGCAACCATGCTTTTCGGGCATATGGAGAGCCGAAAAGACAGAATTGAACATCTTATGGCCCTTCGCGAACTTCAGGATGAAACGAACGGTTTTGATGCATTTATCCCGCTCCTGTTTAAAGCAGCCAACAATCCTCTGTCCCACCTGGGAGAAGTGGGCATAATTGAAACACTCAAAACCTTTGCCATCTCCAGAATTGTACTGGACAACATACCGCATATAAAGTCATACTGGCCCATGCTTGGAAAAGACATTTGCCAGCTCTCGCTTCTTTATGGTGCAGATGATATTGACGGAACAATAAATGATTCTACCAAAATATACAGTATGGCAGGATCAAAAGAGGGAAACCCGCAAATGACAAGCAGCGACCTGGAAAGAATTGCTGCCGAAGCAGGTTACACCGCAGTTGAGAGAGACAGCTTTTACAATGAATTATCAAAATAATAGTACTTTTGCCTAATATCAAAAACCATGAAAAAATCGCTGACAAACAAAGAGTGGATGAAACACTGGTTCACCAAAGAACTGCTCAAGACTGCAGCAATCTTTGCCGGGGCACTTATTCTGATAATAATCTTCCTTAATGTTATTACCCGGCATAATTCCGAATTTGAGGTTCCGGATTTTTCCGGGATGAATATTGAGCAGGCAAAGGAAATTGCAGATGATGCAAGCCTTAAATTAGAGGTTACCGATTCTGTTTTTCTTCCTAAAATGACAAGAGGAACTATATTCCGTCAAAATCCCCGCGTAGGCAGTCTTGTAAAAAAGAACAGGAGGATTTTGCTAACTATTAATTCGCTTCAGCCTAAAAAAGTCGCAATGCCTTCCGTTATAGGATTTTCTCTTCGTCAGGCAAAAGCCGAACTTGTAGCAAAACAACTTCATGTAGGACGGCTTTATTATGTTCCGGATATGGCTACAAATAATGTCCTTTCTCAAAGGATTAATGGCAGTTATATTGCACCTGGAATTATGGTTGAAACCGAGAGTGAAATTGACCTCGAACTCGGAATGAGCAGTGAAGGCGAAAGAACAAACATTCCGGACCTGAAAGGGCTCCCGGTTACCACAGCTAAAGACCTCTTGATTGACAACTCATTGAATATAGGGAAAATAAAATATGATGAGTCTGTAAAAAATTATTCTGATTCAATTTCCGGATTTGTCATTTCTCAAAACCCGGTGTCCGATTCAAAAGCAAGCCATCCTCTTGGATCGTTTGTAGAACTTACCGTCTCGGTAGATAAAGTGAAAATTGAGAGTCTGAGAACCAAAGAAGAATAATGGCAAGAGAAGACGAAGAAGATATTGATATCGACGAAATAGGCGATGATGAAGAGTCCGGTGGTTCATTTGAACATTACAGATTCGTTGCAGATAAAGGTCAAAGCCAGTTAAGAGTCGATAAGTACATTACCGCTCATATGGAGAAGACCTCCAGGCACAGGGTTCAGCTTGCAATTGGAGCCGGATATGTGCTCGTTAACGACAAAGTTGTAAAAGCCAACTATGTAGTTAAGCCCTTCGATATTATTACAATTGTACTTCCATATCAGAGACGCGGTTTTGAGGTAAAGCCGGAAAATATTCCACTTGACATTGTTTTTGAAGATGATGACCTGCTTGTTATCAATAAGCCTGCGGGCCTTGTTGTCCATCCTGGTCACGGCCATTTTTCAGGAACACTTGTAAATGCACTTGCATTTCATTTGGGCCTCTCACAGGACGAAGATGCTCCGGATGAGAGAATGGGAATACTTGTACACCGGATTGACAAAAACACATCTGGTCTTTTATTGGTTGCCAAAAACGATGAATCCCAGCTTTTTCTTGCAAAACAATTTTTCGATCATACGATAGACCGGAAATATGTTGCACTCGTATGGGGAAACTTAAAAGAAAACGAAGGAACAATTGAGGGCAACATTGCAAGGGACCCTGCAAACAGGCTTAAATTCAAGGTTTTTCCCGAAGGAGGAGTTGGCAAGCATGCTATAACTCACTATAAAGTAATAGAGAGGTTTGGCTTCACTACCCTTGTAGAATGCACCCTTGAAACCGGAAGGACACATCAGATAAGAGTTCATATGGATTATCTGGGTCATCCCCTGTTTAATGATGACAGATATGGCGGGGAAAAGGTTTCAAAATGGGTTATGTCGGCGAAGTTCAAAAAATTCATAGATAACTGCTACGAACTCTTGCCAAGACATGCTCTACATGCAAAGACTCTTGGTTTCCTTCACCCCAAAACAAAAGGGAACCTCTTTTTCGAAACTGAGATTCCCCTTGATTTAAATTCTGTTATTGAAAAGTGGAGAGTATACTCCGCGGCCCATTAATGGAACCTCATTCCACCCATTCCCGGCCCGCGTCCTGGTCCATGATCGCCGCCTCTGCTTCCCCTGTTATCGCCAAATGTTCCAAATCTCCAGGTAAAGCTTAGCATAAAATATTGCTGAAGAATATTGTTCTGAACATCCTCGATGTAGTTGTCTGTTGTTGTTCTCCACACACTTTTTGACTGATTAAGTATGTCAAATATCTTTAAGCGAAGTGTTCCTGTATTCTTAAACATAAGCTTGGAAATCTCTGCATTCCATACAACAGCCGGGGAGTTATATCCTTCTCCGTATCCAATGTAGAAATTGTATTCTGCATCCGATGTCAGGTTAATACCTGCAGGTAGGGTCCAGTTAATGTAACCGCTTAAAGAATTATTCCATGTTGCAGGTTTTGTAGTCTGCTGAACAGTATACCATGCATAATTGTAGCCGACTCTGCCACCAACGCTTAGCTGAAGCTTTGTACCTCTGTACATTATTCTGAGCCTATCGTTTATAGATAGCGAAGTAGTATAGTTTTTGAGCAAAGAAGCCTCTGTTCTTCCGGAAAAACTTACTCCCTTATTAACGCCGGCTCTTGTAAAGTTCATTATAGATATTTTGGACTTGGCAATTGGAGTATTGTACATGAAATTTGCATTCACATTGTATGCACCCTGTTCGTTTACTGGCATTGTGTACTGAACTCCTGAGTTGTCATACCACCTTTTATTTACAATTTTATCCATTGTATAAGTGGCATTAATCCCGGCATTCAAAGTCCTGAACTTCTCTTTTTTTGTATCACTGTACTCGATTCGCAAAGAATGTTCAAATTCAGGAAGCAGATCCGGGTTACCTAACGGCATATAAAGCGGATTTGAGTTGTCTGGTACTGGCTGCAGTTGGGTTATCGATGGTTGTCTGGTATTTCCGCGATATCTCATTTCCAGTTCCTGTGTGTCGCTAAATGTATATTCAAACATAGCCATTGGAGCAAAATTCACAACCGACCTGCTTAAATCCCTGTTTCCGCCAATACTTCTTGTTGTTGAAGGCTGTACATTAAATCCCACAACATAGTTGTACTTTTCCCCTGTTTTGCGAAGATTTGCCTCAACTGTCTGGTTGATAAAAGTATTTTCAAAGGAATTGGAATAGACACTGTCCTTAAGATTGTATGTGTTGGTAAGACTGTTGAAATTATAGGCCTCTTTATCCGATTTGTTAAACCTGTAGCGATACTGGTATGCAAGTTCCATAAAGAAATTCTTACCAAGAGGCTCTGTATACGAAGCCCTTGCCCCAAGCGAATAACCAAGAGTGTTCATTTTGTATTCCTGATTAATTACTGTTGAGTCTTCCTTGTCTCCTATTACTGTTTTAGATAAATTCTTTGCGTTGAAAATATCATTGTTTGAAAAGCTGTAATTTACATTTACGGAAAAGGTTCTTCCTATTTTGTTAAGTTTCTGACGGAAAAGCAGGTCGCCGTCTACCGACTGGGAACTGTTCTCTCCGAATGACAGACTGTTACCTTCATTTATTTTTGTACCTAATCCTCCTTTGGTCCAAAAATCCTTTGCGTCATTGAAATTACCCTTACCTATGTTCACATTCGGACGGAATAAAATTGATGCTTTATCTGTAAGCTGATACTCAAGTTGCAGTGCCATTCTGTGACCGTCTGCATAAGTTTCCGATTTGGAAGACTGAGAGTAGTAGAACGTACTGTCAGTCAAAAAATTTTGTCTTAAGCTGTTACTTACTGCAAGGTTGTCACTGCCGCTGTAAAGGTAATTGCCCCCAAGTTTTAGTTTTTTGTTTGCAGATTCAATGTTTCCGTTTATTCCACCAAGCCAGGATTCAGTTATTCCATTGCCCCCGAATCTCATTGTTGCACCTCCTATTCTCACTCCTCCCATTCCTGAAGAGCTTCTCATTGCAGACATCATTGAACCTGCGATGTCCGAAAATCCCCTGTTGTTGGTATTATTAAGGTTACCAATAAAAGTAATCTGGCTTTTTTGTTTGAAATTACCGGCCATACCGGCAGCCTGATACCTGTCATCGGTACCGTATCCTGCCGAAACATTTCCAAACCATCCGTTCATCATGCCCGGCCTGATACTTAAATCAATTACAGTCTCTTCATTTCCGTCATTGATTCCGGTAAATTGTGCCTGTTCCGATTTTCTCTCCACTACTTTAACTTTATCTACAATTTTTGCAGGAATATTCTTTGTAGCAAGCTGAGGATCATTAAGGAAGAATGTCTTCCCGTCAATCATAATTTTATTGATTTCCTTACCGTTTGCTGTTATCTTTCCATCGGAATCGATTTCCACACCGGGAAGTTTTTTAAGCAGCTCCTCCAGCATGTCATTGTCAGTTGTTTTATATGAAGAGGCGTTATATTCTATTGTGTCCTTCTTTACTACAATGGGATTTCCCTCTGCCATAATCACGACAGAATTAAGTGTGTTCATTTGTTCTTTAAGCGCTATATTACCAAGGTCGACGACCCTTTGCTGTTCTATTGTAATTGGCTTTGAATAGGTAATATATCCCATATATTCGATGCGGATAGTGTACTTCCCTGCAGCCAGGCCGGCAAGTTCTACTTTTCCTCTGCTGTCGGAAAGCGCATATTTTGAAGGAGTGGTGGACCCCAGAGGGGTTATTGACGCTGTAGCAAATTCAACAGGCTCTCTTCTAAGACTATCCAATATTGTAAGTTTTACTTTTGAATCCTTCACCTCCTCTGCATACAGGGTTCCTAAACTCAACGACAAAAACGCAACCAGAGCAAAAACTACTTTAAAATATCTCATAATGGTATATAAATATCAATTCAATTATAAATTCAACTACCCTTTGACAACCGAGTTGGCAAAAGGTTAAAATCGGATTGAAAAAAATTACTTAACTCTTTTAGGATTTGATTTCACAAAAGATTCCCAGCTTTTTGGAGCTCCCTTTCCGGCGGCAAAACCGGTGAGCTGGTAATAGTGACAAAGAGCAACCGCAAGACCATCGGTTGCGTCCAGAAACTCAGGCTTTTCTTCGACTTTGAGAATGTTTTTTAGAATTGTGGCAACCTGCTCCTTCGATGCTGCCCCCTTTCCTGTTATAGCCATTTTTATCTTTCTTGGAGCATATTCTGTTATGGGCATATTCCTGTTTAGAGCTGCAGCAATTGCAGAACCCTGCGCGCGCGCAAGTTTAAGCATAGATTGAATATTCTTGCCATAAAAAGGAGCCTCAATAGAAAGTTCGTCCGGTTTGTAATATTCGATAAGATCGGTTACCTCAATAAATATTTGTCTGATTTTAACGAAATGGTCTTTCTCCTTTCTCATATCCACAACTCCCATATCTACGTAAACGGGCGACCTTCCCGCCACCTCAATAACTCCGAATCCGAGAATTTGTGTACCGGGGTCAATGCCCAGTATTACTTTGTTTTTGACCATTAATATGGTAACTCCGTTTTAGTCTATATAAGAAAAACCGCAATAGTCCTTTAGCACCTCAGGAATTTTTATTCCTCTGCTGTCCTGATTGTTTTCAAGAATTGCCGCAAGAATTCTGGGAAGGGCTAGCGAACTCCCGTTTAATGTATGTGCAAGTTGAATTTTGCCAGCCTCGTCTTTGTATCTTAATTTCAGGCGATTCGCCTGAAATGATTCAAAATTGGAAACAGAGCTTACCTCAAGCCACCTCTCCTGTGCTGCTGAATAGACTTCAAAATCGTATGTAAGGGCAGATGTAAAACTCATATCTCCGCCGCATAGCCTTAGGATTCTGTATGGAAGACCCAGCGACTGAACGATACCTTCAACATGTTTTACCATCTCTTCTAATGCAGAATATGAGGTATCAGGGTGCGAAACCTGAACAATTTCAACTTTGTCAAACTGATGCAATCTGTTTAGCCCTCTCACATCCTTTCCGTAAGAACCGGCCTCACGCCTGAAACATGGTGTATATGCAGTCATTTTAACAGGCATCTCTCCCCTGTTAAGAATTACGTCTCTAAAGATGTTGGTAACGGGAACTTCGGCAGTTGGAATAAGGTAAAAATTATCAAGCCCAACAAAGTACATCTGTTCTCCCTTGTCCGGAAGCTGACCTGTACCATATCCTGATGCTTCGTTAACCATAAGCGGCGGCTGAACTTCGGTATAACCGGCTCTTGTGTTCATGTCAAGAAAGAAAGATATGAGAGCTCTCTGAATTTTCGCTCCTTTGCCTTTATAAACAGGAAATCCTGCACCAGTAAGTTTTACTCCAAGATCAAAATCAATAATATCATATTTTTTTGCAAGTTCCCAGTGAGGAATCGCGTTTTCAAGCTTTGGAAAAGAACCGCCCTCTCTCACAATCACATTATCTTCTGCCATTTTCCCCTTGGGAACCGAAATGTGCGGGAGGTTTGGAAGCAGGACAAGAAGATCATTGAGTTCATTTTCACTCTCTTTAATCTTATTTTCCAATCCTTTTGAAATCTCCTTCAACTCGGACACCTTCATTTTTGCTGAATCGGCTTCCTCTTTCTTTCCGCTTTTCATTAAAGAACCTATCTCTTTTGCGAGAGAATTCTGATCTGCAAGAACAGCATCCTGGTCGGTCTGGCAGGAACGGCGAATCTGATCCAGAGCGTTTACTTTTTCAATAATTGATTTGGCATCGAAATTCTTGACCATCAACCTCTCTATAACATATTCGGGTTGCTCTCTTAAAAGTTTAATGTTCAGCATATGATTTTATATAATTGAAGCTTCAAAGTTAGAAAAATATATCTTTTACTGTTCAATGGCCTGCATTTTTTAAACGATATAATAAAAAAATAGGGTGTCTGACATCAAAGTCAGACACCCTATTCGTTAATTCATTTAAACTATTCTTGAGCAATCGCTCCAACAGGACAAACATCAGCACAGGTACCACAGTCTGAACAAATATTTGGATCAATTTTGTAAATATCGCCAGCAGAGATAGCCTCAACAGGGCACTCATCAATACAAGTTCCGCAAGCGGTGCAATCTTCAGAAATTTTGTAAGCCATTATATAAAGTTTTAAAATTGGTTTGTTAGCTGCAAAGGTATAAAATAGGTTGGAATGAACAAATACAAATGTATCTTTGTATTATCTAATCAACAAAAAAAACGAGATCATATGAGAAGCATGCTGCCAATCAAGTCTCTGATTCTGTTTGCCATAATCATTTCGGGTTCGATAGTAAGAGGTCAGAATTCCGGCAATGGAATCATCGAATTCAACAAAATGATTCACGACTTCGGAGACATTAGTTTAAGCTCTGGAAAACATAGCTATACATTCACTTTCAAGAACATAGGGAAACAACCTATTTTAATAAATACAGTTATTTCTTCATGTGGCTGTACAACCCCTGTCTGGACAAAAAATCCTGTCAAACCGGGAGAAAAAGGGAAAATCGATGTGACCTTTCTTAACGACCAGGGGCCCTATCCTTTTGACAAATCACTCACGGTTTATGTAAGCGGAATGAACAGGCCCGTAATACTTAGAATTAAAGGTGTGGTACATGAGAAGCCAAAATCCCTGAGCCAGCTTTTTCCAAAAAAAATAGGCAAATTATCCTTTAGAACCAGCTTTATAGATATCGGACTCATTGCGCAGGGAGAATCCCGCAACGATGTTATGGAAGTTGCCAATACATCCGGAGTTTCTCTGGCAATCGGCTTTTACAACTTATCTCCCGGACTTTATATTACGTCGGTTCCGGCAGTTATTGCTCCGGGGAAAAAAGGCGAATTGCAGATAACCGTAAATACAAAAGGAACAAAAAACTGGGGTACGACACAATATAGTGCCGGATTAATAGTTAACAACAGCAAGGTAACAGGGGAGAAAATAATTGTTCAGTCCAGAATTCTGGATAACTTTTCTGACCTCTCTCCCGATGATAAGAGCCATTCTGCTTTACCAATGGCAAATAACAGCGCATTTAATTTTGGGGTTGTTAAAAGTGGTGAGGTAATTTCCCGCACTTTTGAGGTAAAGAATCTTGGTCAGAGAGATTTGATTATTTATAAAGCCGAGTTTAACGAAAAAGGGGCAACTGCAAATTATAATTCTCCCGTAAAGCCGGGTCAAACGTGCAAGATTGATGTGTCAATTAACACCAAAGGATTTGAAGGAGACAAAACATTTCAGGTTACCCTCATAACTAACTCGCCATCGAGACCGGTAGTAAACCTGCTGGTGGCAGGCAATATTACAAAATAGAGAGAATGATGCACGAGAAAAATCACAATAGCGCACTTATTGTTAACGAAGGAGTAGAACAGCCACCTGTTGTCAACCCATATATTCAGAATTTTTATAAAAAACACAAGACCAGGACTTTTTCGGCCGATGAATATGTCGAAGGAATTCTTGCCGGAAATACAACAATACTCAGCCAGGCAATTACTCTCGTAGAGAGCAACAGGCACGATCACAGGATTCTTTCCCAAACGATTATTGAAGCTTGTCAGCCGCATTGCGTAAAATCGATGAGAATAGGTATTACCGGTGTTCCGGGAGCAGGAAAAAGCACATTTATTGAAGCTTTTGGCGGCCTTATTACCGGAAGCGGGCACAAGCTGGCAGTGCTTGCAATTGACCCGAGCAGTGAGAAAAGTAAAGGGAGTATTCTTGGAGATAAAACAAGGATGGAAACTCTCTGTTCCGATCCTAATGCATTTATCCGCCCCAGCCCCACCGGCGGTTCTCTGGGCGGCGTTGCCAGAAAAACAAGAGAGAGTATAGTATTATGCGAAGCAGCAGGTTTTGATGTAATTTTCATTGAAACAGTTGGCGTTGGTCAGTCGGAAACAACAGTACACTCAATGAGCGACTTTTTCCTTTTGCTCATGCTGGCTGGTGCGGGGGACGAACTTCAGGGCATAGAGAGAGGAATAATGGAAATGTCGGACCTGATAGCTATTACAAAAGCAGACGGAAGCAATATTGATAAAGCTACACTTGCAAAAGCACTCTATTCCAACGCTCTTCATCTGTTCCCTCCTACTGAATCGTCCTGGGTTCCAACCGCAATGACATCATCTGCTGTAACAAAAACAGGGCTAACAGAAATACTCGAAAAGATTCTTGAGTATTTCCGCCTTACAGAAGCGAACGGGTACTACCTTCACAAAAGGAGAGAGCAATCCAGATACTGGATGTATGAAACAATCAATGAAGGGTTGAAAAACAGATTCTTTGAAGACACGCATATACAGGAACAACTGGTAAAATATGAAGAGATGGTTATGAATGGCGAAATTGGCTCGTTCACAGCAGCTTCCGAACTATTAAAAATATACAACAGCAAATGAATATACTCATAGATGCATTAAAAAACAGCATCCTCATTACCGGGCTGGTAATGATTATGATGTTACTTATTGAATATGTTAATATTCATTCTCACGGAGCTTCTTTCAAGAAACTTAAAAAATCTCCCGTAAAACAGGTAATACTGGCGGCAATGCTTGGCCTTATACCAGGGTGCGTTGGAGGTTTCGCAGTTGTTTCCCTTTATACTCATAATCTGCTTAGTTTCGGATCACTTGTAGCAATGATGATTGCATCATCGGGCGATGAAGCGTTTCTTCTCATGGCAATGATTCCAAAAACAGCAATCATTCTTTTTATTACTTTGTTTGTTATCGGGATTACAGCAGGTATTTTAGTTGATAAAATTTATAAAGGCGGGAAAAGGCCTTTTACCCCTGAACATTATCAGCTTCATGAAGAGTGCTGCGAACAGGAAAAAAACCATGAAGAGGTTCACACTCATAGTCAAGCCCATAATCATACAGTATTCGGAACTGAGAACGGAAAAACACCACGTAAATGGTCAAAAGAGAGGCTGTCAATAATGGCCGGTATTGCCGTTTTTATTGTTGCAGTTGTTTTTGGCCTTCTTGAACACGAACATTCTGCCGAAAGTTCACTGGCCCACGAAAGCCACGGTGCCGAAATATCAATGGCTCACAGTGATGATCACGCAAGCGATATTCATTCAACAGAAGGCTTAAATGCAAAATTTGACATATTCAGCGAAAGATGGATAAATCTCATTTTTGCCGGAGTGAGTCT
>Ga0172377_10007529_pt1 | contig 11203 bp, 10 predicted proteins | sample Pumphouse3metaG_FD_119749 | JGI IMG/M metagenome (GOLD analysis project Ga0172377, IMG submission 119749) | Leachate microbial communities from a municipal landfill in Southern Ontario, Canada - Pumphouse #3 metaG | ecosystem: Engineered > Solid waste > Landfill > Unclassified | place: Canada... | reverse complement strand
TGTAATTGCTGGTCAATCAATAACTTCAGACAGACTTCAGATGGTCGACTTTACAACTCCATATTATTATGCCTCAATTGTAGTTCTTACAACACAAGGAAATAAATATGCAAATGCAACAAGTATCCAAGATTTAGCTGGTGGAACCTGTACCAGTCAGCTTGGAACTATTTGGTATGACGTATGTCTACCTCAAATCGAAAATGTAAACATGCTTGCAGCTCAGGAATCAGCTCCAGCAATGCTAGTAGCCTTGAATTCCGGAAGAGTTGATTATATCTGTACTGATTTACCAACAGCTCAAGCCGCAGTTGTAGCTTATCCAAACATGAAAATTCTTGATTTCACAGGAACAGATGGTGATTTCGAAGTATCACAAGAAGAAATAAACATTGGAATTTCTGTATCAAAGAAAACCCCAGAATTAACAGCTTCTATCAACGAAGCACTTGCTGGATTGACCGTTGAAGATTTTAATAGAATGATGGACGAAGCTATTTCAGTCCAACCACTCTCTAACTAAGGAAGTAATAATGTCAATTTCTGAAATGAGCTTTATAGGGCGTATGCTGTATATCGTTAATAATTATGGCCCCTCCCTCCTAAAGGGGGCAGGAGTCACAATGGCAATAGCCTTGATCTGTACCTTAATCGGCTGTGTAATTGGATTTGCAGTAGGTATAGTACAGACAATTGAACTTAAGAAAAACAGCAACCTCGCTAAAAGAATTCTTCTCAAAATTGTCAATATTATTCTAAATATTTATGTTGAATTTTTCCGTGGAACCCCAATGATGTTACAAGCTGCTTTCATCTACTATGGGTCAGCTCAAATTTTCAATGTAAATATGGGAATGTGGCAGGCCGCAATTTTGATTGTTTCAATTAATACCGGCGCATACATGGCTGAAACAGTCAGAGGTGGAATTCTTTCTGTTGATATTGGTCAAACTGAAGGAGCCAAAGCAATTGGATTAAGCCATTTTCAAACTATGATCCACGTTGTACTGCCACAAGCTTTAAGAAACATTATGCCACAGATTGGTAATAATCTTATAATTAACATCAAAGATACTTGCGTTCTTTCTATAATTGGAACCGTTGAATTGTTTTTCACCTTCAAAAGTATTTCAGGTGCCCTTTATACCTATTTTGAAGCTGCAACAGTTACTCTTATTATTTACTTCATTCTAACTTTTACTTGTTCAAGAATTTTAAGACATTTAGAAAACAAGATGGATGGACCAAGTTCCTTTGATCTTGCCACTACAGATACTTTAGCCCTAACAAGTGGACTTAATCACTTTAGAACAAACAAAGGAAGAAAATAATATGAATCAAATTCTAACAATACAACATTTATCAAAAACATTCGGGACCAACGTTGTACTAAAAGACATTGACTTCCATGTTAATTCAGGAGATGTAACCAGTATAATTGGAGCCTCAGGAAGTGGAAAATCTACTCTTTTACGCTGTGTTAACCTTCTTGAAACCCCGACTAGCGGAGACATTTTCTTTCATGAAAAGAATGTAACAACTGCACAAATAAATGAAGCTTCATATAGAGCAAAAGTAGGAATGGTTTTCCAGTCTTTTAATCTTTTCAGCAACCATAATGTCTTAACAAACTGTATGCTAGGCCAAAAAATTGTTTTGAAAAAAAGCGAAGAAGATTCTAGAAAGAATGCAATTAAATTCTTAGATAAAGTAGGAATGGCCCCTTATATAAACGCAAAACCCCAACAATTATCTGGAGGACAAAAACAAAGAGTCGCCATTGCGAGAGCTCTTGCAATGGAACCTGAAATTATTCTTTTTGACGAACCTACTTCCGCTCTTGATCCTGAAATGGTTGGAGAAGTACTAGAAGTAATGCGTAAACTTGCAAAAGAAGGCATGACAATGCTTGTGGTTACCCATGAAATGGATTTTGCAAGAGAAATCTCAAACCATGTTGTTTATATGGGTGATGGAAAAATAGTTGAAGAAGGTACCTGTGAACAAATTTTTGAAAAACCACAAAGCCCAAGAACAAAAGAATTTCTAAGTCGTTTTAGAAAATAAAGTTATAATCCAAAGTATTTACATCTTTTTTGAATTATATTATATTAACGGCAAAACTCAACTAAGGTTGTAAACAAATGAAGAAAAAAATCCTCTTAGCAGGGTTTCTTATTTTCTTAGTAATATCCTCTTTAATATCTAAAACAGTAAAAGTCGGGTGGTATGAATCCAGTGGTCTTCAAGACGGACAAAGTGATGAAGATTTGGGAGGTTATAATTACGAATATCTTTGTAGAATAGCCCAATATGCAGGATGGGATTTAGAATTTGTTTATAAACCCTGGAAAGAATGCGAAGAAATGCTCATTGCAGGAGAAATTGACCTTGTTGGTGATGTAGCAACAACCGAAGATAGAAAAGAATTATATAATTATTGTAAAATTTCAAACGGGGAAAGCAGAATGCTGATGGTCTGTAGTAAAGATAACACAGCATTAACCTATGATGATTTTCCTTCCTTTGACGGTTTAACCGTAGCAACAATTCCATCAACCTTTAGAGAGTATCTCCTAGACGAACTTGGGTTAAAAGAAAACTTTAAAGTTTCTTTTAAAACCTATACAACCCACGAAGAAATTTTTACTGCAATTGAAAACAAAGAAGCAGATACCGCAATTTTCAGTAATGTTACCAATTTTGATGGTTCCAAGTTCAAAGTAATAACAATCTTTGAACCCAACCCTTTTTATTTTATTGTAAATAAAGAAGAAATTGAAACTCTAGAAGAGTTGAACGATGCAATGGAGTCAATAAAGACAAATGATTTTTTCTTTGATCAAAAACTCTTCAAGAAATACTTTATGCAAAACATTGAAAATTCAAAAATTGCTCTAACAAAAGAAGAAATTAATTTTGTAAATAGCAATCCAAAAGTTATTATTGGTTATAATGAAAACAATGCTCCATTTTCTTCTAAAGATAAAGAAACTGGGGGAATGGAAGGAATTATAGCAGATTTCCTCAATTTAATAGAAACAAAATCTGGATTAAAATTTGAATTTAAACCTTATCCAAATAACGAAGAATTACTTCAAGGCATAAAAAATAATGAATATGATATAAACTATGCAGCTTTAAATGACATTGAATTTTCTAAACAATACAATCAAGATTTAACACAAAGTTATTTAACTATACAAAATGGAATACTTTTTAAAGTTGATAATATTTCTAAAGTAAAAACTCTTGCTATAGTTAAAAACTCAATTATTCCTGAATTAACTAAAAATTCCAAATATCAAATTAAAGAATATGACTCTTCCCCAGATTGTTTAGTAGCCTTAAACACAGGAGAAGTCGATGGAGCTTTAATTTCTACCTACTTTTATGAAATGATGTTTTCCTACCAAAAATATAAAAAAATGTCTTTTAAACTATTACCTAGTTATCAAACTGAAATTTGTTTTGGAATTTCTAACAAAGCAAATAAAAATCTTTATACCATTTTCGAAAAAAGCATAGGAAATATTGGAACAACTGAAAGAAATTCAATATTATTAAACAACAAATCCTTAATTGTTAATTTTACTTTTTGGGACAAAATATTAAACAATCTTGTAATGATTTTAATTTTTGTATTTGTAACCTTTTTAATGATAACCATTATCCTTATTTTGCATCACTCAAACGGTCAAAAGAAAAAAAATGAAATTACACTTACAAAGCAGAACCAGGAATTAAAGAAAGTTTCTACTCGACTTAATTACATAAATCATCAACTTGAAAAAACAGTAAGAGAAGCAAATGCTGCAAATGAAGCAAAAACCAACTTCTTATTATCTGTAAGCCATGATATAAGAACACCAATGAATGCAATAATATCAATGACAAACCTTGCACTTTTGGACTTGAATAATAAAAAACAAATAAAAGAAAGTCTTGATATAACAAAAATGGCTTCTTTACAATTACTAGAATTGATTAACAATCTTTTGGATATGAGTAGCATAGAACGTGGAACCCTTGAGATAAATGAAACTCAACACTTTAATATTAAAATTGAAGCAGAAAATTTAAAACGACAGATGAAGCAAATCGCCGAAAACAAGGGAATAAACCTTCTTGTTAAAACAAAAATTACTCACGAACATGTTGTTTCTGATTTACAACAGCTAAGAAGAGTAATTCTAAATTTAATAAATAATAGTTTAAAATATACTTTAAAAGAAGGAACCGTAACTTTTTCGATTGTAGAAACGGATTTTTCTAAATTTCCAAAAGAAATATTTAAAGAAGATCCTAGTTACCGGATTTATTCAATCTGTGTTTCAGACAATGGAATTGGGATGACAAAAAAACAGGTTACCCATGTCTTTGAAAAGTTTTATCAAGCAAATCAAAGTAATAATATCAATAAAACCCAAGGGATTGGACTTGGACTCTCAATTTCCAAAGAAATAATAACAATGATGAATGGAACAATTTCTGTTTCAAGTGTATATAAAGTAGGTTCAACATTTACAGTAAACGTTCCTTTAAAGATTTATGAAGGCACAGAAGATGGAGAAAATTTAATCATTGAACCTAACATTGGAAACAAAGAAAATATTGATTATAACTTTAATGGTAAAAAGGCTTTAATTGTTGATGATAATGAAATTAATCTCTTAGTGTTGAAAAGAATCCTTCAGCAAACAAAAATGGAAGTTGTGTTAGCAAGAAATGGAAAAGAAGCAGTTGAACAATTTAAAAATAGTAAAAAGGGAGAATTTTCAATAATATTAATTGATATTTCCATGCCAATAATGAACGGTTATGAAGCAACAAAAGAAATCCGTGAATCAACGCACCCTAATGGAAAAACAATTCCAATTGTTGCAGTCACAGCTAATACCTTTGACGCGGACAGGCAAATTCTGTTAAAATCTGGAATGCAAGGACATATTTTAAAACCAATAAAAGTAAAAGATTTAATGAATTTGTTGCAAAATTTGTTAAAATAGGAATGCAAAATGAACAATAAAAGAAAAAAATATAATGCGTTTGAAGGTTTTAGAAATCTTTATCAAGCATTTAGAACTACCAACTATTTAAAGAAAACAGAGAAAAATGGAAGTCTAGATAAACCCTTCCAAGAAAGACTTATGTTAGCAGTCACTGAAGTTAATGGTTGTGCAATGTGCTCTTATGCTCATACTAGGATGGCCCTTGAAGCTGGACTTGACTCTGAATCAATTAAAAACCTTCTTTCAGGTACTTTCTCTGGAATTCCTGAAACACAGCTTCCAGCAGTTCTCTTTGCACAACATTATGCTGAAACTAGAGGAAAACCAACAAAAGCGACTTGGAATCAAATAGTAAAAGACTATTCCAAACCTACAGCTCTTGGAATTCTTGGAGCTATACGTATGATTATGGTAGGAAACACCTATGGAGTTCCCTTTGGGTCTTTTATACATCGTTTTTCTAGAGACAAATCAAAAATAGATGAAAGAAGCAACCTTGGATACGAACTAATTATGCTTCTTACTATACTTCCTTTTACAATAGTTGCATTAATATTGGCCAAATTGGCAAATCTATTTAACTTTCATGTGATGTAATCACTTTCATTTAGCTCAATTTATAGTAACTTTAGTATATGGCTTATTTAACTTCATTATTAGAAGGACTTTTGAGTTTTCTCAGTCCATGTGTATTACCAATGATTCCTCTTTACATCGGCTATCTTGCAGGAGAAGCTGGAAGTATAAGTGGAAATAGCAAACTTGAAGAAAATAAAAAAAGTAAAATTTTACTTACAAATACACTTTCTTTCATACTAGGTTTTACTGTTCTTTTTGTATTTCTAGGGGCCACAGCAAGTTCAATTGGCAACTTCTTCCAAGCTCACCTTCAAACAATAAATCTTGTAGCAGGAATAATTGTTGTAATATTTTCTCTTAATCTTTTTGGATTAAGAATTTTTCCTTTTTTGGAAAATATTTACAAGCTAAACTATAAAAGTAAACATTTTAATCTTCTAACTTCTTTCTTATTTGGATTAGTATTCGCTATAGGCTGGTCTCCATGTACAGGACCTTTCTTAGGGTCTGCTCTTATGCTGGCAGCTAATTCTTCAACTTTATACCAAGGCATGTTTACACTCTTGTTTTATGCCCTTGGAATCGCAATTCCGTTCTTCTTGTCTGCGCTACTTCTTACTCAGCTGGAAAATGCTTTCAAATGGATAAAAAAACATTATAAATTAATAAATATTATCAGTGGTTCATTACTTTTGATAATGGGAATAATGATGATTGTAGGATATTCCCCTGCACTCCTCTTTTCATAAAAGGAAAAACAAATGAAAAAAAATAACAAGAATTTAATTATTACAATTTCAATAATAGTTGCAGTCTTTATTTTAGCTGCGATTTTCTACCCTAAACTCTCTGCATCACAGACTCAACAATCTTATCAGCCAACAATAAATGCTGATTTAAATGATGCAAATGTGAAAGCACCTACTGTTTCAGTTTCAGCTAACAGTAAAACTCCTGATCCAAAAACCACAGTTACACCGGATCCTCCTACGAATGATGAACAAGTAGATAGTACAATGATTCCTGATTTTCCAATTACCAGACTTGATGGAAGTGAAGGAACAATCTATGAAGACTTAATAGAAGGAATGCCAACTGTAATAAATCTTTTTGCTTCTTGGTGTCCACCTTGCCAGGCGGAAATGCCAGACTTTGTTCAAGCTGCAAAGACCTACAAAGGAAAAGTAAATTTCATGTTTTTCGATAGTTTTGATGGAGAAAGAGAAACAAAAGAAAAACTTCTAGCCTTCATCGATAAAATGGATTTTGCTGAAGATTTTAATGTTTATCTTGATCCTGGTTATTTAGGTTATATTTTTAATTCTAACAGTATCCCTGTTACTATAATGCTTGATAAAGATGGAAATGTAAGCCACGGTTATCAAGGAATGGTTGCTAACGAAACTTTGATTGCTGATATTGAAAAATTACTTCAATAAATAATAAAAGCCGTCTCTCTTTTCTAGATAACCTTTTTGAACAAGAATCTTTATACACCTAAGAAGTTGACGGTAACTAGTTCCAAGCATCATAGCAGTATCACAAAGCTTTTCTGTTATTTTTAATCTAGGAAAACTGAAAGTCAAATAAGCAAGAAGTCTTTCTTCAACAGATAAAAGCATGTTTTCACTGTTTTGAAGAGAGGCATATTTAAAATTTTTTGCCAAAAAGAAAGATATTTCTTTCATAAAATCAAGGTCATTGCCTATAAGTTCTCTGGCTTTGATTAAAGGCATACTAAAGGCTTCAACTTCTCCTACAGCCACAATGGTTGTAAAAGCCAATTCTTCTCCAGTAAAAAATTCCAAATCTCCTATATGTCCAGAAGAATTATAATAACCTAACATTAACATCCCACCATTTTCTTCCATACGAAGAGTCTTACATCTTCCTTTGACAACTTAAACTAGATTCTCAACAGGATATCCTTGATTACAAATATGTTCTTTATCTTTAAAAACTTTTTTTTAGCAAAAAATTCAAATTTCATAAATTAATAATATCATAAAAAAGTGACTTTTGTCAGTTGCAAAAAAAAACTACTCCTATATCCTAATACTTAAGGAAAGAATATGGATTATTTTATATCACTATTGAGCGGAACCGGAATTTCCTTTATGACTGCCATAAATGGACTTCTTGGACAACAATTAGGTTCTTTTTTAAGTGCTATTTTCATTCATTTAACAGGGCTTATAACAATAATAATTATTACAATTATTACAAAAACCAATTTCATTTCAAAAGAAAAAATACCATTATTCTTTTATTCTGGTGGAATAGTTGGAATTTTTACTTTGGTTTTCACAGTTATTGCCTTCAATTATTTAAGTATAACTGCCCTTCTTGCTCTTGGACTTTTAGGACAAACCTTGGCATCTTTAGTTTGTAATAAATTAAAACTTTTTAGTCATGAAAATGATACCGGAATTATGACAATATCAGGACTAGTTATTATCTTCTTGGGTATTTTTCTAATGTTGCGTGGAGAAAATGTAAAGGTATTAGCAGTTATTCTAGCATTATTATCAGGAGTCACTATTGTTATTAATCGAATTATAAATGCAACATTATCTAAACACAGTTCAAATCTTACCGGAACTCTTTGGAATTATATTACTGGCTTTGTTTTCTCAATTCCAATGGTATTTATTCTTGGAAGAAAAGATTTATCACTATTACCAAACCTAACAAATATCCCTTTATGGATGTTTACAGGTGGAATAATTGGTGTAATTGTAGTTTTTATTTCCATTTATGCAACACCAAGAATAAACGGAGTAATTCTTAGTGTTCTAATTTTTATAGGACAGGTTTTTACAAGCATTATTTTAGACTATTTTTTAATTGGTGAAATTCAGATGAAATTAATATATGGAAGTTTAATAGTACTTGGAGGTTTAATCTTAATCTCTAAAAATAAAAAAATTATAGATGATAAATTATAGTCAAAATAATTCCAAAAATAATTAAAAATACGCCAATTACAACATTCAGTTTTTTTTGTGAAATATGGTTTGCAAAAATTGCAGAAAATTTTGCTCCTATAAACCCACAGCTTGCTGTAATTATTAAAGCATGAAGATAAGTTCCACCAATTAAAATATGTCCTATACCTCCAGCCATAGCCGTAAAGGTCATAATAAACACACTAGTACCGACAGCTTTTTTTGTATCATAACCCAAAAATAGTTTAAGAACTATCAAAAGCATTAATCCACCACCAGCTCCAATATAACCACAAATAAATCCAATAGGAATTCCACATAAAATTGATTTTAAAATTGAATTTTTAAAATGAAATTTATCAATCAAATTGTCATGATTACTACTGTAAATAAAGTTTATCCCTAATAGAATAGCCATAATATTCATTATTGATGCTAAAGATTGAGTATTTCCCAAAGAAGAGATATAAGAGGAAAAAGAAGTAAATATCAAAACTGAAACCATCATTGGAAAGCCATTTTTAATATCAATATTCTTATGTTTTGCATAAGTAATTGCAGAGGTACCTGAACCAATAACATCAGAAGTGAGAGCAATTCCAATGGCAATATAGGGATCCATTCCCAAAATTGTAGAAAACAAAGGAACAATAACAACCGCAGCCGAAAGACCAACAAGACCTGTGGCTATTCCAGATATTAATCCTGCAATGGCAAAAACTAACTCATTCAAAAGAAAGCACCATCCCCTAAGTCAAACAACTTGATTCTAATCTGAGAGAAAATTGTACATTATTGATATTTCTAACTTATATTCTAGCTGTAGCAACTCTTAAAATTTTTATTAAAAAATAGGAACTATTATCGGTCCATTTTTTTTATTGTTCTTAATTTAATAACTACTTAAGAATTAATCAAGAAGGAATAGAAAACAAATCTTTATTTCTATAAATAGTTTCTCCTTCAATAATAGTTAAAAGACACTTTGCACTTAAACTCTCTACAGGGTTAGCACTCCATATTCCTAAATCTGCTTTATAACCTGGTTTTATTTTCCCTCTGCTATCACCAAATCCTAAAATTTCAGCCGCATTTGAAGTAATAGCTGCTAATGCTTCTTCCATTGGAAGCCCTTCTCTAACACACTCTCCGGCAGCTCGAGTAATATCAAAACAATGGGTTGCAGGTAAATCACTCATGATAGCAAATTTTACATGATGTTCAAAAAGAATTTTTCCTGCAGCAGGGGTTTGATTTACACATTCTACCTTTTGAGGAAATCCTAAAAGAGGACCAATTATTACTCCCTTTGCATAACTTAACTGATCTGGAATCAAATGGCCTTCACTACAGTGGTCTAAAGTAATATCAACGTCAAATTCTTTTGCAATTCTTAAAGCACATAAAATATCATCAGCTCTATGACAATGTGCTTTTAAAGGTATTTCTTTTCTTATAACTTTGGCTAGGTTTTCTAAACCTTCATCATATTCTGCATCTTCATTTTTAATATAATCTTTTGCTTTTGATAAATATTTCCTTATTATAGAAGCTGTTGACATTCTTGTAATAGGGCTTTTTCCTTTAACACCAAAAGAACTCTTGGGGTTTTCTCCAAAAGCAATCTTCATAGCCAAAGGATCTTTTACTACCATATCATCAAAAGTTTTCCCCCAAGTTTTTAAAGCAACAAAAGTACCTCCGATAGGGTTACTACTACCAGGTCCAGTAGCAACAAGAGTCACTCCATGTTTTTGACAGTGTTCAAATTCTTTATCAAAGGGATTTACACCATCAATTCCTCTTAATTCTGGAGTAGCGGGAACACTATCTTCATTTCCATCAACTCCCATAGGACCAACACCAGTTTCAAAAATACCAATATGACAATGAGCATCAATTAAACCAGGAAGAACAAAAGATCCTTCTAGATTTATTATATTACCATCATTCAAAGAAAGATTTTCTCCCACTTTTAGTATTTGGCTTCCTTCTATTATAATATCTAAGGGCCTAATTTTTCCTTCTCCTGTAAAGACCAATCCATTTTTTAAAAGTGTTTTATTCATAATTCTCCATCCTCTTTTTAATACTTTTCTGCAAATCCTCAATAAATCCTACTTCAAAAGGAGATTTCAATCCAGCTTTTTCTACAGTTTCTGTAAATGAATATTTTCCACTATTATGAATAAATTCAAGATAAGTATTCCATGCTAATTCATGATCGTTTTCATCGAGCATCCAAAATTGCAAAGCAACAGTTTGGGCAAGAACATAATCAATATAATAAAAAGGCCATTTCATAACATGCATTTGTCGTTGCCAAATTCTTCCCTCATCTGAAAACAAATCCTTTTCATAATTTCTCCAAGGTAAAAATCTCTTTTCCAATTCTTTCCAAACTTCTCTTCTCTTATCACAAGAATAATCGGGATTATCATAAACAATAGTTTGAAATTCGTTTATGGCCGTTCCATAAGGAATAAAAGAAATCGCATTTTTCAGATGATTATATTTGTAATTATCTAGAGTCTCTTCTTTTACAATCTCCCCTAAGTAAGGCCAAACAAAAAATTCCATACTCATTGAATGAGTTTCGCAAACATCACTAGAAGCATCAACAGCATCTTTCAAAGGCTCACCTCTATGAAGAAAAGAATTAAG
>Ga0172377_10007525_pt1 | contig 11207 bp, 7 predicted proteins | sample Pumphouse3metaG_FD_119749 | JGI IMG/M metagenome (GOLD analysis project Ga0172377, IMG submission 119749) | Leachate microbial communities from a municipal landfill in Southern Ontario, Canada - Pumphouse #3 metaG | ecosystem: Engineered > Solid waste > Landfill > Unclassified | place: Canada... | reverse complement strand
GAGCGACATATGGTGGCTCGCGGGATTGTGGTGCCGCGTTGTGCCGTTCACAGACTTTTTCCCGCGATTTTCAGGAAATTACGCAGAATACGTTTGCCTACAGGTGTCATAATAGACTCAGGATGAAACTGAATTCCATAAATCTCCATCTGTCTGTGGCGTACACCCATAATCTCGCCATCGTCGGTTGTCTCCGCTGTAATCACCAATTCATCAGGCAGTGACTCGCGCTTAATGGCCAGTGAGTGGTAGCGCATCGCTTTCAGCGGTCTGGAATCAAGATTCTTGAAAATATATTCGCCATCGCATTTGATATTCGATGTTTTTCCGTGCATCAATTTTTTGGCATGTATAATCTCCGCGCCGAAACATGTTCCAATCGCCTGATGCCCCAGACAGACCCCGAGAATCGGTATTTTGCCGGCGAAGTGTTTGATAGCCTCAACTGAAATTCCGGCATCCTCCGGACGCCCTGGACCAGGTGAGATCACCAGTGCCTCCGGTACCAATGATTCCAGCTCGGTCACATTGATCGCATCATTGCGGTACACCTTGACATCATTGTGCATCTCGCGCAGATACTGCACGAGGTTGTAGGTGAAAGAGTCGTAGTTATCGATCATTAAAATCATATTGTCTCCTGAACTTTCAGTTGGATGAATCGTTTTGCCGGTTATCATCTGCCTGCTGCAGATTCATCAACATTTCAATTGAACGTGCAATCGCACCGGCTTTATTGATTGTTTCCTGACATTCAAAATCGGGATCAGAGTCAGCCACTATGCCGGCACCGGCGCGGATGCACAGCCGTCCGTGACGCACCTCGGCGGTGCGGATGCAAATTGCGAAATCCATATTGCCGTCAAAGGAGAAATAGCCGACCGCTCCACCATAAGGTCCGCGTGGATCCTTTTCCAATTCGGCGATGATCTCCATCGCTCTGATTTTCGGAGCGCCGCTGAGTGTCCCAGCCGGAAAAGAGTATTTGAACAGATCATAGGCGTCATACCCGGTTTCGATCTCGGATGTGATGTTCGATACCAAATGCATGACATGCGAGTAACGTTCCACGATCATTAGATCCGTAACCTGGACACTGCCTGGAATCGAAACTCGTCCGAGCTCATTGCGGCCCAAGTCAACCAGCATCAGATGTTCGGCGCGTTCTTTCTCGTCCTGTAGCAGTTCATCAGCCAATTGACGATCCTCCTGCTCATTTCTGCCTCGATGTCGCGTGCCGGCGATCGGACGCAGGCAAGCTGTGTTCCGGTTCAGCCGGATCATTGTTTCCGGTGAAGAGCCAATCAACGTGCATCCATGCGCTTTGATGTAATAGAGATATGGTGATGGATTAATGTAACGCTGTGCGCGGTATAAGCTGACTAAATCATCAGGAGCCGAGCCGACAAAGCTTTGAGAAAGCACACATTGAATCACATCGCCTTCATAAATGTGTTCTTTTACTTTACATACCATCTCTTTGTAATGCTCGGGAGTGGTTGTAGGCTGTGGCATCGATAATGCCCGCCGGTTGCGTACACCCGTGTTGGGATTCATAGATAAAATTAGATTGTGAACCTCTTCAACCCGCTGAACAGCGGCGGCATAACGTTTGTCCGTACTCAACTCGCTCTCATACGACAATTGAATTATATCCAGAGTGTGCGCGATGTTATCAAAAACCAGCAGAGTTTCCGGGATGATAAACTCCGCCATCGGGGCATCAGGGGGCAAAGTGTTGGGCACCCTCTGTTCAATAAAATGGATACATTCGTAGGCAAAATAACCGACCAATCCTCCGCAGAAGGGGGGCAGACCCGGTGTGCGAACCAGTTTGTATGGCGCCGTCAGTGAGCGCAACACCGGAAACGGGTCGTTGTCATGTGCAATACGACGCTCCTCAATGCCCTGACGGACAACTACATCCCGACTGAAAACAGTGACTGAAGCGTGGGCAGAGATACCGAGAAAACTGTAGCGACCCCAATGTTCGCCGCCTTCAGCGCTTTCAAGTAGAAAAAGGTTCTCGGAACTCTCCGCGAAACGCGACAGAATCGATACAGGGGTCTCTTTGTCGGCCAGTATTTTCATGCCGACAGGTATGACGCTGCCTTCTTCAGTCATTCGCTGAAACTCTTCACGGGTAGGATATTTGTTCAATAACATGCTGTGTTCTCCAACTTTCCGAGGGGAAATCCTCGCTTCTGGTGTTTCTTTATATAGAAACACAGCCGTTAAGTCAACCGCATTTTTTATATTTTTTAAAATTATTATTTTTTGCGATTATTCTTGTGCTTTTTCGGGCTCTGCTTTCACAAGTCTAAGTTCAAAGTTGTCGAGTGCGATGCTTGTCTCTTTTGCACCGGAACTGACGATACCCAGCCATCCGCATGAGTTGAAGGTCTGTCCGCTGACAAACGCGAGATTTTTGAAGTGCTCTCTGATGCCGTCGGGCGTGGTGAGTTCAAGAGAATAAGTTGATGCGGTTTCATGCAAAGGACAGATAATCTCGATTTTGTACCACTTGTCATTTTCGATTGCGCGTAAAGCAGATCTATCGTCAGCGTAAATTTTTCCGTCTTTAATTTTAATTGAGGGGCCTACAGGATGGGTTTTCCGATTAGGTTTTTCTCTGAACTCAATTGTTGCCGAAGCATTCGCGCTCACCTTTAGATCAAGCGATAAAAGGGCGGTGCCATTTTTGTAACCGATAGGTTGGGTGTGGATGTAGAGATAGGGGGCTATCTCGGGATTATTTTTAAAGAGCAGAGAGCTATTGCCATCGGCCGGGTTTTCCTCAGTTAGTGTGATTAATTTTGCGTAGCGTTCGGGAATTGAAAATATCAACAGCGGGTCAAAATAGTGCCCGTTTATCTCACTTTCAAAATCGCTTGCAACTGTTTTTAAATCACGATAGTGCAGATAAGCAAGATGTTCTTTCGGTGAACTGTTTTTTGGTAGCGGCAACGGCGCACAGCCTTGATTGTCGATAATAATTGCAGCGTGCGCAGTAAAATTAGAGATGGTTAACTGCAGAATCCCGCTCTCCCAATTATGAGTTAGACTGTAACGAGGCAGACTAACTTTTTGAGAACCAGGAAAAATCCGCTTTATCTCTTTGACTCGCGAAGACCATTGATATTCATGCGCATCGTTACATGCCGCAATCACGGCGAGTGGTTTTTCCGGCAGAGCTAATTCAAGCTGAATTGTACGGGTGTGAAAGACAGGATCAATTGTATCTCTACTGTCAGGTAAAACCCGCTTGTGGTTAACATATGAGGTGATATCGTTGACATGCAGGATTGTCTGATTGTTTTTCTTGCGGAAGGCATAGATAAGATGTGGAAAATCACCGGTGGCGGATTTGATCCGCACCTCCGGTTCATGTCCATGCGCCTGCATGTAACGCGCCATAAGGCCCTCAGTGTCTGGATAGGGAATGCCATCCAATGCGCATCGGTAAATGTGCGCGCCGCTCAAAGTGTCACACTGCTGAGAGTTACAGTAGATCAGAGCTCCACCGTTCTTTACGAAAAGTTTGATGAGCTGCATCGACCTCTCATTTATTTTATGCTGTGACGGGATTACCAGAGTGCGATAGTTGTTCAACCTTTGTCCGAGTATAGTTTCATTGATGATATCAACGGTGTAGCCGGAATCTTGCAGAGCTAGAGCAACATTTTTGACAATGTCAGGCTTGTATGCGTGCTCAACTCCCGCGATTCTCTGTTCCGCCCAAGATGTTTCACTGATCAGCACCGCGGTTTGATTGAGAGAGGTTGTCTTTCCCAGTGCTTGAGAGCGGATGTCGGCAAAAACAGCACAGAATTTGGCTCTTTCACGCGCTTCCGGCATCGTCACCGTTGTGCCGCTCAGCCAGAGATTCCAGGCTGCACCAGATGAAAGAGTAACACAGCCCTGCTGAATAATGCGGCTTAACGAAATCTTAGGAGAGAAAATTGAGTGCATTATCTCACAAGGCAGATCTTCTTCAGCAGAGAGCGACATCGCATATACCCGACTTTGCTTCAAGCTTTGCCCATGACTCAAGTCGGCGGTGTAATAGTCGATTCCATCGGGGGCGCTGCGCGGATCCTGCGAAGTCCAGAAATTCCCCACGATTGTATGCCATGAGTGGTTGCTGGCATACAGTGTGTTTTTGTCGATATTATGCACGCTCTGCGCCATCGCTATTCGATACTCATCATAACGACGCTGCTGCAGTTCAAGCCAGCGCGGCCAATCAGAGTCTGCCGGCGTGATCGGCGGTTCTGTTTTGCCACTCAGTTTTTTCCAGGCAAATTTACAGTTTTTGCAGTAACATGTTTGCGTGCGGGCGTGATCGCCATCCACCCAGAAAGCACTCGGTTGATAACGCTGCGTGATTTCCCGTAGCATGGGCAGCAGGACGCACTCTAGATAGCCATCATTGTTCAAGGATGGGCGTGCGCAGGCATCTAGCAAATCCTTTCCGCGCCCGTGCCCTTTGCCCTCAAAGTTACACTGCATCCAGTCAGGATGAAGCTGATAAATTTTGAATCCGCGAGTGTTGATATAAACGTTGAATCGCTTGCCCGCTTTTAAAGTCGCTTCACGCCAGAGCGCTAACGTATCCCGACTCTTTGAGTCGGGGTAGTTCAAATACGGCAAAGCTTCAGAATTATAGGTGACACGATCACCCATCGCTCCGTACGCGGATACCTGCACTGCACTGACAGGAATTTCCTTCAGCCACTGGCTGATTTCATCGACGCTGTGATCATCTCCCAATTGCGTGCTATGGTTGTCGCAATGCAGCAATGTAACTGCATCCTGATGCCATGTGCTTGCAGATGCCGCAATGATTTGAGGCATATTATGTGATAGAAACACCAGAAGAATTAACACAGTGTGTAATCTAGTGTGTGACTTAATGCACATAGCTCAAAACCAAGCGGGGTCGTAGTTAAGATATTTGACATTTGTTTTGATATTTTTGAACAATAAGTGCGCCATTCTTGCACAAATGTACAAATATTTAGCTACGACCCCTCCCGTAAATTCTTGTTTATTACGACAGAAACACAAATTATAGCGACTAATGCACATAGCTCAATATCCAATTTCTAAAATTTCGGTAATAACCTCAGTGGTATATTCCTCTCCTGTGCCAAATGCTTTTGCCAGAATTGCGGATTGAGCAGCCAGTTCAGTAATTGAATCGCGGCTGATATTGCAATCACGCAGTGAGATTGGATTTCCGATTTTCGCAAGCCATTTTTTAAATCGCTGGATACCCGCGGCACAGACCGCGTTGTCATTGTCATCATGCACCCCCATAATGTTACGGGAGAACGCGGCGATGCGGCTGGTACGGCGCTTACTCTCCCATGCCATCCAGGCTGGACCTGTAATTGCAAGCCCCGCGCCGTGCGGAACATCAAACAATCCGCTCAACGGATGTTCCAGCATGTGTGCGGGAGTCGCCCATGGTCCGACACCCGCGGAACCGAGAAAATTCCAGGCTAAAGTCGCAGCCCACATCATGGAAGCCCGGGCTTCCAGGTCAGAAGGATCCGCCAGAATTCGCTCAGTGGAACTCATGATCGCCTTGACAATGCCCTCTGCGTAGCCATCTTGTACAGGCATAAAGCCGTCGGCTCTGGTAAGATAGCTCTCAATGGTGTGCGAGATAGAGTCTGATGCGGAGTAGGCGACATAGTCAGGCGGTACCGTTAAAGTGGTTTTTGGATCAAGAATTGAAAAACGCGGATAGAGTAGCGGATGGATCAACGCGCGCTTCTCGCGGGTTTCGTCGTCAGTAATGACACTGCCGCCATTCATCTCACTGCCGGTCGCCGGCAGGGTCAGCACTGTCGCTAAAGGAACTGCGCGCTGAGGCAGTGAAAGACCGCGGTTTACAAAAAAATTCCAAAAATCGCACTCTGCCGGAATGCCGGCGGCAATCGCCTTGGCTTCGTCGAGCACACTGCCGCCACCAACAGCCAGAATGCAGTCAACCTTCTGCTCACGACCGAATGTAATCCCATCCGTGGTATGTGAGCGCAACGGATTCGGTGAGACTCCGGACCATTCGCACCACTGGATATTATTATCTTTAAGCGACGCTGTAACGTTGTCATAGATGCCGTTTTTCTTGATGCTTGATTTTCCGTAAACCAGTAGCACATTTTTAAAACCAACTTCTGAGAGTTGGCTGCCGACGGATTGTACGGTATCATTGCCGAAAATGATGCGGGTAGGGTTGTGATATTCAAAAGGATACATAGAAATCTCCAGTTCAGGTTTTTTTATAATTCTCGCAGTTTTAGCGTTTAAAAGCAAATGCCGATTGAGAAAAGATATATGTTTTAGTGAAGTGGTTGTTCCGGCGCACTGCCACAGAGCGCCAGATCCGACGGAATCGCAGTGCCGTGTAACTGTTTGGCCGCATCCCGCAAAGCTGTTCGGATCGCCTCTTCTTCGACCGGGTGATAGAAGGGGAGTTGCAACAATTGAGCGACAGTCAGTTTGCGTTGCATCGCCCATGCGAGTAGATGACCGAAATGCTCAGCCCCGGGACAGGCCGCTTCCGCGCCGAGTAGCACGCCGCTTGAGGTGTCGGCATACACTCTTAACAAACCACGGTTGCTTCCTTCAATCATAGCACGCGATTGATCGGCAAAGTCAACTGAGCCGATCGCGATCTCGCGTTCTTCCAGAGCGGATAGTGGGTGACCTACGGCGATAATTTGCGGATCACTGAATACAATTTTGAGCGATGTTCGCCGACAATAGTGTTGAGCTTTGGCAGCTAAAGCATTGCGACCGGCAATGAACCCATCGTCCAGTGCTTCATGCAGAATCGGACGATGTCCATTCACGTCCCCGGCAATGTAAACCGGTAATTCGCCTACCTGCATAGTGAGTGGGTCAAAAGGTGGCATGCCTTGATCGTCGAGTTCAACACCCAGATTCTCCATGCCGAGATTACGCAGATTTGGTCGTGTGCCGGTTGACAATAATACCTGATCAACTTCAGCGGCGTTTGCGCCTTCACCGGCCAGCAGAGAGTCGCCATCCAGTTTAACCGCGGCACGCACACCTGTATGAATTGTAAACTCTTTGCGCAGTGAATCTAGGGCCGCATGATTAACCTCCGGATCAGTCAGGCCGCCAATCATCGGACGGGAACTGTAACCGGTGACCTCAATGCCAAGACGTGCGAGAGCTTGACCCAGCTCTAACCCGATCGGACCGAGTCCCAGAACCGCGATGCGTGATGCGAGTCGTGTTTGTTCAAAAATGGTGTCGCTTGTCAGCAGGCGTTCACCGAAGTCTCGTCGCCACTCCGCTGGAATGACCGGAGATGCACCGGTGGCAATTATTATGGCATCAGCTTCGTAGATTATGTCGTCAACCTGCACAGAGTGTGGATCAAGTACTCTGGCCTGCCCGATGATCAGTTTGGATCCGCCCAGTTTGCGCGTCAACTTTTCCATGGATCCGCTGAAAATATCGCGTTTAGCTCGTACATGAGCTAGTACCGCAGGCAGATCAAGCGAGAGATTTTCACCTCCTCGAATTCCGGCATCGGCAAATTGTTTGCGTTCATAAAACTGTCGTGCAATATGAATAAGCGCTTTGGAGGGCATACAGCCGACGCTGGCGCAGGTTGTGCCAAGCGGTCCTTTGTCGATAATAATAAAATCATCGGTCTGACGGCTGATCTGACGCATTGCGGATATGCCTGCGCTGCCTGCCCCGATTATTACGACTTTTACTCGGATTCTTTTATTCATATTGTATGCTCCAGTTCATACGAAATTAACTGATTTATTACCGTAGCAAAAAAATGAGTTTGCGACTAGGATCGATATTCGGGTTTAGAGTTTAATTTCGCATTTCGGATTTTTATGGTATCATGAAGTTGTTTATATGTTCATTATGGGCATAGCGACTCGAATATAATTTTAATAAGGAAAATGCATGGAAAAAAATGTGGAGATTGAGAGAAACCTCGGGGAACAACCTATTGCCGCCTTGATGAAGAAACATGATCTGAATGCTTCTAATCTGGTCGAGGCATCACGTGTTCCTGTGACTTATAAGCTGGTCTCACGTGCCTGTAAGGGCAGACGCCTGACAACCCATAGCAAAAAAGTTGTACTTGAGGCATTACAGATAGCATCAGGTCACCCCTACAAGGTTAAAGAGCTTTTTAATTACTAACGTGAGTTCTACCCGCCTGTCTGCGCCTGCCTGTCAGGCAGACAGGTGCGTACGCACAGGCAGGCAACCCAAGTATAGTAGTCGCTCTGCGAGCGACATCTCTTTGTGCCGTCTTCGCACGCTTTCGTCTTCGCACGCTACGCCGGACAAGACACCGGACAAGATGCCGGGGGACGCACCCCGCCCTACAGTTCCTCTGTGCCTCCGCGCCTCCGTGTTAACAACCCTTCAACTCCCTAACCTCGTTGCTCTGTCAGCGGGTTTTTAGTTTTTACGCTAAAATGAACCTTGCTTATAGAGGAGTTATTCTGGTTAAATATCTACGCTTGATTAAAGAGCTGATAACAGCGAGAACTAAAGGTAGTAACGTATGAAATGCAAATTTTTGTTGGGTGCTTTAACCGCATTAACCTGCGGAGCTAAAGAGATTTCAATTTCTTCACTTGATCCGGCTCGCGTCAAAGGTGAAATGAGCGCGATAACGCTCAATACAACCTTGAAAGGGGAGGCAATTAAAGCCGGAGGAGCAGTGTATCAGGATGGGGTTTCAGTTGCCGCCGGCACGGATATCTGTTTTTTATGCGGCACAGCCGAGCGATTAAGGGGTTCCGTCGCAGTGTATGAGGGCTCTGATGGTGAAGCCGTCTTTTCAATTTATGGTGATACCGATCTTCTGTGGCGCAGTGGTGTTATGCAATCAAAAACAGAACCGAAATCTTTTGATATTGAGTTGAAAGGAGCTAAGCTGTTGCGGCTTAGTGTGAGCGGTGGTTCCGCTACTGCGCTTGGTTGGCTGCAAACTCATTTCGTGCATAATAACAAGGGGGTTAAACCGGAAGCCGTTTATAACCCGGAGAGTTTTGAAAGTTTGCCGGAGTGGGAAAATCCGCGCATTTTCAGGGTCGGGACTGAGCCTTCAACCGCAACTATGATGATTTTTGACACAGAAAAGAAGGCTTTGCGTGCCGAGAGTCGTTCGGATTCTCCCTGGTTTCTATCTTTGAATGGCAGTTGGAAATTCCATTGGGTTGATCATCCTGACAAACGCCTTAAGGATTTCTGCCAACCATGGTTTTCGGTAGAGCGCTGGGAGGAGATTGATGTTCCCAGTTGTGTCGAATTACAGGGTTACGGCACTCCGCTTTATAAAAATATCGGTTATTTTTTCAAGATTGATCCGCCCTATGTCATGCAAGAACCTGATCCTCAATATACAACCTTTAAGGAACGCAATGCGGTCAGTTCATATCGTCGAACGTTTGATCTGCCGGAACGTTGGATCGGACGCAGGGTTCTGCTGCGTTTCGATGGTTTTTCGTCGGCGATGTATCTGTGGCTGAATGGCCAGCGTGTAGGATATGCCGAAGATGGACGTCAGGGGGCGACTTTCGACATCACTCCTTATCTGATAAAAGGTCAGAATATTCTGGCGGTATCTGTTTATCGGATTTGTGACGGAACATATATGGAAGATCAGGATTTCTGGCGTCTTTCAGGGCTTTACCGTCCTGTCTATCTCTGGGCCGTTCCGCAACAGCATATTAATGATTTCTTCGTGCAGACACAACCAGCCGATGAAGGTATATATCAAGGTTTCTGGAATTTGAAGATTAGCGGTGATATCAGAGGAGCCTCAACCAATGAACTGACGGTTTCAGCCGCGCTCTACCCTCACAGTTTTAAAGGGCGCAGAGTGACAGAGAAGCACTGTACTGTTCATAACGACAGCTTTGAAATGAACATGATGGTAGAGTCACCACTTTTGTGGAGTGCCGAATTTCCCAATCTTTATAAAGTTGTTTTAACCTTGCGCGATAAAAAAGGTCGTGTTCAGGAGGCAATTCCATGCAAGGTTGGTTTCCGAGTGGTGGAACAACGCAACAGTCAGATACTTGTGAACGGACAACCGGTGCTGTTCAAAGGCGTTAATCGACATGAGATGGATCCGGATGGGGGCTACACTGTTTCTCTTAAACGCATGGTTCAGGATGTTGAGCTGATGAAGCGTTTAAACATCAATGCGGTGCGCACCTGTCACTATCCTAATGATCCGCGCTGGTATGATTTATGTGATGAGTACGGTCTGTATGTTATGGATGAAGCGAATGTGGAAACCCATGGATTGCAGGCGCGTGTGCGTAACCCTGTGATTGATCCGGCTTTCCGCAATGCCGCTCTTGATCGTGAAATGGGTATGGTGGAGCGCGATAAAAACCATCCCTCAATTGTGATGTGGTCGTTGGGCAATGAAAATAATGTGGACTCCGATTTCTTTGAGCAGGCTTATAAAATGATTAGGGCACGCGATCCAGGACGACCGATTCAAAATCAGAGAAATGGACCGGCGGACACCGAAGACAAAATGTATATGTCGGTTGCCAATCTTGAAAAATATGGACAGGATTCTTCCAATAAAGTGCCGGCTATTTTATGTGAATACTCTCATGCAATGGGGAATTCATCCGGTAATGTAAGTGACTACTGGGATGTTATCAATCGCTATGACAATCTGCAGGGGGCCTTTGTCTGGGATTTTGTCGATCAGGGGTTGCGCAAACCTATCCCCGTTGATCAGCGCAAAGCTGATGGTGCTGAGTGGTTCTGGGCTTATGGAGGAGATTTTGGTGATTTCCCGAATGATGACAATTTCTGCTGCAACGGACTTGTGCAGCCGGATCGCAGAGTAACGCCTCAGATGGCTGAGGTGCGCTACTGCTATCAAACAATTTTTGTTGAAAACAAGGATGTGCGCAATGGACTTTTTACTATCCGCAATGACTCATTTTTTACCAACTTAAAAGAGTATGAGTGTCTGTGGCGCTATGAAGAGGATGGTGAAATTATTGATGAAGGTTCACTTGGCAAACTCGATGTTGAACCGCGTTCAACGTTTGATGTGCAACTGCCGGTTGATGTGATGCAAAAAGCATTGCGGAAAGCTAAGGTGGCTACTTGGAATTTTGAGTTTGTGCTGCGCAAGAATCAGCGCTGGG
>Ga0172377_10007524_pt1 | contig 11207 bp, 5 predicted proteins | sample Pumphouse3metaG_FD_119749 | JGI IMG/M metagenome (GOLD analysis project Ga0172377, IMG submission 119749) | Leachate microbial communities from a municipal landfill in Southern Ontario, Canada - Pumphouse #3 metaG | ecosystem: Engineered > Solid waste > Landfill > Unclassified | place: Canada... | reverse complement strand
TCAGTTCCGAAATATTGATGCAGCAAATCTTCACTTAAGCCAATGCTTTCAAAGAGCTTAGCTCCGCGATAACTACGAATGGTGGAGATGCCCATTTTCGACATGATTTTATAAAATCCTTTACAAGTCGCTTTAATATAATTCTTTTCTGCTGTTTCGTAATTCTCCTGAATCTTACCTTTTTTGACGAGTTCATCAATAATTGCAAAAACCATGTATGGATTAATGGCAGAAGCTCCGTAACCTAATAGCAAAGCAGCGTGCATGGTTTCTTTTATTTCTCCGCTTTCTACAATGAGGGCGGTCTGTACGCGTTTACCTACGGCGATAAGATAATGGTGCACTGCACTGACAGCTAATAGAGAAGGAATTGCAGCATGTGTTTCATCTGTATAACGGTCACTTAGAATAATGTAATTGAAACCTTGTTCCACACTCTCTTCAGCTCTGTGACAGAGATCGAGCAGAGATTTGCGCAATCCATCCTCTCCTTTTGAAATTTCAAAAACGATAGGCAGTTTAATACTGTTGAAACCTTTATATCGAATGTTGCAGAGTAGGTCAAGTTGTGTATTGTTTAAGATCGGGTATGGAAGACGTACCATTTTACAATTACCTTCGTCTGGAGAAAGAATATTGGAACCTACAGCACCAATATATTCTGTGAGACTCATAACGAGTTCTTCGCGGATAGGATCAATGGCAGGATTTGTAACTTGTGCAAATTGTTGACGGAAATAGTTGAAGAATATTTGCGGGCGGTCACTCAACGCAGCTAAAGGGGTATCGTTGCCCATAGCTCCACTGGGTTCCGATCCGTTTATACACATTGGAATAATAGTACGGGTAATATCTTCTTGACCAAAACCAAATCCTTGTAATTGACGGCTAAAATGAGGAACTGTATTGTCTATTTTACGTCCACTTTTAAGCTTTTCAAGTTGGATACGGTTTGTACTAAGCCAAGTGCCGTAGGGATGTTCTCCTGCCAATTGGTCTTTAATTTCTCCATCATAATAGATTTTGCCTTGCTCGGTGTCTATCAAGATAATTTTACCGGGTTGTAAACGGCCTTTTTGAGCTACTTTAGTAGGATCAATGTTCATGACACCTACTTCACTGGCAACAATCATGAGACCATCAGTTGTAATAGTGTAGCGTGCAGGGCGCAAACCATTGCGATCCAGCATGCCACCCGCATAACGACCGTCACTAAAGATAATAGCTGCCGGACCGTCCCAAGGTTCCATTAAAATGGAATAGTACTCATAAAAATCTTTTAATTTCTGACTAATAGGATTCTTGTCATTGAAACTTTCCGGAATTAAGATAGCCATGGCTTGCGGCAGACTTAGTCCGCTCATAACCAGAAATTCCAAAACATTGTCAAGCGATGCTGAATCGCTCATATTTGGTTCAATGACAGGTGAAATATCTTTTGTTTTCCCCAAAAATTTAGATGAAAGTACATTCTCTCGTGCAGTCATCCATGCTCGGTTGCCACGAATGGTGTTAATTTCGCCGTTGTGAGCGAGCAGGCGGAATGGTTGTGCCAGAGACCAGCGTGGAAAAGTGTTCGTAGAAAAGCGTGAGTGAACCAAAGCGAGTCCGCTAGTGAGGTATGGACTTTGCAAGTCTTTGAAATAAATGCGCAGTTGCATACTTGAAAGCATGCCTTTATATACAATGTGTTTGGCACTGAGAGACACAATATAAAAATCTTCGTCGTTTGTACGGCGTTCGATTTTTTTACGCATCAAATATAATTGACGCTCTAAATCGTCTGTAGGAAGTTCATTGACAGGAACAACAAAAATTTGCACAATTTGAGGTTCTGACTCCAATGCGGTTTCACCTAATTGACTGGAATCTACAGGAACTTCGCGCCAATGAGTAATTTGCATACCAGCTTTCAGAGCTTCTTCTTCTACCAGTGCAGTGAGGCGATTGCGGCGTTCTTCATCCTTAGGCATAAAAATAAGTCCCGTGCCGTAGTGACCCTTCTCAGGGACGGCAATGCCTTGCAATAGAATAAACTCGTGAGGAATCTGAAGTAAGATGCCTGCGCCGTCGCCTGATTTCTTATCGGCACCTTCAGCTCCGCGATGACGCATGTTTTCCAGTACGGTCAGAGCTTGCTCTACCAAGGTGTGGCTTTTCGTGCCGTGGATGTTGACCACCATACCAATGCCGCAGGCATCATGTTCCTGCACACTTTGATATAGACCTTTTTCTTTTCTGATTTTGTCTGTCATTTTACTTTTTGTATTCATTATTCCTTTTAATGGATCAATTTGACTGCAAAATTAAGCATTTCCTGTAATTTGTCAAAAATATATGATGTAAAGTTTTAGTTTGTATTTGTTTTTCTTGATTTTACTCTCGTTTTGTAACCTTTAATGGATATTTTCTCGCTTTTTTTGCTGTTTTACCGCTAATTTGTTTGCTCTTTTACTGTTTTTGATAGATAAGTACAATAGAAATAAATGCAATAATTATTCATTAAATAAAAATTAATCCATTTTCGAAATTAGATCAAACTGCATTTAATCCTACTAATTGGTTGTTGCTTTTTTGATGAAATAATTTGTTCGAATTCAAAATTTCTTTGTTGCGCTTTTTATGAGAAGTATGGGTGTTTTTACGAATAGTCTCTTGGATCTCTAAGAATGTAAATAATAAATTATCTCAAAAAACATGAATATGTATGTTGAATGATAGAAAACATATGAATGGGGATAATAGGGGATAATGTCTTTAACTAAAAAATTAGGTTGTGGCATTAAAACCTTAAGATGTTGAGGATGAATTTTTTCAAACACGAAGTTTTGATCAAAGTAGTCTAAAAATGAAAGCTCATAGGAGTGTATTACTCAAATAGAGCCGTCTGTTATCTAAATTATAACGTTTGTTCTATAGTATAATTCTAAATATAATAGTATCAGTGTATTGCTATTCTGTTATACGATAATAATTATATTTAAGTCGTTAACATTCAATATTATGTCTATCAACTACACATTTCTCGGATGAACGCAACATTTTACCTTGTAGTGCCTTCGATACACTTGATACATTTCATTAATTTGGCTGAAATTGTATCAGGATATAGTGTTTTCAATGAGCTGTTACTTCTCATTCTATGTGACGCGGTGCGTTTCTTTTGTGACGCGACGTGTTTTTTTTATGACGCACTGCGTTTCTTTTGTGACGCACTGCGTCACCAACTTTGATTGAGCATGTAAAAATTGAGGAAACACGATCGAATCAATTCTTTAAAAGCAATAGTTTATTTTGCGGTCTGTATTTTCACAAAAAAGAAAACGAAGATAAATAATAGACCCAGAGTTAAATTGAACCTTTCTTTGCTAAACTCCAATTCATGAAACAGTTCAATTAATTTTGCGCTTGCTTGTTGACTCTAGGCGTTTGGGATAATCGAAAGAGTCATTTCAAAAAAAAAGAGTGAAACAATGTCAGAATAAATTTATTTGTTACATTTGCAAGAAATTTTTTAATCTTATTTGAAAAACAATTAAGGAGAAGGACTTGAAAAAGGAAGTATAATAATGAATCGATTTTTTAAAAGATCTTTTTGGCTGATATTGTTTAATATAATATGTATAGCTGCGTCAGCTATTACAATAACCTCTGGTGAACAGTACCGCATAGTGAGTAATTATGTGGGTGGTGGAGGAATGTGCATAGGTCGTTTGCATGGGTCTCAAAGCCCATTTTGTTATGTTCAGGGAGAAATAGATGAGGATATGTTATGGACCTTTACAGAAGAAAAACCTGGGGAATATTCTATCCGAAATGCAAAAACAAATGATTATGTTACGTTTGATTCTATCTATAGTATTTGGCGACGTTATATTAATGTGACACCCAAAATGATGGGAGATTCTTCGTTGTGGACTATAACCGTAGTAGATGGAAGTTTTAGTATTAATAGTGTTTTAGTTCCACTTCAACATTTGAATTTGAGAACGAGTAACATGATAGTTGGAACCTATTATTTTGCTGCTGGTTATACTTCGAATTCACTTTTTACCTTTTATGATAAAAATGGAGAAAAGTTGCAGGATGAAAGTGTTAAACGTTTGAATGTGTTGAACTATGTGGACACCTTGACATTTAACGGCGTACGTCCTATTTACGATAGTCGTGCGAAGCAATTAATGTTACCTGTGACTATGAATGCAAAAGATCAAGCGAATTTTATGCCTGTTATGAAATATGGAGGAAAAAGAGATTTATCGCTTTATATTTCAAATCGCAGAGTTGTTAGCGGAAGTGCTGTGAATTTGGTGAAAGTGACAGGTGGGCATCAATATGAATTGACGTTGCGAGCAGATACAGGGATCGTGGCATCTACTAAAATGACACTGACATTGATGCCTATTGTAGAAATTAATGGGACTGGATTTGGTACGGATACATTTAAGGACGGTACTTTTCGGCTGACTGATGCGGACTATTTGGGCAGTGATTCGCTTTATTTAGCAGGTTTTAGATATCGAGGTGCTTCTAACAGTGGAAAACAGAAGAAATCGTATGCTGTTAAATTGCACGATAAAAATGGGCTTTCGATTGATCGCAGGTTTCACGGGTTGCGGAATGATAATTACTGGATATTGGATGGAATGGCGATTGATGTAGCCAGAATGAGGAATTCTGCGAATTTTGCTTTATGGAATAAATTTGCAACAGATTGTTACTATAAAAAGAGTGAACCCAAGGCGAGAAAAGCTTCTCGATGTTTTTTTGTGGAAGTTCTTTTAAACGGGGAGTACGCCGGAATATATAATATGATGGAGAAGAGTGATCGCGAACAGTTTAGTTTGAAAAAAGAAATAGATGGTGTGAACGGCGCTCAAGATACGGTCCGCGGAGTCCTTTTTAAAGCAACCTCTTGGAGTGGTTCTTGTTTGATGACTGGCGCTGGTGGTTACTATTCAAACAGTAGTGATGAGTGGGATGGATGGGAGTGTAAATATCCTGATTTGGAAGATGGACAAGATATAGATTGGGCTACACTCTACAATGCAGTGAAATTTGTTTCTACAAGTACAAAAACTGATTTTTGTAATCAGTTTGCCGATTATTTTGATTTACCGGTATGGCGCGACATCTATTTGCTGATAGAACTTGTAGAAGGTTATGATAATATTGGTAAGAATCTATATTTGTATGCTTATAATACTCAGAAAGATAAAAAACTTTGTGTAGCTCCTTGGGACACAGAAGGTTCTTGGGGACGTGAATGGAGTTCAGCTATTGGGACAAGACAAAGTGCAACTTTTGATATGACAACTACAAATGATCCTGAGAATGGTGCATTCTATAAAAACGGTCTGTTTTTCAAACTGAGTTCATGGTATCCTGGATGGAAGAATCTGCTTGCTGATCGTTATAAGCAACTTCGAAATACATATTTTCAAGAAGATTCTTTAACGGATTTTTTTTCAAAGACGTTTGAACTTTATGGTGTAAGTGGAGCTGATAATAGAGAAGTAGAACGCTGGAATGGTGCCGACGGCATTTATCTGGACTTTCCTTGGGAAAAGAATTACCTGATGGGTTGGATACATGATCGATTGGCTTATTTGGATGGACAATATGGTTATGATGCGGCTGGTATTAATTCAATAAAAGGAGATGATTATTTAGGTGTATTTGGGAGAAAAGGATATCTTGTCGTTAATACTGGTAAGGAACAGGTATTGAGCATCTTTAATTTGACAGGAAAGTGTATTTCCAAAATACAACTCGAACCGGGTGTAACGCAGATACCGCTTGCTCCCGATATTTACATTGTGGGTAAAAAGAAAGTGATTGTGGAATGATTTTGAGCGTTGAGCGATATAAAAAATTAAAGAAAAGATGAGCAGTAAAAAATATAAGGAGAATAAAGCGAATTATAAGCCGCAAAAAAAGAACCTCGCTGGAAAACATCAACCACTGCCTTCGGTAAAAACGAAGAGAAAAAAGCGTAAACTCCCTGTCATTCCTCCATTTATATTGTTGTTTGTGATGGTCTGGATTTTCTGTAGTTTGATTTATAATAATGTCTTTTATATTGCAGAACAATACGATTATTTTGCTTTCGACAAAACCATCATGCAGAATATATTAGATATGAACACGGGAATATTGATCTTGATCGGACGTTTCCTGTTGTTGTCGTTCCATTATCCCCTGTTTGGCGGGTTTGTCATGGCGGTTATTTTGACATTGGCAGCATGGTTGCTGGATTATGGTTTTCATTTAAAAGGTTTCGCGCGTTTAATAGTGTTTGTTTTTCCTATTCTATATCTGGCATGGGAGGTTTTCCAAGGTTTTAATTTGTACTATCAAAATGAGCCGGGTTATATTTTTGTCTATCCATTCGTTGCTTTATTTTTGGCGTTTATTATAGCTGTAGTTGTGCGTTTAAAAACGAAGCGGCATATACAGCCATTTTGGAAGAACACAGGTGAAGAAAACCCTCAGATAAAATTTATCAATATGCTGGTAACTATGGTAGTATTTGTGGGACTGATTATTTTTGCCGTGCCGTTTCGTGATAATACGCAGACTACAGTGAAGATGCAGCGTTTGATGGAGGATAATGATTGGGATGGCATGATTGATGCAGCTTTGAAGGTGAAGCGTCCAAGTCGTTCGGTATGTTGTTATTATGCCATTGCGTTGTCACAAACAGATCAGATTGGTTCGCGTATGTTTGACATACATTATCAGTATCCGAATATGCATATTCATACGCGTACGGGTGAACCTGATGCAACTACAGAGTATTATGCTTTTGATGGTGATTTCTATGCAGGATTGATAAATACTTCTTATCATGAGTGTATGGAGCATTCCGTAATAGACGGACCTTCCATTTTACGCTTAAAACGTATGTATTTTTGTAGTTTGCTCAATGGAGAATTGGAGTTGGGATATAAATATTTGAACTTGATTTCCAAAATGCCTTTTGAAAGTGATTTTGTGGAAAAATACGGTCCCATGCTTTATTCTCCTTCGATGGTCAAAAAAGATCCTAATTTAGCTAAAGTGGCAGAACTTATTCCTCTTGAAGATTCTTTTGAACAGTGGTATCGTACCCCTCTTTTTATAGGTTATAATGTAATGCTTTCTTCAGGTAGAAGCATTAGGGCTCTTTATAATTCGTTGGCAGCATGTCTCTATAATAAGGACTTGGACGCGTTCTATCGTCGTACACTCCCGCTTCGCGGTGGAATACTGCCCAAGAGCTTTGAAGAGGCTGTTGTTCTTTATGGCTTGAAAGATGCTGACAGAATTAAAAATTTTCAAATTTCTCCGATGACACTTCAGACAACACGTTCTTTTCTCTCGGATGCTTTGAATTATAAAGGGCAGGATCGTAAAAATGTTTATTATAAACTCTGTTCTCAATACTTAGGTTATTATCCGTTTTATTATTATTTTGAAAACATTCCAGACGAAAACTATTTTCTTTCTAAAAAGGAAACCAGTCATGTAAATTAAAATGATTTATTATTAGATGAAAAAATGTAATTATTTTCTTATATTTCTGTGCGTTATAGCATTTGCTTCGTGCAATCATTCGTATCAGATTCCTCAAAATGCTACACTTACTACTGAAAATCTTTGTATTTATCCAGACTATACAGATATTGTGATTCCAGCGAATATTGCGCCCTTAAATTTTATGGTAAGAAATAAGGGAAATGAATTTGTGGTTGTCGTGAAGTGTGGTAAGAAACAAATCATTTCTGGCGCTGGTGAAGATGGCAAAATAATTTTTGACTCGACAGCTTGGCGTAGTCAGTTGACTTCTTGCAAGGGAAAAAAGATGGATGTGACTCTTTATGTTAAACGCGAAGGCGGTTGGATCGTATTTAAAAATTATTTTCTTCAGATTGCGGAAGAGCCTGTTGATGCTTATTTGACTTATCGTTTGATAGAACCTGGGTATGAACTTTACAGGCAATTAGGAATTTACCAAAGAAATGTGACAACATTTGATGTCCATACAATCTACGAGAACAATAGAAAATATCATAAAGACGAGAATCATTGTATCAATTGCCATAATTTCAAAAATTATGATGCAAATACTCTGTTGTTTCACGTTCGTGGCAATATGGGTGGTACTCTCATAGCAAAGAATGGAAAAGTGGAGAAGTTGAATACGAAAAACGATTCTATTTTAGGCTCTTGTGTTTATCCATCTTGGAATCCCCATCATAATTGGGTAGTTTTTTCGTCCAACAAAACAGGACAAACATTTCATTTGTTGAAAAAGGAAAAGACGGAAGTGATAGATTCTGGGTCAGATCTTGTATTTTACAATGCAGATACAAAACAAATTAGTAATATATTGCGAACGCCTATAGATATGGAAACTTTTCCATGTTGGAATCCTGCAGGCAATAGAGTTTATTACTGTATGTGCCACAGACCTGAATTTGCTCATATACCTGATTCTATGCGTTCGCGTGATATAGTTCTCAATTATAATAATGTACGGTATAATCTAATGAGTATTTCATTTGATGAGAAAACTCAAACATTTGGCAAACCTCAGTTGGAATATGATTGTGCAAGTTTCGGAAAGAGTTGTTCTGTGCCACGCGTAAGTCCCGATGGTAGATATGTGCTTTTCACTTTAGGAGATTACGGACAATTCCATATTTGGCATAAAAGTGCTGATTTATATGTTAAAGACCTAAAAACAGGGCGCGTTTATCCAATGAAAGCTTCTAATAGTAAGGATGTTGATTCTTTTCATTCTTGGAGTTCAAATGGACGCTGGTTTGTTTTTAGCAGTCGCAGAAATGACGGTTCGTTTACACGACCTTATTTCGCATATTTTGATCATAATGGGCAGTCTCATAAAGCTTTCATGTTGCCTCAAAAGGACCCAGAACAGAATTTGTTGCTTTTTAAGAGCTATAATATACCTGAATTGACGCGTAATGCCGTAACTTACACTTTTAAACAGTTTCATGATGCAATTTATGACTACGAAGGTACGCCTGTTACGTATAAAGAGATTAGAAAGGATATAAAATAGCTGTTGTATGAAAAATTGGTTTCTTTTTTGTAAAGGAGATATTTATTTAGAAGTAGATGCAGAGGGACATTTATGTATTCCTTGTAGTGAAGATCTCCCTTTTGGACAACTTCAGGATGCTATTGTGATGACGCCAATGAACGACATTGAAAGCATGGCTCTAGAAGTGTGTGAGTTAACAAACGATTGCACACCAGGTTTTGTGAAAATGGAATTGCGAACGAGCTTTTATCACCTTGACACGGAATCTTATTTATTGGCAGGAAAAGCGGCGGAGCTGCTTAATTGGCATGCAGGTACCCATTATTGTGGTTATTGTGGGGGCATCATGGATTTTCATACAGACATTAGTAAGGTGTGTCGTTCTTGTCATCGTGAAATATGGCCGAAACTTTCTCCTGCCATTATTGTTCTGATAAGACGTGGAGATGAAATTCTTTTAGTGCAGTCCAAAACTTTTAAATCAGACTATTACGGTTTGGTAGCAGGTTATGTAGAAACAGGAGAAAGTTTTGAAGATTGTGTATATCGTGAAGTACAAGAAGAAACTGGGCTTGAAATTACAAATTTACACTATTTCGGAAGCCAGCCATGGCCCTATCCGCGTAATATAATGGCAGGATTTGAAGCTGATTATTTAAAAGGAAAACTTCGTTTGCAATTTTCCGAATTGAAAAAAGGAGGCTGGTTCCGTCTGGAGAATTTACCACGCATTCCTGACAAATTGAGTATAGCAAGGCGTCTGATTGACCACTGGATTTCAGAACAACAAAAAAGATGAATGGATATTTTGTCTAGTGTTTCACTGAAATAGGATTAAGAAGCGGAATTTTGCATCTCCCGAAGCATCTGTTTCTGTCGTTCTGTAAGTGAAGTTGGTAACACCACATTATAAGTAATAATGAGATCGCCGAAAGAACCGTCACGACGTTCATAACCTTTACCTTTTAATCTTACTTTTGTACCGTTTTGAGTGCAGGGCTTTACTTTTAATCGCAGTTTATTATATTGTGTTTGCAGGATAATTTCTCCGCCAAGGAGGGCTGTGTACATATCCAAATTGACAGAGGCGTTAGCGTTGTCATTATGGTTACTCACGTTCTGAAAACCATTAAAATTGCTGTTACGGCGAGAATTATGTCCGAATAGTTCTTCAAAAAAACTTGAAAAGCCTCCTCCCATGCCATTAAACTGTTCAAAATTTACATCGTCATAACTTGAAGCCCCTTCTTGACCTTGTCCCCAATTCTGTCTTTGTTGGTCATAAATGTCTGCATTTTTCCAATTTTCTCCATATTGGTCATATTTTTTCCTCTTTTCAGAATTGCTCAGAACGTCATAAGCTTCATTAAGGGCTTGAAATTTTGCTTTTGCTTTCGGATCGTTTGGATGCAAATCAGGATGAAATTGTTTTGCGCGGCGTTTGTAGGCGTCACGAATTTCATTTTGCGGGGTATTTCTGTCAATACCCATTATTTTGTAGTAATCTATAAAAGCCATATATAATTTGGTATTTAATTGTTTAATAAGAATACTACAAAATAAGTGCCAAATTTTTTTGATTGCATATTGTCAGGTAATTAAAAATATTTTTTCTTGTAAGTCTAGGACTATAACTATAAGAAAAAATCGGTTTAGTCTATAAAGTTAGGGATTTAACAAATTGTTCCTTTTTGAATAATCTATAGAATATTACTTCTGCTTCATGCAAAGAAAACCAATCGACTATAAGGATATCCTGTCCATATTCCTTTCTAAAGGCATGCTTGACTATTTTGATTTTACTCATTATTCAGGGCTCTGGACGTAAAATAAACTCGTTGCTTTCAAAAAAATGATTCGATCGTGTTTCCCAAATTTTCACATGCTCAATCAAAGTTGGTGACGCAGTGCGTCACAAAAGAAACGCAGTGCGTCATGAAAAAAACGCGTCGCGTCACCAAAGAAATGCACCGCGTCACCAAAGAAATGCACCGCGTCACATAGAATGAGAAGTAACTGTTCATTTAGAACACCATATCCGGATAGAATTTCAGCCAAATAATGAAATGTATCAAGTGTATCAAAGACCCTACGAGGTAAAAAGTTTCTGCCTGGTTAAAGTCCGGACCTATAATATGCTGTTTTAAAAATAGGG